>Ga0065711_1000201_pt1 | contig 102464 bp, 55 predicted proteins | sample Hoacrofraction12_FD_59098 | JGI IMG/M metagenome (GOLD analysis project Ga0065711, IMG submission 59098) | Hoatzin crop microbial communities from Cojedes, Venezuela - Epithelial fraction 12 v2 (version 2) | ecosystem: Host-associated > Birds > Digestive system > Esophagus > Crop | place...
GCAGGCTGCACAGGACCTTGTCCAGGCGGGTCTTGAATATCTCCAGAGAAGGAGACTCCACCACCTCCCTGGGCAGCCTGTTCCAGGGCTCCGTCACCCTCAGAGTGAAGAAGTTCTTCCTCATGTTCAGACAGAACTTCCTGTGCTTCAGTTTGTGCCCGTTGCCACTTGTCCTGTTGCTGGGCACCACTGAAAAGAGCTTGGCCCCACCCTCCTGACACCCACCCTTAAGAAATTCATAGGCATTTATAAGGCCCCCTCTCAGCTTTTGCTTCTTCAGGCTAACAAGCCCAGCTCCCTCAGCCTTTCCTCAAAGGAAAGTCCCCTCATCATCTTCGTAGCCCTCCTCTGGACTCTTTCCAGTAGTTCCTCATCTTTCTTGGACTGGGGAGCCCAGAACTGGACACAGTACTCCAGATGAGGCTTCACTAGGGCAGAGTAGAGGGGGAGGAGAACCTCCCTCGACCTGNTGGCCACACTCCTCTTAATGCATCCCAGGATCCCATTGGCCTTCTTGGCCAGCAAGGCACACTGCTGGCTCATGGTCAACTTGTCATCCAACAATGATTGAACCGTTCCCTTGGGGGTATTTCAGTTTTAGTTGTGTTTTTTTTTTCTTCCTTAGTATTTTCAAAAGCGGAAGAAATGGAAGGAAAACAGCAAATGGTCTTTCTGTAACAGAAAAGACAGGATTTATCTCAAAGTCTTTGAATAATCTGGGAAGAAAAGTGCTCTACAAAATAATCAAAAGTGAGTAATGGTGCACGGTCCTTGAATAATGAGATGCTTTAAAACAACTCTGCTATCAGAAAGTACCTAAACCCAGCTCCTTTAAGGAATCTCAGAGAAACCTAAACCTGAAGCATTCCAAATCACTTCTCAACTTCTGAAAATTACGTCCCTTGTATTTGACATTTTTTCAGACTCAGGTTTATCCAGCTAGCCTAAGTCTGAGGAGGATTTCAAGGACAACGTGTGTTGATCCTGATACCTCTGACTGTAACAGTTTACTGAATTTTTCATGCTTGCCAAATTAACGACTGAATGTTTAATCGTATTTTATATGTCATCCCAATTGCTGTTGGTCCCAACCAACTACTGAGAATGCACCTCCAGAGGTGAAGAACAGACATCCATCCCCACGAAATGAGACAGATCCAGCGTGATAGGGTGATATTCACCTACACATAAAAAAATTATAATCAGCTTATTTCATTGCCATCTGCCTTTTTTTGGTATGAAGTCCAGGTTAGAATACTTCTGTCTTCCAGAAGGTTATAAATGAGCTTTACATTGTCCAATTCTCATTAGAGTTGTTCCAAAACTGCAAAATTCCAAAGCCTTTACCATATCAGTATACACATAACCAAATCCATTTCTGAATCACAGAATTAATTTGGTATGAAATAACTCAGAGCACACTATAACAAAATACTGTGGGGATTGTGCAATATTGCTCTTTTTCTACCTGTTAGCAAAATTACATGCTAGATCTAAGAAAGTCTTTAAATCACTTTCCAAGCAAGATAAAATGAAGTACATAGTACTTTCAAAACCAGCCTTTTATGCTTGGATGATTTTTTGTGGAGTTTAGCCAGTATCTTTAAAAAAAAAAATTAAAAAAATCACACATTTGTTATGTGAGTCACGATCTAACCAGCAAAACACAACATGAGAATGAAGAAAATGTTTCACGAAGTCATTTTTTAATGCAACTTTCTTCTCGAGATTTTTAATTCCATTTTTAAAAGTTTAAATGCTTTTTAAGTGACTTATCAACTAGACATTTCTAAGCATTCTCTGACCAATATAAGTAGCTTCCTAATGACTGTTTTAACAAAACTCTTCTGATCTTTCCATAAAAAAACCCCTATAAAACCTTAGCTGACTTCTGATTATTTTTAAATTAGAGCTACTGCCATCTTTATCTTTTGTTACTGTACAGTGAAATAGTAATTATTCTCAAATTATTTTAGTATGTAATAGCCTCCCACAGATTCTATTTAAATACCTATTAATGAACTCCTTTAATCTGCCAAATATTGAATTCATATTTTTGGGTTCTCTCATTTAAATAGCATAGATTCAAGTTTTTCATTAACAGTAACACCATGTCTTCAAGGTACTGGTATAATACCATTAATTCATGTATCTAAAAAAAAAAGTGGGGAAACTATAATCTTTCACGTTACCTACATCATTGTAGCTGACCTATTATTTACAGAAAACCTTTGCCAAAGTGTCATTTTGCTGCTGTTCTTGACGATTTGTGAGCTTATTACATTTCATACTTCCATCCGAAGTTCACAATATTCGACATTTAGACAGGAGGACTAGATGCATTTCCCTGGAACTGTCAGACAAATCTCATTGTTGGAATATGTCCTGAATAGTGATTCACCCGCAAATGAAAGCTCAGAATTCAATATAACACCATCTAATATGAGATATGGATTAATTCTTATAAGATCACACAATAAAAAAGACAATCGGAAATTCACTTTATGTCATTACAATGAGAATTCATCATGCTTTTCAATTCAAAACCATCACAGGCCTCATAAATTTGCTGGAGTTTAAATCTGGTGCCAAAATTCCAGTGCATGAACAGTATTTTCCCTTCATTGGAAGAATTTGATTCCAGGAAATCTTTTCTCTCTCCCTCTCCACCCTGTTCTCCCCTACTTCATTGAATTATTCAGCCAGTTAAATTTAGCTATGTCAGATAAGAGGATCGCTGGACAAAAAAACCACCACCACAGATACCCCAAACCATATGGTTCTGTTGGTAAACATCAGTAAACATCCTAATGGAGATGCAGTTCACATCAGTTTTCTTGCTAGTATAGCATATTTCATTTGGGGAATGTGTATACATTAAATAAACAAAACAATGGTTTTGGTTGGTGTAAGGTACATTTCTCCTCACGAATACATATGACTAAAGCCAACCCAACAAATGCTTTCCTCCGCAAATGAGGTCTTAATTTTTCTCATTTCCTTAAGAAGAAACCAGAATTACAGCCCTCCTAGATCAATTTCTTTCTTGCAACACGTTACAGACATTTTCCCTTGCCACTACGCAGACAGGGCCAAAATCAATGGAGAACTTGTGTAGTCCAGCCCCTCGCTGACTTTCCCTAGCCAACCACTAAGTATAGACCAACAGGTTCAGAAAAAATTCCTATCTCCATGAATACTCAGAGAAAACTAACAACAGATCCTTCTCATTCAACTGTTTTATCATTGCAATGTTTTAACTTTTAAATCTCATCTTTCTTTGCATTTTGGCTTTTCTTCACAATTTCACTGACTGAGCCGAGACATTCCAATATAGTCTCTGGATCAGTTATAATGCGCTTAACCTTTTAGATTCTGGACAAAAATATGTCATTCATATTGCTTACAATCTAAATAACCCACTGAAAACAGCTTATTTAAATCTTCATTTCCCTGATGCAGCATGACAGACACTTTTTCTTCTACAAATGACATTATGACAATTCCTTGTAAAGATGCTGTCTCTTTCTCAGCTCAGAGTTTAAGCTATATCAGTTATTGTTTTTCTATTCTATCTGGCCTTTTAGCATTTTCTTTCCTCACTCTCTTTATTGCAACAAGGTTTATAAACCAAAGAGAAGCATTAATAATTAGAGGTTGTTTTTAAACAGTAAAAATATAAACCAAGATCAGAGCACATTTAATTATAATCTCAGGAAGAGATCTTGGAAGATCTCTGAAGCCACAGCATGATAGAATTCAACTTCCAAAACTACATCACCAAAGACAAACAGCAGACTATTTACTATTGACTACCATGCATCAGATGCACCATAAACCCACAAAGAAAGTAATCATGAAAAAAATCAAGACTCACTGCCACAGTATCACAAATAGTTATGATGATGGGATGGATGTGCAGAAAGTTGAGATCTATTTTAAACCTCAGTAATTACAAACCAGTTTTTAAACACACTCAAAGGAAAGGATCAGCTCTTTTTTTTTTTTCCAGAAAATTTGAAAGGCAAAAATAAATTTTCTAGAGTAGCGTGAGAAGAATATGGTCTCTTTTCTCACAGTCTGCCTCTTTAAACTCAAAAACCCTCCCAAATAATCTGTTCCAACCTACTCTAAATGGCTAGCTAGTGGACCAGAGATATTTAATAGGGAGATATTCATGCTAAATATCCACTAAAAGTGGAAAATTGAAAAGGTCATTATGGATAACTGCAAAAGATTAAGCCACTGTAGCAACACTAAAAAACACAAGCTGAGGAATATAAGTAGAGCAGAATATGGAATCTTGCACCTGCAAATCACAAGTTCAAATATAAACAGGATTGAAGGACGATGAGAGATAAATTGTTTGTCTCAGTTTCAGTCCTGGTAAAAAGTGGGCATTTAGTAAAAACTTCACAACATCACTGACAATCTTATTTGAAGCCTCAGAAAGGAGACCTGTGATTGAAAAGGTCTGATAGAAAAGAAATTAATCTTAAAAAAAATTATTCCTATAGAGTAGAAACAGAGCACAATGGCAGGATAATGCACTGAGCCATCCAAGTTTTGTGGGCAATACTAAAAATAATTTAAGAACAACTGCAGCAGAGCTGACTTTCCATTATATATATTTTGATGCTAATCTTATGTAATGCATTTGGTGCTGATCAGCATTACAAAGATCAGTGCTCTAAAAATATCTGAACATGACAGATAGATAGATGCTCCTCAGCTTGCATCTCCATCCATTACATTCACTAAAAATAGAATATTAAACTACAGAAGGGGTTGGTTGCACTGGCATCCAAAAAGGTGTCATCTGAGTTGGCTCAAAGAAATATCTGTCTACCTGAAGAAAGTGTGGAACTCCTGAAAAGAGTTAATATCCAAGTGTTTTCTTGTACCCATCTGGCAGTATTTGGAGTTGCCAACTAGCCACAACACCACGGACAACTGTGCTCTTTTCAAGGACTAAAACTCTGGTAGAAACATCAAATGCTATTTGACAATAAGTCAAGTACGGCTGACAAGCATTACAGATAGAAAAACATGTTTAGGAAAGCATATCTTTTGAAGCTCTCTCAATCTAAGAGAATTGTAAGACCAAAAGCAATGCTACTACAGAAGAAATCAGCATCTCCTAACTTTTGCCTTGGAGATTTATTTACATCAGAAGTAAGAAAGTATGAATTCCAGATGCAAGAAAAAACCTACCCCAATCTGTCAGCATTTGAAGCTTCCTCTTGAACAGATTTTGCATGTCGCTCTCGTTCAGTCTCATTCACATATTGGCTACACCCATAGCAGTAAATTAAACAGAGCCAGGACAGGCTCCTGGATCTGGCACGTGATGATCTCTACCACTAAACAATTAAGACAGTCATCAGCAAGCTTTTGGCCTGGACCAACAACCACCTTCCCAAATGATCTCCAGCAACGGCAATATCGCAGAGCCTGTCCCGACAGGGGCTGGCGGGCAGCCTTGCGCTGCAGGCAGGGGAGCGCTCGGCAGCCACGGGCAGGCTGTCCCACGCCGGCCAGCCGCAGCCCCCGGGACGTTCCCAGGCATGCTTCCTCGACTAGCACAGACACTACTGCTGCGTCCCATGTTGGAGACCGGGAGAGTTCACGGCTGGGATGGCAAATTCAGTCCCGAGAGTCACTCATAAACCATTACCGGCATTGGACTCTCAAGTGAGAGAGGCAGACATTAACGCAAACATCGGGGTGGCAGCGTGGAACGATTTAACACACAGCCTTTCTTCAGCAAGAACAGAAATGTTTTGCTGGTCCTTGAAGGGAGGGCAACACTAACCAGAACAAGCCTCGATGATACAGATTTGCCTTCAAACAGATGAGACCCAGCTCATTTACTTACATTTACTGTTCTGAGGACAATTACATCTTTTTCTTTCCACACCTATACTCTATTCCAAAAGAAAATGAAGACCGCCTGGGGACAAGCAGTGAGTGACCAGGATATATCAGTACTTGACTCTGAAGGAGGGGTGGAAATGATGACAAATTGTTATATTTTTCTACTTCTCATCCACTTTTCTGGTATTTACTCTTCGACAATAATGCACTAAAAATATCTGTCATCAAGTACATGTTTACTCACCATTCTGACAGGTAGTAATGTTTTACACTAACTCAGTCCCAGTTACACTATTTAGTACCAGTTAATTGAAAAGTATATTTCAGTAAACTCTCAGAACAAATAAAGTCTGAAAATAGTACATATTAGTTTCAGCCATGGAATTTTTACGTCAGAATCACTTTACTTTTAAACATTAATCCAATTAAATCTTCAGAGTTGTTTCACATCTGAAATTCAGCTTCACCATTGCACTGAAAAACTGCATCAGGCTAAAACAAAGCTTGCCAGTTGCTTCCCAAGAACCTTTTTGTACTTGGCTGAGTACTTGCTATTACTGCTCATATTACTGCTCTAGCACTCTACGACTGGTGCACATTCTAAAACCATGTATAACATTACATAACTCAGATATTTACTGAAGTAAATGTAAATAAATCTCAGTATACTACTGAGATCCAGGAGAGTGAGAAAGAGGCTGCCTACTCTCTATCACAGATACCAGCTGATGCTGACTTTTCCTTCAAAACAACCCAGAATCTAAAAACCTTGTTCACCAAAGAAAATCCATACAAATTCCTTTGTGTCCCAAGTGTACAGTGGTACATTACTTCTGGGATCAGAACAGCAAATTCTCTCTCATTTTGCCTTTTGGCGTGCCTGGTACCAGAGGTCTTCAATATGTGAATCAAAGTCCTGCGCTTTGAGGATATGGGACAACTATTTGAATCTCGGGGCGGGGAGTCCTCTAATTTTTGAGGCACTTATGTCTTCTGTTTAATCTTTAATCTCAAAATGCACTTCTATTACTGGCTTTTTAGCATTTTAATTTTGAAATATATAAAACACAACAGTGTCACCTTATGTTTTCTTAAGAAAGTCAGGGAAGAATTCTTCAAACTGCCAGGAAGGACTGTGCTCTCTGTATACCACTTACAAATTTCCAAGGGGCTTTTACTACGCAGACTTGCTAATCAGAAAATCCCACAACCATTGCCTAGGGTAAAATCCTGACGAGAAGCCAAGCCTCTACCATGAGCTGTGGGCAAAGGATAGATTAGCAACCTTCGCAGAGTGCTGCCCACAGCCTGTATTTCGGGCCTCCACCTCATTCATCAGCTTTTGTAAGATGTATGACACAAGTCCAACCACATTAGTTGAGGGAATAAAAAAATGATTCAAATTCTATATTTCCTTCCTCCCTCATTACACCCACTCTCCTTCTCCATCTTCTGAGTGCTTCCTCTTTATGATTGCTTACAAGTCTGACAGTGGGAAAGATCTCCATTATATCATCTGCCTGCAGCCTCTTGTCTGTTGGAAAGATCCCTTTTTTTAGACAAACTTTTCTGAAACATATTACTCCATCAGATACAGTATTCCATATTTAGGAACCTATCCAATTATAGGCAATCACAGCTCCCACTGATTTTCGCCTTATCTACCCCAACCTTGGGATAAATCTGCCTAGTGTAATATGGCCATACAGATTTGCGCTTTGCCTGTACTTCAAGGAGACGTGAACTTGCTCTGCCGGTGCTCCAGGCTGAAGGAGAGTGTCACACTCAGCAAGGTGCCAAGGCTGAGCTGGTCACCCTGGTTTGGAGTGCAGCTCAAATGTGCACAGGAACGCGAGTTAGTGTTTGCCTAATCATGTAAGCATACCATTACACACCCGCATATAAAAATGTTTTTTAAGATAGTTTGATGCACCAGAAGTTGCCAGCATAATGACCCCCACCTGCTCTGAAAAGCAAGTGGGCAACCTGATTTTTACAATCCTGTCTCTGCAAATTACTCTTTGCTTGTTTATTGGCCAAAAGACACCAGGCCACTTTGTCTCTGATAGCTATGTTTTATGGTGGGAGGAGGCAGCAAGACACAGCCTCCACAAGACAAGACTGGAGGGATGGCTGCGGGACTCTGCTCGCAATTAATAAAGATAGTCTGACAGGATGACTGTAACTCTGGGGAGGAAACTAGTAGAGGTCTCCAGGTTCAAAAAGCAGGAGAATCGCATCTTCTCTAAACAATTGCATTTTTATGTTCACAGCACAACACATTTCATCTACGTGCACTTGGTGGGTGTGTTAGTGTGTTTCAGTCCACCCACACGCCAAGCTGAACAGAAATAGCACAAAAGTAAGAGAACATACAGTACTTACATTTCCACTCACAATATAGGAGGTAACTTAAATCATCACTCTAAAAGCAGAACGAATGCAACAAAGAGCCCAACAATAAATATTGTTTGGAATAGTCTTGTGCTAGGAAGCGAATAGACTAGATGACCAAACAGGGCTCTTCCATCTTCAGTCTCTATAAGGACAAGGGATCTTGCAATTTATTTTTCTGCTTGTTGGCAAAAGTACACATCTTGTACATTTTCAGAGCTTTTAACCCTCAGTGTTTCATGAGTTCTCTCCGCAAGACATCTAGTTCTAAGTATCAGTAAAAGAAACAGCTCTATCAACAGGCAAACCAAAACATAGTGCTTGCCGAGTTGCAACAAAGAGATTTTGAATTATGAGAGAAATCACAACATTTTAAGTACATTTAAAATTCAGCTCAGTAAATAACAACATTGCAGGTAATCAATTGGGGAAATACAGTTTTGTCTCACTTCCAATCAGCAGGTGACTATAATTTTCATTTTTATATAAATAAATGAGAAATCTGATTTAAAGTAGCATAGGAACAAAAAATCAAGCATGAATTTAAAATACTTCTGCAATCAACTGGGCATCTTTTCCAAAAACAGACAGTCAAAACCTGGTCACCTTTTCTTACGGAAGATGACTGCAGAGTATCACTGTAGAGCAGCGGTCTTCGGAGTGGGGTGCATGCACCACAGGGATTATGTAAGAGAATCCACTGTGGTGCAGAAGAAAATATCAGAACTTCAGTAGTCCATGTATATAATTATAAATAAATAGATATAGATATAGATGATATAGATATAGATATAGATATAATGGGGGTGTATGCTCAAAAAGTTTTTACTGATAGGGATGCATGACCAAAAGAGTTTAGAGACCACTGCCCTAGAGTATCCTGCCATGCAATTACTGCTGCCATGTCAAAGGCATCTAATGAAGATGTTGGCGAGATGTAAGCTCCCCTTTACATCTCTTCCCAGTTAGCAGTTGTTCAAATGGGTGAAAACTCTAGGAGGTAGATTTGTGAGCTCCTATCTTTTGTCAAGCAAAAAAACTCGCAAAATTACTCAACTTTTTCTTTGTTTTCAGGAAATGCAACTTACTGGTTTCTCAAGAATCTCTTCCCTCCACAGTACTTATTGTCAGCGTTTGATGAAAAAGCTAGCTTTCCTTATGTGGCCAGTTAAACAAGAGCCCATCATGTTATATCCGTCAATCGAGACAGGTAACTTAAGGTATTTGCAAATGGAAATAGAGACCCCTCTGGAAAACTCTTAAACCAAGGAGAGAAGTGAGTGTTCTTTTTCACCCAGGCTACCTCACTTGTACGAAAAAGTGGCTAGTGAACAAAATTTGGCTCAGTAAGCAACCATTATGTTAAAAAGTAAGCAATGGATTACAATGTGCAAATGCAGAAGAGGAAAATTTTGCTCTTGTCCAAAACACGATGATCGGATTTGTTAATCTCTCTTCCAATCTGGAGTGAGAAGGATGTAGAAATAGTGACTAAACAGAAATCTCGCAGTGTCTGTGATCATTATGAAGATGTTTGGGCTGCCTGATTCAAGGAAATTGTGCATAAGAAGGGACAAAATAATAATGGCACAAAGAAAATATACCAAGCACCCTTCCTCAGCATCACCTAACAAAACACAGGATGGCTGACGAAGTAGAAAGGTAATACTCCTATGTTAACAGAAATATTTTTTCAAATTTAGTGCAATGCATAGTTATCCCTTCAAACTCTGTATAGTAAGAACATCTGCAATTACACTGAGTGAAATTCGCACAATAATTCTGAATGTTTCATGGTATACACCAACCACATCCAGCATCAGCATGGGGTTAGCTAAAGGTTCACCCAACAGCGGAATATATCTGCCTACTGCTCACAGAGGGTTATCTGAAACCGTTTGAACTGGTTAATACAAGAATAGCTGTCAGGCAACAGCTAGTTCTTGGTGTGGGGAAAGCTGAAAACCAGAAGCCAGGAGCGTATGGAGTCACAAGTAACACAAACAAATGTTTTGGACTCACAGGAAGAGGCCATTTTTTCTTACTTGTTTTTGCTTTAGTACTATATGCATAGATGGCTAGATTCTGCTTTTACTCAAAGGTAAAATCTTCGAGTCTTGAATAACATTTTTCTTGTTATTTATCCTATCTGAAGCTAACTGGAGAAACAGCAACAAAATCTGAGTGATTTGCAATCCGTTTTTTTGGGAAATTGAATAAATAAGAACCCTGACATCGGAAGATCCCAACATTTTTGGACTGCACATTTCAGTTTTTCAAATCTACCTGCAATATTATAATAACATTTAAAAAACCAAAACATTCTAATGACTCTTGAAACCCCCCCCATTTCCCTTCACACAAATCTGAGATTCTTTTGTTTACTTTTAATTTGGAAGAGAACTCAATTGTGAATTCCTCCAGGAAATTAAATTTCCATCTTTAGCACTGCTCTACTACAGCTATCACAAATGAAGCATCTGAGTGGAAATTTCACATGGTCACTCTTCTCAGCTTTAGAAAGATACCATTGGAAGCTGGATGGCAAGACTGAATGAAGACTGCATTCTTGGCTACACCACTAAAACATAATGAAACTGTGCTGTCTGACAAAGCTCCTGTTCTACACATGGTACACATTCCAGGCTCAATCTGTCTGCCTAAAAATAGGTACCAGAAAAAGATAAGATGTTCTAGATTACATCCACAGAGCTGGCAAGCATGTCACAGGACAAGTGGGAGAGCCATGCGCTTCTGGAGAGGCAGCTGGAGGCTAGGCATCACATTTTAGTGCTTTAGAGGTGGCACTATACACATACACCTATGCCTTGGAAATTGCCTCGAGCCTTCCAATTTTTCATTTTGTAACGTGTTATCAGTAAGGAAAGGAAAAAAAAAGGAAAAAAATGTAGGTGTGAGATACATAGTTGATACTGTTTTAAAATTTGCAGGTATATTCTTAAAGGACATTCATGTTCACTCTGCCAGTTTGACTAATCCTGTCACTTAGTTTTTCAAAGTTTCAGGTTTTATTTTCAGTTGTCAAATTCAAGAAGTTCAAGGGCTCAGACTCCCTCCTTACTCCTACATTCTTTTAGTTTAAGGTCAGCTAATAAAAAGCCAAAAATCATATACTTGTCAGCTTATTTCTACATATCCTGTTTTTCAGATTTTCTGAAGAATTTGCCAGCTGGCTGATCACAAAATGCTGTATGCTTTCAAACAAGACACTGGCCACATTAAAACTGTAACAGAGACGCTGAGCACAAGAGACCCTGGTGCTTTCACAGTTACAGCTGATGTCTTTTCTTTCCAGTAGAATGCCACTATTTGACACTACTCTCCACGATAAATAGAGAAACAAGTGTAACGTTTTTTGCTCACGATGACTCTCGCAACCTACTAAAAATTCTGATTTCTTTCATGAGCATATTTCAGTCTGAAATTATGAAGCCATGATTTGGCATCTTTAAAGGAAGACCCAACTTAAGAACTCTGCTCTAAATATATAGCAAAGTAATGTAAACACATATTTTTATTTTAAATATTCTTTATGGCCTTCACGACTGCTTCACCTACATTCCTCTTCCATAAACTAGTTTGCAAACTTCCAATACAATTCATCCAACAGAGGTGGAAAACAAGGTACCTGTTATTGACTTTCAATTTTTTTAAAGCTATTCTGAGACAGCAGGTGTCTAAAAGGTAAACAGAATCCTTACTAACTTAATTGCTGTAATGTTTTGTAGCCAATTGTTACCAAAAATTGTTAGCAAGTATCTCTCTTTAAATGAACCATATAACAAAAAAATGTCACAGGAGTCTGAGTTTGCTTTCAGAATTAATGTTGTTTAAGCGAAAATCTTGTTTACAAATAAAACTAGTTAGTAATTTCTTCTGGGTCTGCATATTGCAAAATATAATTTTCATGTCTTCATAAGAAAAGCATTAAAATTTCAGCAAAAGACTTCAAGAAAAAATTGTTGATCTTAAAAATTATTTTTTCATATGACGACAACATGCACCATACTAACCATTGGCTTTCTGGGGATCCTTACCCCATCCCCTATTCAGTTTAACACTAGACAAGAGTGCATGGCAAATGACTGGAAGCATTTGACAAATGTAAACCAATCAAGGGTCAGTCAAATATATGCCAAATAATAAATCTTTGGAAAAAATGCCTTTTTTTTTTGTCTATCTAGATTGCTTTACTGCTATATTGTAAATCTACAAAAAACAGAATATTGTACATAAAAACCCACAAGTTTTTAGAAACCTAAAATTACTTACAAGCTGCTCAGACTTTACACCGTAGAGATGAATGGTCTTTGCCACATTTTTTGCCACAGCTAAACTCAGGTCTGGATCAACAGCAGCCACATTCAGCTCACTGGAAGCAAAGGTTATAAATCTTATTTAACAACTCAATAGTGGTGTATTTAATTGATACGGAATCAACTATGAATACGTAGTTGGATTGGCCTGTCAATTTAGAGAGAGTAATACATACAACCAAGTCTTTCTAAGTACCGTAATTCAGTTTACAACTTAAGAAGTCATTTGGGAATTTTATGTGCAGTGTTCCTATTGTAGCAAAAATGAGCGAAGTTTAGGAATGACATTTCAGTATGAAATCACTATTAGTAAGCCATTCAAAAATATTGACTGCAATTAACTACATTCAAGCTTTGGCAGCAGCCTTCAAACATTACAGGTGAATACACAGTCATTCAACTCTGGAATTACATGAGCTGTGCAGAAATACCCAGGGGACGCCTTAGCTTGACACAACTAATAAGCTGTGTTTTAGGCAATCCTTTACAGTAACAGAGGCCCCAAAGGAATGACAGGGAACAAACGGAAGAAGGAATAGACTTCTAAATCACTTCCAGCATTTCTTGTTCACGGAACACCTCAGATCTCCATCGTCTGGGTTTGCATTCATAAATGCTCTACTGAAAACAGACAAGCACAAGGACCATCGTGCTGCCAGTGATGAGACCAACCTCTCCGAAGAACTGCAGAGACACTAGGCACCCTGACATACGAACAATCTCCTCCGAGAACTCTGCAAGGCCCCAGATATCATTAACTAAAGGTCATTCTGGAAAACTCAGCTGAAATTTCATCATTTTCATGTCACTTTCCCTTCCCCTCCGCAAGGAGCATATAACCACCCCAACAGACATGTTCTGAGCAACTCCCAGACACAAGCACAGTGTCAGTATTTAATATTACACACACACACTCACATACACATACTATGAATACTGCCCATCATTTTCAGACTGTATTAAACAGAGTAGTCCTTACCAAAACCTTAAGAGGGAAAATACACCACTGGTAATTTAAGCATCTCATTTTACAAATTCTACATGGAATAGTCATCTTTATCTACTATCTTGCTGTTTCACTCTAACGGAATATTTACATCAGGTATTATCACCTGCAGCCAAGCAACTATCATCTGCCCTTTGGCACCGTAAGAATAATTAAGATAACAGACATTTACAGTATGTGTAAACTTTCTCTTCCTAATGTTTTATAAGCTTAATCAATAAAACTTAAATTAAAATTTCAGTTACTCCAGAAAAACAAAATACAGAAGATAAAACCTGACTTAATTTTCACATTAACCAGTTTTATAATTAAAGAGTAATCAACCTTTTACAGTTAAGGAAGTCTCCCTTCTAAAATTGTAACTTACGAGAAAAAACATGTTGAAGATTACATTTTGCAATGTATTATATGCACATACCTGGCTATAGTTTTAATGATGCTGTCCAGCTCGTCAGAAGAAGGAGGATTACGACCTCCAGGAGGAAAGACAAGATTGATGGGGTCAAAGAGTCGAGATAAGGATTTTGACAAATAAGCAGCTTCATATTGTTGCAGTGAATCTTTCAAGGCCTTTTCTGGACTGTGGGTATAGGACAAAATTATTACATTTTAAATTAAAATACACAATAGCATTGAATCTTTCCAGACCATTCAAGCTTCACAGTACTGAACTTATTTTTAATTCCTGCTCTTTAAACATATACACTTGAAAAGATTTTAATGATGTACAACTCCTCACTTTTCACTTCAACCATGTAACTAGTCAGGGAGCCATTCTGTGTAGTTCAATACAGTTCTTAGCACTTTCTGTAAGACCTAGGTAGAATCCCTAATTCAAGGTGTTCTTGAGACAAACAGTGCTAAAAAAAATACGTAAAAAATGAGCAAAATATCCAGAACTGCAATGAAAGACCTTTTCGTATTTACATATTGCATTAGAAGATAGCTTGTACTCAATGATATATTAAAAAAAAATTATCTCCTGGTATACGGAGATGTGTATAGAAAGCTTCAAATAGAAAGACTCTTCTTAAATTTACCTATAATAAGCTTCAGCTTTTAGTATTTCTCTTTGTGAAAATAAGTAAGCAGTAGCTCTCTCAGACATTCTACCTCATTGTCAGAAGTTTGGTGAACTTTTTACTTTGTTTCCACTGAAGTTAGTGATAAGCCTCCCACTGACTGCTCAGGAACATATTTAAGCCCATACAAACCTCACGTAAAATCATCATTTTATCTTATGTAATCCTAGAAGTCCTAATAGACTTCATAAGCCTGTTTGTTTGATCTTTCTGATATCTACCACTTGGATCATGTTTATTCTATGAAGTATAAACATAAAAACTGTGAATCATAACAAACTGAGCATTTGTCACACTCCAGTGACTGCGGTATCATTAAGAGAAAGCTACTGCTGTAATCGCAACTCACATAAAATTGAATTTTCATCATTCTGCTTTTTTTTTCCACCCAAAGAGACATAAAGATAAAACTAGTTCCAAAGACAGAGACTTTGTGAAAGACAAGGCAAACCGACATGGTTAATTATATAAATGAATGAAAATCCTGTAGCTCTAAGATAATATTAAAGCAGTAACTGCAAGAGGAAAAAAAGCCTTTAAAATTTTCCCAATCTGACAATTTGAATAACACCAAGTTCTTAATAATATTCTGTTTTCTTGCAGGGTACAAAGCTTTACATTTTATTGCCTTAGAGTTCATAATACATACTCATAATCTTGGTTTTTTTGCATGAATATGTCCTGTGTATCTTCTTCCATTTGTTGTAGTTCAGCAAAGATATCAGTAGTTCCACTTGTGTTAAAATTCCTCTGAATATTTTGACTATACTGTTGCAGGCGCTTCCACAAGTCATTATAAAGCCTCAGTAATTTAGGGTATTCTCCTTCAAAAGCTTGTTTCAAAAACATAGAGGCTGCAAAATAAAGGAGTAAGCAATATACATTGCTAAGTTCAAACTAATTTTTTGTTTCATATAAACAACTTATATCCTTGCATTTATATCAATGAATGATATACAATGTTATCCTACCTTTAATATAAAAAAATGTAATATTTATCATTCATTTCAAAGTGACATGAGCTATCACATTAAATACAAAGGTACATACCTAAAGCACCCATTTAAAACAAAGACAACTTCTATGAGCCAAAGGCTTAAGAAATCTGATGAGGGAAGCATATGCTTTTACACATACTTCTTGAAACAAAGTATCTGAAATGCAATTGCTAAACCTGTCGAATAAAGAATGACAAAGGCAGCAGACAAATCAGCCTTGAGAGGCTTGCCACAAGCAACAGGAAATGAAACAAATGTACAACTGTTTTAGCAAGTGATGTTAATCTGGATCTAACATCACTCTTACTTTATGGATTTCCCATTACAACAGGAGATTAACACTGTTCCATTCATTTGTAGGTTTTTCAAGTTCCAGACATCTGCGCCATTTCACTCAGCCTATCCTTTAAATTCAAACATATTCCAATTTTGAATACTGGAAGATTCACATTTATTATCAAACACAGAGTTATTTTAGGTCACAACGCTATGTTTATAGACTGTCTCAATGACGCAAAAGCAGATCATGATCTATTATCAAACTCTCTAAATTGTCATGAATTCCTTTTTTACACTATTTTTCTGACATCGCCAAGTCTTCCTCTGATCTATATGATCCAGAGGTATGTGACTGATGTCAGTGGAGTCCACCACTTAGAATTTATATGTTAAAAATGAACATTCTCATACAGATATGTGAAAAAGTCTACTCGCTGTAAGCAGTTTCCCCAAAACTCCACTGTAGCAAAGTAAAAACATCACAGTTCAAAAACCCAACTGCTCCCTCTAAATGTTTATATAAAAAAGATTGAACAGCATAAGTAATAAAATATTTTTTAATAGCTGTCAAAGTACTGCTGACAAAATGTAAGAGTTCCCTTACTTCTGAAATGTTGATTGATCCCATTCACTAATGTTACAAATTTACAATCTTAAAACCGAGTGCTGAAAACAGGTAGCGCATGTTCGGTTTGAACATATGAGATTCCAGGTATGTACATACTGCTGTCAAAGTCATGTATAAGGCAAACAGTAAAATTAATATGTTTTAACACAAGATGAACACATCATTTTCTTTTGGGATCATCTAGTTACTTAGCAACCACTGAACATGAATCAACCAGCTAGTTCCTCAGAATTGTATTGCTGCTATAAAGTCTGGAAGGGCCAAATTTTGAAAGGCCAATGCAATAGCTGAAATCACAAAGATAAATGCGAATCTTACGCGCTTTATCTGTATGTGCAAAAGATTAACTTTATACATTGTATACAAACATGAAAGATATATTTATGAAAGCACCAAACTCACCTATGATCCAATTGTATGTTGCATTAGCATGTATTGGTAATAGTACTGTCTTCTGTTTATACATGATTTTAATATCCCTTGATTATATCTGCTATTTATGTATTACATAAGTACAGAATATTGCATATAGTCAGAACATCAGCCATTTATCTATATTTAGACAAGACACAATTTTGAAGAAACTCAACTCCTATTTATACAGGTATCCAAAAAACGGCTAAAATCAGATTTTTACAACTAATTGGTGTTTAACAAGAAAAGACTGTAAGAACCACTCTTTAGAACCAAATTACTATTTTTGAATTTGGCAAACTCACTTACTTTGGAAAGTATAATGTACGATTCCAAACATCATTGCCTCCACATACAGTTGCAAAAATACGTTTTTGTTATTAGATAACGACTACTTAATAAAGCAGAAAGTATTTCTTTCTGAAAATTCAACCATAGTTTAGGAGAATCACCCTGTTTGGTTACAATACCAAGAATTTTTAAATTCACAGACCCCACACTGTGTGAACCACTGGTATAGTTTTAGTAGAGGAGATAATGAGCAAAAGGCTTCTTGAAATGAGAGATTCAAACGAACTACAGAACACATTACAAATCATTTATACTGAATACTTACAGTCTGTTGCTGACTGAAACTGAGAGGAAAGTGTCTGAGTTACTGCAGTCCAAAATTTGTACAGAATATCAGACTGGCCATCCTGATAGCAAGGGACAAAAGAAATATAAGTTTCAAAAGATACTCTGTTCAAACAATCTTAAACAACGCAAATGCTCCAGTTAAAGCTGTTCTACCACCACGGAGAATGAAAAGTAAATGAAGTCTGGGAAGTTTTCCTCAAGTTTAAAGCTAGAAAAATATTGGAGAAAATAAAAAGAAAAGCTGCAGTCTTCTCTCAAACGGAATATTTTCCTTCCAGTCTGAGAGAAACACTCCCAGCTCTCTAGAGGCACGAGTGCAGACCGAAGCAGTACAGCTCAGGAGCTGTGTTAGAAAATCTCTTTGCTTTGCAGTGACCTCCTCACTCCATGGGGGTTCTCATGCTGGCTACATCCCAGCAATTACTGTTACTGCCATTACAACACGCTTGGAAACACTGAGCAGGGACCAACACCAGCGCATGCTGCTCTGCTTCATGCAGAATGGTTTCCTGTTTCTAAAAACAGAAAACACATGAAAATACAGTGAACCTCACAGCTGACTCTTCACCACTCCATGTCAACAGGGCTTGCTGTCAGAAGCAGAAACAAGGTACTGTGTTCTTGCAAAAAGGACATACAAGACATAGCAGGCTGTGACCTTACTCCCCCCAATGTCGTGCACTTACGCTCAAGCATTAAAGCATGAGTCTGTTTTCTCTCTTTTGCTTTCTTCCTGTCCGTGCATTTGAGGCAGAAAAAACTAGAAGAGACGGCGATGGGTATCCTGCCCTGTCCACCAGTATCTGTACTTGAAAGGCCGTCCAGTGTTCTCATGGGAAAAGGAAGCTCACTCTGGATAGAACAGTTTTCTTCATTGCATGGTATACACGCAATGTATCAACCCTGCTGTATAAATTAACCAGTTTGACCAAATCACTATAGTAATAATAATCAGCAAACAGTGCTCAGAATGAAAAATTGAAACAGCCAGCAGTGATGACAAATGTCAGTAATTCTAAGGATCTTACACTGGCACTTGGCCGTTTCTTTCCTCTGAAACGGCCAAGGTTTTAAATCAAAGCACAACACTCACAGCTAAAGATGGATTTAAGCAAAGGGCTCAACACTGAAATCGCTGTCAGAGGGATGCATTTTCTCCGCTTTCCTCTTGGCACTGCCAGTGATTTCACTACGAGAAAAACGAAAAAAACTCCAACCAAATAACCCTAGTTCTTGTTACTAACGCAAGCTCTTTTACAGTGTCATTTAAACTTCTGCACTGCCCAGCACCACAAAAAGGAGATTAGCTATCAAATACAAAGGTCCAGCTACTCCAAACTGAATTACTACTTAAGATGACAAAGGAAGAAAGAATGCACTCCATTTACTTGCATTTTCAATAACATGCAAAGCAATGAAGGTGTTTAGAATGTCATCTATTAGCAGGGTACCACTGTATCCTGCTTCAATATCTATCTGGTCATCACAAGACTGCAAATTCAAGCTCGAGTTTCAGTTCCAAAACTATCATCTTAAAGAACTGATAGAAAACCTGAATATCAGTCAAAGGCACACTGAGACATCTAAAAACAAACCAAAAAAAATCTGGATTATCAGACAGAACGCTTTCACAAATTCTGAGTTTAGATGAGGAATTCATCCAACCCTATCCCTTACCTCTAAAGATATTAAAAGAAAAATAAAATTTGTGGGTGATGTGTTCAGAACTGAGAGAGAACATCTTTTATGCTGTTGGACTCATGCTTGTAAAATGTATGAGAATTAATATAGAAAACTAAAATAAGCTAGGATGATGGGATCTCATTTATGACTGCTTGAGGACACTGACGGATCTACAAACTGAAGTAACCTATTTTATAGCTATGTTTGTATTTTCTGTAAAATTGTGCTTGATTTTCATAAATGAACAAGTAAAATTACAATACTAGACAATGATACAGAAGGTGCACCGCATAAAGTATCTTTCATTTTTTTGTAAATTTATTACAATAGCATAAATGTAAAATTACTCAGTCCTTCACTTCCCAGTTTCACATTTAAAGCACAAAAATTACTATAAAACAAACGGCCTTTCAAATCAACTATAGAGTAAATTAATTAGCTTTCATATTCTCTATCCCTACCTGGAACAATGTTTGTCTATTCAGCATGGTAACTCAATTCAATTTCTAAATAATCTAATGGAGGTGGAAAAATACTTACACAGCACCTTCAAACAACCTTTTTTTCATTACTGTAATCACCATCTACACCTCTGTCACAGTGTCAGCGGAAAATGCAATGATTAAAGGGTCTTGAAAACCCACTTGCATGTAGTCCCTCCACGTTGACATTTCTGTCTTAATTGTCAGATTCATCATGGTGACAAATAACTATAACATACATGTGATGACATTTAATGTTTTTGTGAAAACACGTAACTTTTAAATGTAACTATATATACTCACATATTACATAAAGTCAGACATATATACATATGCACTCATGTAAACATTCACATAGTAGCAATAGCTGTATCAACTAAGCATCTGCCCATTAGCTTGTGTCTAATGACCTGGGCAAATGGTGTTCATTAACTGTACCAGAATTTTACAGTGAAGAAGGACCTCAAGTCTTGGCCAACCAACTGTATTATGTATGAGGAGAAACAGAGGTGAAAAGTCATACAGAAAATTCAAACATTTCATACTGATCGACTACTCAGTCAAAAATGTTTAGGGGAAAAAAAATGATTAATGCCTCAGTTTTGGACCAGCTAAAACCACTGTCTACAGAGTCATTGCTGGTTGCTCCTGTAATGTAAGATATAATATTTCACTTTGTCCAGTGTTGAGATGCAGTCACTCTGGAGGTGAAATATAGCTGCGGATTAATAGCACACAGAAGACCACGTAAGAGTTTGTGGCAGGAACTAGAGAATACTGTTGCCTACGCATACATCAGGGGGTATTTAAGTGGGCGGACTGTAGCTACCAAAACTGGAATAAAGCAAGGCATTAGCACTAGATGCTCCTGCTGGAGTAAAAAGTGCCATATGCAATCATGAGCATCCAGAAACCATTCATTTTTTTTGTTTAAACCTGTAAGTTCTTTTGCTTACATATTAAGTCAATATATTATTTTCTTAAGTACTTTTAAGTATCTCACTGCTTATTTTTTAAATAATGTATTCTAACAGAGATTAATTCTATGCCTGTAGATCACAATGGAAATGATAATTTAACTATTTAAAATATGATGTGCAATTCAATTTTACAATAATCAATACTGGAAAATTACACAAAAAAGAGTAGCAAAAGGAGTGTTTTTCTCCAGCGTAGCAGGAAATTAAAGGAATGTCCCTCTCTTTATTCTGGACAACTTCTTGAAGGACTTAAGAAGATAGGCGGGATGAAGGTGGGAGAGGAAAGGGCAGCACTGCTTGCCTGAAATGTACATAGTAAATGTATCAGCTCATCTTATTGTAATGGAAAGCCTTTCCCCACGCTTCATACAGCACTGTGAGCAACACCCCACAGTATCAGAAAGTAACTGCTCTTTTGAGCTTTTCAGAAAATGTCATTTAGCTAAAACTGCATTCTTGTCTTCTTCCCATCTGTAGAGTGTAGGTAACGAATTTAGTCCTCCTCTACATTTCCACCAAATATCCTCACTGGTAGACAATGTATGGGAACATTGGGTACATCCACATTAGGGATTCAGTGTGTAGAAGGGATTCTTTTTGGTGCAAATCTGTCTTGTGTCTATACTTGTTGTCTTGCAGTAAACACTGAGGTGTGCTAGCAGACTAATTTCCACTATTCACAGAATGCACAACCTCATCATTAGCTTATTTTGCAGCATATCATCATATTTTTGTAACAGAACCCACAAGGATGTACTAATATTTTTATCAATTAATATTCTGAGACTTTAAATTGGGAAATCTTCCATTTCTCTTGCTTCTGAAAATGAAATAAAATTGAAACACTAAATTACTTACACCACCTCAAAAAAAACAAAAAAGAGCTTGCTTTGAAATCGAGTCACAAGCAGATTAACATCTTGTGATACAATCCCTTGTAGCAGGAGCAGCTGACAAGATGAGTAATGAATTGCATCCGATTATCTTTTCAGCTCTGTGGCAATGATTTTCCAACAGCTTCCTATTCCATAACCAACAACACTGGAAAAAGGTCACCATTGTGTCATATTTCCCCCCCCACCAGTGTATGTGTTTAATAACACAGAGAACACATAAACCTTTGGAAGTTAAGAGGTCTGGCTGCATTAGTGTTATCTGGAGCAAAACTGTTTCAGGTGCATGCTGCACAAATGGAAATCCATACACCATTTGAAGTCTCTCAAAATGAAATTATTACACTTTAGCATATAATAGAATGCTATTTCCTCTTTTCATGCAATATGTTCTTTCTTCAACAAAAGAACCTTAACTGTAATTGATGGAACCTAAAACCCAGGAAAGGCAAGATTCAGGTTGACATATATATGTTTTCCCCATTACAGAATACAACTGAATTAAATCTGTGAACATTAATTGCAAGCAACTATAGGACTATAATGGCAAAACAGGATTTTCCCCCCAAACCAGATCCATTTAACTTAGCATTTTTGAAGTGATGGTATTATCTGTTCACAGCTTTATTTTGATCTCACACCAGAGAAAATCTGCACATAAATCACACTTTGCAGCACTAGAAGATGGTTGGGAGGTTAAGATCAGCCACAGAACTGGCTATTTTTTCACAAAAATCTGCTGTGAACATGCTCCTGTACCTAACCTTCACTTACATAAACTAGTAATCTACCAACCCAAACTGGGAATTAAAACACTGTTGCCGCTGTTCTGGTGACCACTTTATCCCCCAGAACTTATACACCTGAGCAGGCATTCAAACGCTTCAGTAGCCCCTGTGCAGCTCCTCAGGCAGTGCAGGATAGCTTACGTCTGCCCTCCTCTTGTCCATTCCCTGTTGTCAGAATTTAACTGAACAACTCCCCAGTAACGTAAACTAGGGAAACCCTCTGCTGTTCTGACCTACTGGACAGCTGGCCAGGACTGGGGGAATAGAAAGATGCTTGGACATGGACTGCATGCACTTCGCTACTTTAAAAAATGCTCTTCCTAGGGAATCCACTTGCTTCTGGGTAGAGCAAAATAGAAAAACACAACAATCAGGTTTCAGTCTGGCCCATCCACTATATTTTTACCCTTTTCCCTACTGTTTAAAAATTCAGTACTCAGTCACACATATTATTCACACAGGAATTACTTGCTCATGGAAATTACACACACAAATCAGACACAATATGTCCAACAGGCTAGACCACAAATGGCAACTAATTTTCTCAACAGTAAGGCTCACTTTATTGTGTACATGAACCGGACAAAGACCATCAGTGAAAGCCATAATTCAACAAAGTTTACCCTTATTAGAATAACAGATGAGGGCAGTCTGACTTCCATGGTATACCTTATTTATGTGAAATTAAGAACATGCTTAAGTGTTTTGCTGAATCAGAGCCATAATCAACAATCAGCAAAAAAATGTGTTCACCTTGTATAATTATTTAGTTTCAACTATTACTATAAAGTTACTACTATCAATAATCTGCACAGACAATAACATTGTGAAACTTCTCCATAATAGAGGGGTTTTCAGATAAAACAGTTAAGAATGCATGATAATACTGCATAATGACACTGCCAGGAGACATTTGGACAGTGCTAGTTCATCGTGCACTCTGTCCGAGCTCACGAAAGCGAAGTCAAACATAGGCTTGTGCATTCTAGGTGGACACGGACTAGCAAACTGTATTTTAAGATAAGGTTCTCTTAAGTAAATCGTTCTGTTGTAAACTAATAAAGTTGAGTCTATCCCAACAATACAAGCATAATAGCTGTGAAAATGTAATATCCTAATGGCAGAAGTTTAACACTTTTACTAGTCTAGGACAGAGAAGGTCTACATTTAGCAGATGCTAAATTCAAAGCTGGCCTTTTAGGCAGAGGTTTTATGCTGCAAGTCAACAGAATCACAGAATGGTTGAGGTTGGAAGGGACCTCTGGAAGTCATCTGGTCCAACTTCCCTGCTTAAGCAAGGCCACCTAGACCAGGCTGCCCAGGACTGTGTCCACGCAGCTTTTGTATACCTCCAAGGATGGAGATTCCACAGCCTCCCTGGGCAACCTGTGCCAGTGCTTGGTCACCCTCACAGCAGAAAGGTGTTTCCTGACGTTCACAAGGAACCTCCCGTGTTTCAGTTTGCGCCTGTTGCCTCTGGTCCTGTCCCTGGGCACCACTGAGAAGAGCCTGGCTCCATCCTCTCTGCACCCTCCCTTCAGGTGTTCATCTACATTGATGAATTCCCCCTGAGCTTTCTCTTCTCCAGACTGAACAGTCCCAGCTCTCTCAGCCTTTCCTCAGAGGAAAGATGCTCCAGTTTCTTCATCTTTGTGGCCCTTCACTGGACTCTTTCCAGTGTGTCCACATCTCTCCTGCACTGAGTAATCCAGAACTCAACACAGTACTCCATGTGTGGTCTCACTGGTGGTGAATAAATGGAAAGATCACCTCCTCAATCTGCTGGCAATACTTTGCCTAATGCATTAGACGACATTATTTGCCGCCTTTGCTGCAAGAACACATTGATGGCTTATGTTCAACTTGATGGCCACCAGGACCCCCAGGTCCTCTTCTCCCAAGCTTCTTTCCAGCTGGGTGGCCCCCAGCACGTGCCGGTTCTTGGAGTTGTTCCTGTCCAGGTGCAGGACTCTGCACTTTTTCTTGCTGAACTTCATGAGGTTCCTGTCAGACCATTTCTCCAGCCTGTTGAGGTCCCTCTGGATGGTAGCACAATCCTCTGGAGCATCAGATACTCCTCCTGGTTTTGTATCCTCAGCAAACTTGCTGAGGGTACACTCTGCCCCATCATCTAGATCATTAATGAAGGTGTTAAACAGGACTGGACCCCGTATTGACCCCTGGGGTATACCACTGGTTACTGGCCTCCATCTAGACTTTGTGCCACTGATCACCACCCTCTGGGCCTGGCCATTCAGCTGGGTCATTCATGAGCGGCCCTATGTTCATAAAAAGCTGAGTTTCAGAACTTCAGAAAAAGGGCTGATATAGCACACAGTGCAACTGCAAGACACTGCAGATTCAACCATCTTCTGTGCAATGACTGGTGGTAAGGAAAGTATTCAGATTTGTATTCTTTTATTGGTATGGAATGGACAGGGGAAAGAAACCATTTATACCTGCATATTAAATTTTTTTTTTTTCAGCAGCCTTTATCTCTTTAGTGCTCTGTATTACAGCATGTACGCAGACTTGTTCATAGTGTGAAGTACCATAAGAGCAAAGATATCTGAAGATCTGTATTCACTGTTACTCTACAATATTAATTCTGCAGCCTGGAAAACTGATTTAAAGTCTCCTCAAACACAAAACCAGAACAGTTTACCTCATTTTTAAAAAACATACCAAACTACTAATAAACTTTGGTATTACTGAAATGAAATCTCTTGAGCTCTGTTCTTAACATAACTGTTTAGTATCTGACATTAAATCTAAATTCAAGGAATGAGAATGAAAGTACCCCCCTTATTCAAGAAGATGCTGAAAAGACATATATTTATTTTTACAAATGTCTCTATTTCCTCCACACTGTAAATTTAGAACTTAATGAGTATAATTTCCCATCTGTGAATTATCATATTTGTGTGCATCTAAAATAGCTATTCTAACATTCAAATAATAAATCTGACCCATTGATTCTAAACTGGCTCCCACTTCATGACAATCACTTCCAACTTATTTTTCCCTGTAGAAATTTTGATACTTTGAGTACAATGTGAAAAACATCTTTATTGTGAAGCCTCTTTGAAATGTAAAACAATATACTGAATATTACCATGCAGCTAGTTGCTGCAGGCTCCTGAAATCAGGCTTTGCATACTAATACATACAGTGTTTTCTATCTGTAATCAAAGGCTCTGCCATAAAGAAATACAGGACTTGAGAATGTTGCTCTAAAAACAGAAGACATTTAAAGGACAGCCTAAGTATTTTTTCCACCAATAAAGCAACAATGCAAATGATTTAACAATTTTGTACCACAAAATCTTATGGGACAGAAATAAGGAAACCTATTTGCACTATTTCTATAGCAACATAATTGCCAAATGTTAGACTGTGAACAAAAAGCCATCATCCTCAGTAGTGCAATTAATCAGTAAAGAAACAGACAAATTCCAAATGTGTTTTCAATAAACCTTTTCTATCATCTCAAACTAGTTGAGATTAAATTTTTAAAAAGAACAGTGCATTTAAATTTCTAATGTTGTCTACATTATACATTGCAGGTGAACAGATGTCAATAAATGACACCACGATTTTAAAAATGACCTTGATTTTTTTGTTTTACTGCAGGGCACAGAAATTCATTACACTCTGTTGATCAGTTTATACCCAAGGTGTAATAGTTTCTAGACTTCCAGCAGTACTGCAACATTTTAAAAAGGTTTCGTAATGCAGCTGACAAAAGAAACAAAGCCTGGTTTTTCAAAAATATAACCTTCTTAACTAGAAAATAAAGTTAAGACTCTCCATTTTCCCATTACTATACTAGAATTCTTAAGTGATTCCTCAGAAAAACTAATTTGTAAGGAACAGAAATACTTAGGTCTTAAACAGTGTCCTATATCTTCAAAACTAGTTAAAACATTAATTAATCCTCTCATATTCCTGCAAGATATGCATCAGCTGCAAGTAACTGAACTTAGTGTTTCCAGCAGCCAGTAAGTACCCAAGGGACCTGACAGTTTTCTTCTATCCAGAGAACTGATTCAGTACGTACAGCAGCAATTCGAATGGTGCTTTCACCTTGACTGCTACATACCCCCTCCAAGGATGAAAGGGTGGTTTGTTACCACGTCCACTCAGACCGTGGTTGTTCAGGTTAGATTGACAAGAGCGATGATAAAATGTGGCACTTCTGGTAAATGCATTTCTTTTTGAAAAGCAAGCTGACTGAAAACCAACTGACTGCACAATTTTCAGTCATCACCGAACTGCAATCTGCACAAACCCTGCCAAACCAGAAGTGAAAAAGAACAAAGGTCATTACAACCTACTAACCCACAAAACCTCCCCACCATCCCTTTTCTTTATGGCATGCTTCTGTCAGAGAAACGGAATTAAAGCTCCAGAGAAAATGCAGTGTCAGTAGAAAACCATTGCACAGGCTCTGACCCTCCCATTTGAATTAGAAGCAGATTACTTTTAGCTTGGCAGTCTGGACACACTGACCCATCCAAAACTAGAATCAGGACCTTTAACTGGTAAGAACTTACTGGTTTTTCAAGAGAGGTTTCAAAAATCTCGCAACTGAATTCAGTGGGACAATTTGTAGGTTTGAAATAAAGAGCAACTTCAGTATTTTGGAGATCAAAAACCTGCTCATTCATCTGTGTTTAGATCTCTACAAAGCACATGGTTCTTGCTGAAATAATAAACAGAAGCCACAGTAGAAACGATATGCAAGGAATCCAGTTCTTCTTGTACAAAAAAATACTGGAAAATAAATCACATACTTGTAATAACAGCTGAAAACCAGATTATTTTCTGAACTCACATAAGGCAGTAATTAGATTATTTTTATATTTTTTCCACTTGGGATTATTTTTTAATTGGGTCAACTGAATGTGAGTATGTGATGTTAAATGTGAATAACTTCAATGCAGCAATATTTTTTAACAAGTTTGGACAGGGGAGGAGAAATAAGAAGGTGAAATGTAAGTACACTTTGGGCAATAAACATTTATATTTTTCATTTACTTTCTTTGTCTTATGTAATGATGAGGATGTTTCCTTCTATATCGTTAACACCTCATATTGCCAGCGTTGACAACTCAGGAAAATAGCCTGCTTACTCACCAAGCGTTCATCAGGAGAGGCAAGGATAAGAGCCCTCCACAAAGTAGATAATAACACTCCCTACAACTCTCAGCTCACTTTTTCACCCAGAGGCTTACATAAACGACAGGCTCTGCGGTGTGCCTTAGCTGCTAGCAAGCGGGACATCAGCAGATCAAAGGCGATCAAGGGCAGATGTGCCCTCTCACAGGGAGCACCCTCCTGCCCTGCGCAGAGACCCCAGCTCACCCTCTCTATTGACCACCCCAAAACAGCCCTCCAGAATGATTTGCTGCTTTTGTGGCTGCTTCCCACTTTGCAGAACTGTTCGCTGATGCCTATGTAGGAGCGGAGGACCCAAAATAGATGAGGATCAGAGACCATTTTCAACTCTTTCCTAAGGGTCTTAGAGGGATTCTTATCTCTAATTAGGAAGCTGGCTGTCACCGAAAGATATGTTCTGCTGCGACTTACACTGAAGTCAGTTGTAGTTTAGGTATTACAACTGCTGAGGCAGGATTAGTCACTACACATTGAAAGAAAGAAGCAATAAAGCAGAGTAAACTAGAGTAACCTATTAGTTCTCTGAAGGTGAATAAAGCAATTGAAAGAAGCGATATAAATAACCAGTCATTTGGTGACCAAAAATATCAACTTTACATTATTTAAATCTTATTTGTAATTTTAATTTTTACTCTCAACATTTTGAAAATAACCCTACTTTTAAAAAAACGTATAAAATTAAATCTCTATTCCTTTTCTCCAAAACTAGAAATTAGAACTTCATGAATTCCGAATTCTTTTAGCCTTGCTCCTCAACTAAAATCTAGTCATTAAAGGCCTTTTTTCTTAGATAAAACCACAAAAATGTCCATTCATTCTTAAAATAAATATATTTCTCATTGAAATATCTCTAGGTCTTTTTTGGAAATTAGATCTGTAATTTCCATATTTAGAGATTAATAATGAATCTGTAGTTCATTCCTACCAGGAAATGTAACAGTTTTTACAATGTACTATGAGTGCATGACTTCGTTTCAAAACGAATGGCAAATCTTTTACATTCATTTCATACTGTGGCAAAAGAAAAATATCAAAATCTAGATCTACAACAGGAAGGAGTGGAAAAAAGTGCAGTGTACAGAATCTCCAGATTCTTCCATGATACTTATGTTAGCCTGGGTATGTCACTTGGCCACATCTATTGCTGGAAAAATTTGGAAGTGAATTCTGTAAGAGAAAACGTACTGTAGAAAAGATGCAGGTGTTGTCATTGCCCTGCTGCTGAACTCCAGTACTTACAAATTTTACAAGCTCTATGCCTCAGTTTCTCCATCTGTCAGATTTGTGGTTTGCTTCCTCTTTTTTTTTTTTTGTTTAAACAGCAATTTTGTGAATCCTTTAATTAATTAGTTTGTGTTTTTAAAACTACATTTTTAGATACAAGATGATACACACTACTAAATATTATTATGGTAACAGGTAATTAGAAGGCCGGAAAGCACATGGTTGGGATCATAATACAAAATGAGAAAAAAATGGAGACTATGAAGACCAAAAAAAAAAATCCACCAATAGAAAAAAAGAGAATGATTGCAGGGGGAAGGGGGAAGGCAAGTAGCTTCCTTGCTATTAAAGGACTTGTGCTTTAAAAAGGCTGGGTCTTCTCCTCTCTTGTGCTTCCTAGGATGATACTTACACTGCAGTAATCAAAACAAGGAAGCAGATGGACAGGCAAAGTGGTACTGCAGCTGCTGCAGAAGATGACTATAATAATAATGTTGACATCAGTAACAGTAATTAGTGCACAGACTGTAGAGTGGATGATTCGTTTCCCTATCTTCTGGTGTGGGCATGCTGCCCTAACAAATGAGTATGATGTTAGTACCTTTAGTTTGTTTAGTTCATTTTTTCAGTTTATTAATGAAGTTGAATACAATAAAGAAAACCCAACTTCTCTCCCTCTCCAGAATGCTTGCTGATGAAAGGATGTTGTTTCAGTTTGGATTAATACGAGATGGAATCTTCATTAGTAACTGGCAAAATACCAGTTTCTTACTTATATCTGTTTTCAATGTACACCACAACCCATACTCTACCACATAGCCATCTGTACATACAAGCTTGAATTTCAGCAGCACCAAGAATTTGTCTGGTTTTGTCCAAACAACAGCTCTACTGTTTGGTGTGACTTCACCCATCCACAGGCTGGTGCCATACCTTTTTCAAGGGACACTAGGACAAACAACATAACTGTGAGAAGGGCCAAGGAAACCACAGTGCTACACCAAATCATCTCAGATAAGAAAGTAAAGAATCAGTGGTATCAGTAGTACCGTGCCATTCTGTGAAAGTTCTGGTAGCATCAGACAAGGATGTACCACTACTCCTTAGCTGCCTCATGGAGAATGACAACTGCCCAGCTTGGTGTTATACTACACCAAAACACCTGCTGAAGAGCAAACTAATTGGAAGAGTGATAACTGCGGAGAAACAAACAGATGGATTTTATTTGGGAAATACAATTGTCACTTAGATGCAATCCTGCAGTGGGAAGTCAAAGGGAAGGGAAGGTAATCAGAGATATTATGGAACATGCTTAGCATATGACAACCCAAAAGACTTTATTTTCTAATGAGTTTTTTCTTACTCTGCATCTAGCTTCTATTGAGATTCATTCTCCCCATTCACTTATTCTCCAGGATGATAAAAGATTTACTTTGGTTTCCCTCTATTATCCTCCTCGATAACTGGAAAAACTCCTACCCCCTTTTCAAGTGCTGTTCTAAAAAAGGAAGCGTGAAAGTGAGAAGCACAGGCTCAGGATGGCGCCACTCATGAACACTGAAAGCTCATTTATCAAAGCTCCACTTCCATCCAAACTCTGCCTGAGCCTTCCAGAGTTCCTCCTTCTGGCTCTAGGTTCCTATGTTTCTCCTTAAACATGTTGATCTACTGAAGGGCTCCACCTAGCCAGCAATAGATATTTTTTCTACATCAAACTTTTTAATGAAGAAAATATGCTAACAGAGTTGTTTTGTGGGATTTTTTTGTTGTGTTTTGTTTTTGTTTTTCTTTACAACACAGAAAGAGAAACTTGAAGTGCCTCATAGGAAAGCAATGTTGTATGCAACCTCTTTTGGGGATGGGCTTAACAGACAGGTAAACTTGAATGCTGTACTTAATCTTCATTATTTGTTTTCACTGTTGAGAAGACCACATTTGCATATGAAGAGTTTCCCCAACATATTTCAAAAATTAAATTAATGTAAATCAAAGATCCAGCCATATACTTGGAAAAGGACATATCTGCATAAACACATCTTTTGGTTTTGTTTGTTCTCATTTACCTCAGTAGATGAGAATAGCTTTGGTAATTCTGAACACTGAAGGAGACCATTAATCAAATTATTCCAGATATGAATAGAAAACAATGCAATTGAATGGAAAAGAATAGGTATTCAAAAGAACAGCCATGATTATTTTTCAAGGAAGAAACTGCTAAGAAGTAGAGAAACAGATGGCTGAAAGTATTAGATGAAGACACATTCTCCTATGCAAACTAACAGACTTAATTAATTACTCAAATCACATGGTATTTTATGGAATGACATTAATGATCAGTAATAAAAACTGACAGTGGTGCCTTATCAGCTCCCTTTAAAGAAAACAAAAGAAATTATTGTAAAAGGAACATGTTTATACCCTATAGATGTAACCTACAGACCATAAACATAGCTTTCAATGTTAGTTTGACTTTAAACATTTCTCATTAATTTAATTACAAAATTTTTATGGGTAAAATTGTAAACAATAGCATTCTCTCAACACATTTTCCTTAACAGAATTACTAAAACAGATTCAGCTAAATTAAAATTTTACCTTAACTATTTCCTCTATGAAGCAGACATGTGACACAGGATCTCTTTTCTTTGTCAATACTTTCTGCAAATGCTGCACCTGTAAGAAATAATTTATTGAGAGGAAAAAGTGACATATAATACTTCATACGCAAAATTGCATGACTAGACAAACAGGAATTAGCTGTTGAGTACCTGTCCGCAAGCAGCACAGATCTGATCCATGAGTTTCTCCATGTTTGTCCAGAGGGCTGCTCGAAAAGCTGCTGTGTTCCCAGGTGTCGGCATAGCAGCTCTACCAGGGCCACCTAAATGGTTTATGAAAACACACAGCAGCACATTTCAGCTTTCACATGTGAGAATTAAAATATTAGAAATACAGATCTCTATGCACTCTGCACAGGAAATTTCTTTAAAAAAACAAAGCAGCCTAAAATAGCTTCAAAACAGAGCTTTGTGAAAAGCTTCAGTTGTGTCAGCTGAGAAGTCAACTAAATTCTGAAGTTCAGTGGAGATATGTCAATGTTCGTCACTGCTACCTGCTTTACCAATTCAGACCTCCACAGAAACACCAAGGTAATGCCAATGAGCTCCTGCTGCAGGATATAATAGCAAAGTGCAATGGCAGAGACAGTAGCTGTGAAAAATGCGGGCATTACCAGCTCAGGACTTAAATGCACAGGTGAACTGTTAAAAAAAAGTGATATTCCAGTTGAAGGGCATGCAGCTTCTAAATCATCACTTTCCTTGAGAGGGGGTCTATTTCTTTATTATGCTAGTGATTATCATTTTGGACCCCCAACTTGTTGCAAAAGCTTTTTAAAAATTTTTGAAATGTTCATATTGCCAAAGTTCAAACTTGCCTGCCCTCCTAATTCCTCAGTATTCTTCGACACCTGAGCTAACATGTGGGAACTACATGTTCAATAGTGCCACATTCCTTCATATTGAATATACTGCTTTGAAATTCTTTCCACCTGACAAAAGCATCACAATGTAGTTTCAGACTTGTTCCATTGTCTGCAAATAATTTCTACCTGTGATCCTCCCAACCAACACAAAAAAAGCAGAATTTGGATTCATCTTTCCATGACAAACTGGTCAGAAAATGCTGCAAAGCTGTAAACTAATGATAACAATTTTCTGGGCAAGTCAGGACAAAGAGGTGGGGTGGGGAATAAAGGAAAACTTCTGAGCCCAATAACAACAGACACACAATTTTCGCTTTGTATTAGATGATTTTCCTTCCAGTACCTGAAGGGGGCCTACAGGGAGGATGGAGAGGGGCTTTTCACAAGGGTGTGTAGTGGCAAGGGGGAACAGCTCTAAACTAAAAGAGGGCAGATTTAGATGAGATATTAGGAAGAAATTCTTCACCATGAGGGTGGTGAGGCACTGGCACAGGTTGCCCAGAGAAGCTGTGGCTGCCCCCTCCCTGGCAGTGTTCAAGGCCAGGCTGGATGGGGCTTTGAGCAACCTGATCTAGTGGAAGGTGTCCCTGCTCATGGCAGGGGGGTTGGAACCAGATGATCTTTAAGGTCCTTTCCAACCCAAACCATTCTATGATTCTATGTTTCTATGATTTCTGAGACATATCTACTCCCATTCTCTACTCGTTAAAGCAAGCAGGGAAACGTTCCTGTAACAGCCTGGATGTGAGAGTTTCTTCCATTTTACAACATACTGTATTTCTGTAAAAAAAAAAATCAGTTATCATTCTCTGTAAAACAAGTATCATACCTCTTGTAACAGCTTGAGATGGTTGGGTCAATACTTTGATGTCCAAAGCATTTTTTATGTTCTCCTCCAGGACTGTGCAGTATCCGTCTACCACATTAGCAATGGTATCCTTCAAAGTGCCAAGGTTATGGAAAACCTGAAGAGCAGTTCCCACTTGAGTAGGATTCTAGAGAAAGAAGATTTTCAAAAACAATTATTATCTTTAACTGTACTATAGGGGCGTTTTATCCATGATGAGGCATCATTTTACTGGGCAAGTTCATCTTTAAGCTCCATCTGCTAATTCATGTCATTTAACATTAAATAACTGGCATCCTTAATGCATAACAGAGAACAGAGGGTAAAGGAGAGGACTGATTTCCTTTGATTGCTTCGCAATGCTTTGCTTAGCTTCCTTTGGCGCCATCCTCTGAGTAAGAAGAATGGAAAAAAAGGAACTGGAAGCACTGCAGGCAGTATCTAACCTGGGGTGGGTTACCAGTGATTGATCCAAGAATTCTGAGGTTAGTTACAGTACAACTATATTCAGCTATGGTCTGGCTAGTAATGCTGTTTTAACATGCGGTACCTGTTACAGTACTGTCATTTAAGTGCCAAACAGTTAATTAAATGTGACACAGGCTTAAAAATAATAACCAAGGACAAGCAGAAGCAAGCAGATGAAGCCCCTACTACTGACTACTGCAGAATTTAAGCTTGTACTTCTACACTTCTATTTCTAACATTGACAATAAATTCATCTTCCTCACAGCAGAATTAAGAGTGTGAAGCAACACAGTGATAATATCCAAAGCCTGGAAAAAAAAAAAAAAAAAAAGCTGAAGTCTCTCTGTATTGTTCAGAGCTTTTCCAAAATACCAGAGAGTGAAAATTATCCAAAAACTGTTCAGGTTGATTGTTTAAGAGACCTTTGATTAAGATTAAATCTGATGATAATTCCACTGAGCAACACTAAACACTGGCATGGGTGCTATTTAGCAAGAGAAAAGCCTCAAATTATTGCCTTTGGAAACTAAGCATTGTCATCCATACACTGAATGCCGCTTTTTTATTTTGCATTCACAGGCAATTAGTGGAGAGGGCGATCAGTTGGTCACACACACATTAGAGATGCAGCCTTTTGTCATTTTTCTTAGTGACTTCTGCCAGCAGTAAAGAACACAGTCTGGCAGAAATCATAGAATCACAGAATCATTAAGGTTGGAAAACACCTCTAAGACCATCAAATCCAACCACCCACCCAACACCACCATGCCTACTAGACCATGTCCCAAAGTGTTGTATCTACACATTTTTTGAACACCTCCAGGGATGGGGACTCCACCACTGCCCTGGGCAGCCTGTTCCAATGCCTGACCACTCTTTCACTAAAGAAATTTGACCTAATATCCAATCTAAATCTCCCCTGATGCAACTTGAGGCCATATCCTCTCGTCCTATCACTAGTTAGTTGGGAGAAGAGACCAACACCTGCCTCGCTACAACATTCTTTCAGGTAGTTGTAGAGAGCAAGAAGGTCTCCCCTCAGCCTTCTCTTCTCCAGACTAAACAGCCCCAGTTCCCTCAGCCGCTCCTCAATAGGACTTGTTCTCTAGACCCTTCACCAGCCTCGTTGCCCTTCTCTGGACACGCTCCAGCACCTCAATGTCCTACTTGTAGTGAGGGGCCCAAAACTGAACACAGTACTCCAGATGCAGCCTCACCAGTGCCCAGTTACAGGGGCATGGTCACCTCCCTAGTCCTGCTGGCCACACTATTCCTGACACAAGCCAGGATGCTGTTCACCTTCTTGCCCACCTGGGCACACTGCTGGCTCATGTTCAGCCAGCTGCTGACCAACACCCCCAGGGCCTTTTCCACCGGGCAGCTTTCCAGCCACTCCTCCCCAGGCCTGTAGCGTTGCATGGGGTTGTTGTGACCCAAGGGCAGGACCTGGAACTTGGCCTTGTTGAACCTCATACAGCTGGCCTCGGCCCATCGATGCAGTCTGTCCAGATCCCTCTGCAGACCCTTCCTACCCTCCAGCAGATCAGCACTCCCGCCCAGCTTGGTGTCATCTGCAAACTTAATTAGGGAGCACTCAATTCCCTCATCCAGATCATTGATGAAGATATTAAACAAGACTGGACCCAAAACTGAGCCCTGGGGAACACTACTCATGACCGGCCACCAGCTGGATTTAACTCCATTCACCACCACTCTCTGCGCTCGGCCAGTCAGCCGGGTCTTTATCCAGTGAAGAGTACACCCGTCCAAACCATGGGCACCTGGTTTCTCCAGAAGAATGCTGTGGGAAACAAGTGTCGAAGGCCTTACTAAAGTCCAGGTAGATAACAGCCACAGCCTTTTCCTCATCTAGTAGGTGGGTCACCTGGTCGTAGAAGGAGACCAGGTTGTTCAAGCACGACCTGCCTTTCATGAACCCATGCTGGCTGGGCCTGATCCCCTGGTAGTCCTTCACATGCTTGGTGAGCACACTCAGGACGAACCGCTCCATAATCTTCCCCAGCACCGAGGTGAGGCTGACAGGCCTGTAGTTCCCAGGATCCTCCTTCCAGCCCTTCTTGTAGATGAGTGTTACATTGGTGATCCTCCAGTCATCTGGGACCTCCCCTGTTAGTCAGGAGTGCTGATAAGATGATGAAGAGTGGCCTGGCCAGCGCCTTCGCCAGCTCTCTCAGTAGTCTCAGGTGGATCCCATCCAGCCCCATAGATTTGTGAGTGCCTAGGTGGCACCCAGACTGGACAGGAGCATCTGAGGCCACAGGCACACCCCACTAGAAACCCCACTTTGCCTCTCCTCTGGGAGCGAGACCTTATACCGTTGCAGGCTTCCTGCTGGTGGCTCCAGCAGTAGTAGGGGTTCAACTGACATTGAAAGGGTCAGCTGCAAGAAGATTGCAACTCTCCATCTCCCCCAGGTCACAGTTTTCTCAGACAGACGTTCTCGAGTCAAAGAAATTGGGTGTGCTCATCTGCCTCTCAGGTGCAGGGAACTTGCACTGATACCACAGCAGCAAAGCTACAATGTAGCTGCTGTGCTGAGGATCCACTTGCTTGTACAACTGCCTACTGCAATAGGTTTCCCGAGCCATTGACGAACTGTGCGTTCTCCTCAAACCTAATGTTTCAGAGGTCACAGCACTATAACTACGCAATCATGTCGTTCTTTCTGGGGTTTCTGCAAAAATCAGAACCATAGATGGAGCAAAAAAGCCAGATCCCATCTTTTTCCCCAACGCCAACGAAGAATTTCCAGGTTTAGTACAAAGCAAAGAAATATTAGGCATGTATTATGGTTTGCAGATCTTACAGTAACTGTACTAGTTTCTTTTTCCAAACAGTGTGGGAGTTAATGAGCATTCCCAGCATAGTATTATGGGTCTGGGACTTGTAGGTTTAGTTTTTTGACAACTGGGTATGCTGTAAAATTTCTAAGCATCCTGTGGGTGTGCTTGTGGAGGTGGGAAGTAAGCCATAAAGACTGGAAGATTAATGGGATGTCAGAAAATGAAGAGTAGTATAATGCAAGGAGGGAATTTGGGGACAGAATGAACAAGAGAAGGAAAATATAAATGGGAAGAGGATGGGGAACAGAATGAAAAGAAGCTGGAAGGAAGAAAGAGAATGAAACTGAAAGGAAGGAAAATGAAGATAGAAAAGACTCACCTCATTTACCAGTCTTTCCTATTGAAATTGTTCTAATTCTTACAGAATACTTACACAATTATAAAAGCAGGCAGCAAGTCAGTAACACAAAATCAGTATCTTACTAGTATAGTAAAAGCACTCAACCAGGTTTCAGTCAGACTCCAGTAAATGTTCATATATTAACTAACAATAAAACAGAACAGCATCAAAAGGCGAGCAGGGCACTATCCACCCTTGAATAGGCGATGGTCATATAGTCAATCTCCTGACAAACAGGCAGTATAGGCACAAATAATTTCAGGCAAAAGATGAATCTCAGAGCTCCCACGTTGTAGTTTAGCAAACTAACTCTGCAGCTGCTGGTCAAGAAAGACACAAAAATGTGCTCCGACAGAGCCTGAGCTATGTTTCAAAAGAACTGTTTTTAGCCAAAGGTTGTCAAGCAGTTAATTCAGAAGTTTGGAATTGCTGGGGAGTAACAAAAACACATCATTATAGAAAACCGCTATTCACTCAAAGTATCTTCTAAATCTAGTACCAAAGTTAAAATCAGAACAGAACAAAGATTATGCAAGTGGCTTATTTCTCATTTGTTTTAAATTGCGGACATGGCCACTGACAGAGGGCTTCTAGCTCATGTATTCATCTTGGATAACCGGAATTAGATATATCTTAAAACCCTGATGATGTACAATAAAATATCTTTTTTTGTTTGTTTCAGATATAGCATTTTTCTCTCCTCAAAAACAGTTTGTGTTTTACATGCCCCAGACAGGTTATATAAAGTCCATTGTTGGTTTACGACTAATCCTAAGAGAACTGCATTTTTTTATGCACAGCTATTTTCTAGGTTTAGACAATATGTAAAAAAAATGCAGCACCCCTTGGGACAAAAATTATTATGTGGAAAGAAAGTCTTGGAAAGCAGGAAGAAAACAAATGATTGTACTTTCAGGCTTGCATACACATCTCAATATTAGACTGTTTATCATTAATACACACTGAACAAAAATTTGAGAATCAGTATTGCAGAATTTGCCACTACCAACAGAATTTATTTATAAGAATTTGTCCCTATTATTTTCCTTCTACTTGAGAAAGCTTAAAGTTAAACATTTCTCAGATTCAAAAGACTGTCACAATTTTTATCAAATGGAAAGCATGCATTCAAAGTAAAAAAAAAACCAAACTGACTACAGAAGTGATTTACAATGGAAAATAGAATCACATCAAGAGAATAATATTCAGAACAGCTATCCAACAGGAATAATAGGGAAAATAACATAACTATTTTTGAGATGGAATTTAATGAGTTTATTAGCAGTAGCTTATAATCCAGTTGTCTGCTACTGCAGGCAACTATGCTTCACAATTTGTACGTGTTCTCCTTAGAATCGCTGTCCATAAGATCCTATGTTCCTTTTTGGTTTAATTGTCTTATTTTGTAAATGAAGGGTCAGAAATAGTAGTTTCTACGGAACACTACGTAAAAATGTATGGGCAGTTAGAGCAACAGCAAGACACAAATCTGCTTCTCATAAGGTAGTGTCTTACAAGAAAATACCCTTTCAGACAATAAATTAGCATTCTGAAAATGTTTGTACATATACCATAAACTTTAAGTTACATCAATCAAGAGAGTAGGGGGCAAAGAAAAACTGTACAGCGTTTAGTAATACATTAGCAGTACACCATAATGTAATGTGCATAAACACAACCACACACAAGTGAAATAAAACCATGCCCCCACAAATCGCAGGCCTACAACACTATCTACTCGAAGATAGTTTTCTTTAGATATATTTATATTTATATAAATATATAAATATAATATATATTTATATATATTTATAATTTTTCAGATTGCAAAAATTATAATGAAGCAGGGAGCTAAGGAGAGATGGAGTTAAGTCCGCCAATAATACCCTTCTCCATTCAAAGCACTCCTCCATATGGCATATCGCAACGTAGTATGTTACAGATATATGGAAACCAAATTCCAAAAATTTAAGAGCTTAGGAAGACTCAATGAATCATCAATTCAACATATGAAAAAAAAATCAACTTGTTCAAAAGCAAGTTCTACCATGAAAGCAATTCTCACATATTTTTAAAAACTTTGACGTTTCTCAGCATTCATCAGACAATACATTAAAAAGCTTGGTCAGAAGGGTGATATTAGTCACCACTTGAAAAAAGGCATGAATGTTTCAATTCATGTTTTAGCAAAACATTAAGATACCCATTCAGCAGCAGATATGAAGAGATGTTTGTACCAAAAGCATTTGCTCATTTTCTCTATCACTGAGAACTGTTCATTTTACTAACATCATTTTTGATTCATTTTATCCCATCCCATTGGGTTCTGTAGACCATCATAGACAAGAAGAAAAATAAGTGACATGCAGTCATTAAATATTAATATTTTTGTTATATCATGTGGTTGTTTTCAAGAGTAGACGACCAGACTCAATAACCCAGAAGATGCTGTCTGGTCCAGCATGACATTTACAGTCCTTCTGCAGAGCACAACCCCATTTGGTCATTTCCTTTCCCACAGAGATAATAACCCTGTGAAGACTAGTTAGAAATGTCGTTAGAGACTTAATTAAATACATATCACATTTCTAATTTGAAAATATCTCCTGGGGTCAAACCAAGTAATTTTGTTCTGCCAACTGTCAACACTGCAACTTTTTTATAATGTCCAACATTGTAGTCTTTTATTTTATGATTGCTACTAGTGTTATCAGAACAATCTTCTGAAAGCATGGTTAAATAAAGAACAATATTCTTTTTCATCATTAGAAACACAGCTTGGATGAGCCAGCCTGCTCCTACAAGCGAGTGTGGTGATGAAACTGAGCTAATCTGGGGACGGGAAGATTCCCAGCAAAAGGCTGAACCAAAAACAAGAAACCTGGATGACAGGCAAAACTAACTGGCTCAGGTGCTACAAACACAGCTTCCAAACTCACGCTCTACCTTCTCAGGGTACAGGATTCACCCTGTGGACCTTTCTTCTCCAACCAGTGCTGTCTTAGGGAACTCCACATCATTATTTCTTTATAAAGTGCAAATCTGTCCATATGCCCCCATGCTGCAGGGTTTTCACCTGTGTGGACTATCAACTTTCTTCGCAAATGAAGATGTGTTAATTGCCAAGATATTTATCGTCAATACTACCTGTGACAATTACAACTACTTTCATAAAGAATTAGTGTTAGAAATCTAATTAACTGCTAACTGTCATGTAGTTAAATTCCACAAGTGCCTGCACCACATAATCAGAACAGCTCTCCAAGGAAATGTTCTTTCACAGGACAGTTTGGAAGCACCGCATAGAGAGAAGTCAAACCTGGACTAGTCCCTCACTTAGAAATGATGTTCCATAGCTACCAATGTACACAAGAACATTTCTGTTTTGTTTACTAAAATCAAAACAACAATTCTGACTGAAAATCTTTATTATTCTGCAGAGAACAGATGAATAGAATAGAATAGAATAGAATAGAATAGAATAGAATAGAATAGAATAGAATAGAATAGAATAGAATAGAATAGAATAGAATAGAACAGAACAGAACAGAATAGAACAGAATAGAACAGAACAGAACGCTTTGGGTTGGAAGGGACCTTTAGAGGTCATCTAGTCCAACCCCCCTGCAGTGAGCAGGGACATCTTCAACTAGACCAGGTTGCTCTATGACCCTGTTCAGGAAAGGCTGTGGCAGGAACACAACAGAAAGTTTTCGCTATTTATACGTACATATACATATCACTCAACAGCTGTGATTTCAGTGTGCTGCCACATCCTTACCTCTTGCGTGGTAAAATGTTTACCATGTCCCATACACAAGCACTAAAAGTGCAACACAGTACAAAAAGAATTACATATGTTGCTTAGCTGAGGTAAGATCTGTAATTACTAATTAGACCAGGTATCACTTCAACAGAGTGGTCTGACAATGTGGTAAGCAAGAAAAACCATGAATAATATTTTGAACAAAACCAAAACATTCCCTAGCCATCAAGAAATAATCAGCATTAAATTACAGTAACCCTAGAACAGGACACACATTGAAATAACCAAACTTGTAAACCGACGTATATTCTCCGACAGGCAATACACAAGGTTATTGCAGTCCCTACAGAGTAAACGCAAAAACGGTTTCCAGAATGATACTTCTGAGTATCTTTGACTGTCACTTAGTATTACATAATTCCATTTAATAGTAGATTCATTATATTGGGAACTATTTCACTTACTTTTCTACATTTACTTCACACAGCTCATTTTGTTTGTATGAGATAGAAGTTGCAATTTCCAACACAGTACAGTTTTACAACATCAGTTAAATAATCCATAAAAGACCCCTTATAGTTTCTGCAATGGTTTTAAGAAAAATGCTTTGTAAATACATACACATATATTCTGTTAATGATTGGTTAGTATAGCTTTCTTTGTGAGGCTGAAAATCTCCAGCCAGTTCCTCATTTACAGTATTCAGTCCTTCTCCCCTCTTGCTACCATTACAACACACTGCCTCTTTCAGTTTCCCATAAATCATGTTACTACCCCTAATGACAAGTACTACCACTTGCAGATCAAGTGACAGAGGAAGGGTTTGTAAGTACTTGCAGCTACCCATTATGAGTAGTTCTTAGTCATCTCTTACAGACACCAAAAGTGAATGAAGTGAGAAGTTACTCCAGGAAAAGTTGCAATTTAAAGAGCTCAAGCAGGTAAGCAGTGAAGGAAACTCAGCCACCTCAGTCACAGCCAAGGCAAAATGACCTATTGAGCAGAATTAATAATTTACTAAGAATTGTTGGAATTCTTGCTTTGCAGTATCACTCAGCTATTTTCTTCGCAGGAAAAATTAACAAAAAACTGAAAGTAGAAATTAAATGCCAATGAAATTCAGCTGCAGTCTAAAAACAGTATTTTATTTCATTTCCAAAAGTCCATGCTTTAAAAAAATTAATTGGTATATCACAACTCCTAAAAAGGAACACACTTAGGGAAGCACGTCTCTATGTTCATTATCACCCCATCTGTCTTTTATTCTGTTCATCTTTAAAATCTGAGCAATACATGAAAAGGTCAAATTGAGGATGTAAAGCCAGAGAATACAGACTTCTTTCTAATGATCTTCCAGTTCTTCCTGTTTTGACCTTTGCAGTGTTGGGATGAGTGAGAGACTAAGATATTATAATTTTCTATAGACAGTAATACTGACATAATACCTTGGCCAGACTCTAGAAAAGCACATTTTAAGCCTCAAGAGGCAAGGATCCCAAAGCCAAACATTTAAATACATTTAGGTTATAATATCTACCTTCTGTCAGCCCATGTTTGGAATACATAACTTTTTTTTTTTTTGGTAGAAGGACTTTCACATGAAACGAAAACAGCCACAAACCTCATCATGTACTCAAACTAGGTCAGACTTTTGTTTCTTAGAATAACAAGAAGTAAATAATAAGAAGCTTTGCACTATAAAGGTCGAGAGAGAAAAAAAAAGAAACAGCAGCAATAAAATACTAGAAAGCAAAGAAATAAGATTTTTCAACACAGCTAAATAGCTTGCCAAAACACTTATTCCCTATAATAGTGTAATCAAAGCAACAGATGGCTAAGAGCTAATGGAACAGAAAGGCATCAGGAACTGTTGTAAAGAATTATCTCATGAAACATCAAGCGATATTCCAAAGTTTACCAAGCCTTAGGCTATCAGCGTGACAGCAATTTCAAAGAAAATATCTGGCACCTCTGAGGACAGATCAGCTAGATCAACTCACCCATAACAATTACAGATTTTATCCTACAATGTTGTATTTAAGTGTAGAAAGACTACAAATTCAGAGTAGAAATCATACAAAATGATAAAAACTAACAGGCAACAAAGAAATGGGGGCATATGAGCCAAATCAAGCTTCTTAAAATGCTTCTCTCACCTCTTACACAACTTGACCAATCTCTAAAGCCCTCATCAATAATGAACCAGCTGGCCAGTTATTCTGAAGATGCAGCTTCTCTTTCTGATGAAGGTCAGAGAGTAGAGGGCAAGGTTGTAGCACCTCTCGTGTCCTTGTGCAACCTCAACTTGCACCTGCTGACTCAAGTCCCATTACTGCAGCACAGAAGTACAAGGACACAAAATCTCACTACTAATTCTGATCTTTGGACAGCAGCTTGTGACCAGATGTTTTCTCTCACCTCACATCATTCTGTACGTGCTCACTCTGCTCATTGGTTGAACAAAGCCATTACAAAACAGAAATGTCAGGTTTTACGTTTAACTCAATCTTAACAATTAAGATTAGGAATTAGCTACTGGAGGGTTATAATACTTTTGTTCCTCTGTGTACTAAAAAATTCCAATTTCAGACAAAATATCCTTCAAATGGTATGCTCCAAATGATTTACATATTACCAAAAGCCATCTGGGTTTTCTTGTTCCCTTGCTTGTCTTTGCCACATGATAATAATTACCTATGCAAGTGACAGTATCTCATTTCTAGAATCTGCACACATACTGTCAACAGCTCTGAAGTGCCCTCAAATAGTTACAAGGAATGAACTTCAAAAAGTCACTTTTTCTTAAATTCTTTTCAGTTATTATTTTCATATTCAACTACAGACAGACCTCCACCAATGCCAGATTTGCTGCTGGATCACATTTCACAACTCTTTTCTTCTTAATACAAAGTTCACATTCCTTGTATCACCCACCTACAGGAAACTTCAGGTCTGCAGATAATTTGGTGAAGAATCATCGAATCACGGAATAGCTGAGGTCAGCAGGGACCGCTGGAGAGCACCTCATCCACCTCCCTGCTCAAAGGAGCATCCACCAGGCTAGGCTGCTGAGGGCCTTGCAAGGCAGAGATAAGCTAGTGCAGATGAGCTAGAGGACATCCTTCTCCTGCTCCATTTTCCCTTCCTAGTTCTGCTTGCAGTTCCAGAAAATCTAGTAACGGACCCTTGCAGTTATTTTTGTTGAGTTTCACTGCGGCTCTCTTGAAAGAGAGCAATTGTCTGTGTGCACACCTAACAACGCTTCTTCAGCATCAGCGGTGTTGCCCACCCTCTGACAGTAATATCAGGCTTCCAAGGCCTCTTGTAAATCTGCCCGCTGGGAGAAGCATGAGAAGACTGACCTCTTTCTGTTACAGATGCTACATTTGAAGAAATACATTTTAGATTTTTCGTCTTTTTAAAAATAAATGGTTAGTGTCTTTTAAAATAAATGGGCAAAGCTATATTATACAAAAACCTCACTGTGAAGAAAAAAATCTGAAGTCATCTAAATAAAAAGAAATAACGTTCCTCAGTTTTGCCTGCAGCCAGCACATGCATTTGGGATCCAGTTCTGCTAAAAGTCAGTCCGCACCCCTCACTTCAGTTATCTGTCAGAAGTGCATTTTTAAACTTTCACACAAGTAGGAACTTATTTGGGGCAATACCTGCAGAAGGAAAGCACAGAGATAAAGAGGAGAAGAATCAGCAGCTAAGTCCGTAACTTGTTCCACACAGGGGACATTATTCATCACCTAGGAACTGCAGCATTTTGATGCAAGATCTCTCGTTTCTAATGCAACATACTGTTCAGTTCTGTGTGCCATTTCAAGCTAACCCAAAGCTTTAAATCTTTTGTTACCATAAGAACACCTCCAAATGTATGCTAATACAGAATTTCACGTGGCATTGAGAACACGATGAAACAACCACTTTTCAAAGAAGATTCATACAAAGCAGATTTTAACCTGAGAAAAAGGCAAAATTAATTACATTATCTTACTTAGATGAGTATCATGGTTAGTCGATCATATTTTTCACTCTGCTCTATGCAGATGTGGCTTATTAATGCTTTATATGTTTTTCTTGGATCGCCTAATTGCATTATTTCAGAACCTGTTAACAATCAACAGTCAACAGTACAAACCACAAATAGAATTACAGTCTGGGAGAGGCATTTAACAATAACATACCACCTTATCTGGAGAGAAAGAACCACAGTGTAGCCTTAGTTTTGAAGAGAGACAGATACACGAAAGTACCAATTAAATAGACTGGGATGGATTATACAGAGCCCCAGCCAAAGCCAGGGTCAGTCTCTGCTCAGTTGCATCCCTGGAATCCTAGCAGAATTTCATACACGCTGTTTACCTTTGAGTATTTAAACCACAACAGAAATAATTTTAATCATTTTGGTATAAGACACTCAACTGGAGAAGGACTTTGAAAGAAGACTACCTTATTTAGTTTTGATTAAGCTCATTCTATAAAAACTAGACCCATGTAATTAAAGCACTGCAATGTCTGATAAAAACCTCTATGGTTCTCATTCCAATCTTACCTCAACTATTTTCAATGAGATCTAATCTTAGCCTACCTTTCTTGATCTGTAGCAAGGCAAACACTGCTTCCTTATTTCACAGCTCCACCTTATCCGTTTCCCATTCCATCCTCCAGCATAACAGCTCCTCCCATTCATCTCTCTCTCTTCAGAGCTACCTTCAACTCCTAAACTTCGTTTCCGTATTGACACACACTGTCCTCAGTCTCCCCCATTCTCTCCCTACAGCATATTTTATTTACAAAGCCTTTCACAGTTGAGCTGTTCATAGCAGTGACCCATACGCCTCTGCATATAAATGGCTGAATCAATCATCATACTTGCATTAATTATCTTAAGAGCATCAGAATCAGATACCTTCTTGCCCTTAAAGGTATTATCTAGTCTTAGTGCAGTTTCAGTTTTGCAATGTGGTCAGAGCTGTCCAAGACGTGTTGACATGTTTCCAGTCCAGAGAAACCACCTAAACAGATGGACAACCAGAACACAGAAGCAGACTACGCAGCAGCCTCTAATTTAAAATCGTTTCTGTCTGCAAAGAAAGCTGAATTCAATGTTATTAAACATTCCAGTGTTTTCATAATGGATATTCTATGAGGAATAATTTTTTAGTTATCACAAATGACATTTACTAATTGGTATGAAACCAAACTAAGTGTTTCATATTTCAAAATAACTAGTCTCAGTGGGAAGATCTAACACACAAGGTGGTTCCTGATAGCTCTCTATGGTGTTCCGACTTTTTTTTTTCCTAACATAAACAATGCATAGCTACTAACTCCTTAGAATTTATTTATTATCTACAAATTTTGGACCAGTAAAGCTATCCACATTCTTTGAAAAGTATTATCGAGCTCTAAGTTAAAAGGTATTTAAAACATCTTCTACAACAGAAAATTAAGTTTTAATGTTTTGTTGGCAACTGGCCAAATTAATCAAGATGAACCTTCAAAGAAAAGGACAAGGAGTGAATTTAAAAATTATCCAGCTGATTCTCATATAAAATTGTCATTAAACAGAATACAAAGATTTTGGCAAACAGTTAAGCAATGATTCATAGCAGAGTGAAGGGATATAAAACATTAATGACTTCTCAATTTTCACGTATTACTTTACCATAAAAGACAGTTATGTAAAAATATTGTTCGGATCAGATGTATTTTCAGGAATACTCTTTTACAGAAACTATTTATAAATCACTTTCTTGCACTATCATAAAAACAGGAACAGAAATGACAGGATTAGAAAGGCCACAGAATAATAAATCCTTACAAATAAACACCGGAAAGTGCAGGCTATTTGTTGTGCTGCACTGAAAAGTGCAGTAAAGTACTTGCAAATACTCCATTATCCAGTCACAGATTTTCGGTCTAATTCTGCATTTATGAGTCACAAACACCTACAGGAAAAAAAAAAAAAAAAGGAAGAAAAAACCCAGACACATAATCTGTCAGTCCACTTTGATTAACCATTTACACAGGCTAGGAGCAGTGCGGAATTTTAATTTTACAAAAATACTGTGTCACAGTTGGACATCAATTGCTTTAAGCTTCCTAAATTCCCTATATATAGGCCAAGTGCACAATGGCAAAGTGATACAAAGCTTTCTATATAACAGCTGAAAGCAGACAAAGTCTGCACAATCCCACAATCTGTTTCTAATTCAGTATACATATTTTAATAAATGCACACAGACCCATCAAAATCTGCAAGATCAGGATCTCACAGGACAAGAGACTATCACCATGTCTATTATTTTCAATGTTTTATAACTCAGCAGTAAAAAATTTACATCAAAATGTGAAAATAAAACCTCCGCGAATTTTAAAAGCCTCTGTTTTCCTAAATTCACACAATACAAAATATTAATCTACTACTTTAGAATGAATTCCCCACCACCAACTTTTCATTCTTTTTTTCTTAACAATCCTTTAAGAAAAGCAATATTTATTAAATTAAGAAAAAAAAATCTCGTTTACATATTCTCTATTTAGTAGATGCTGCTTTCCAATACTTCTAGCAGCAACGAACATGACCAACAAACATTATAAAATATGCCCAGGAACTTAAGTGACTGCAGGGAGATAGGATACTTTGGTATTTGAATTCACTGCACATTTTCGGAATATCCCCAGGTAGTGCCATTGGATACTGTATTTTAGTGCATGGCACTGGCACTCCAGACATTTATTTTAATTCAAAAACATCCATATTCATATATATAGATATATAGATGTATCTACACTTTTCTGCATTAGAATAGTGCTGGAACAACTAGCAAGTTTTAAAAGGCACTGTGAATGTAACAGGAGACCAAAGTGAATCTATCAATCATAACATTAGTAGTAGTACCACATTCATGTCATGTTTTATCTTCTGCGTGCTTTACTAACAACAACTAAATGCATTTGATGGTGTTTTCTCTAGCAAGGGCACAGAGAACAAATATCAAGTGACTTGGGATCTAATACACATTCACATCATGCTTTGCATTTTCCATCTGGAAAATATGGACAATCACCCACAACTGATGTGCATGCTAAAGGTAGAATTATTTAATTATTGCTGTATGCATCACCAGTAACTTATTTTCAGCTTTGTGAATAATTTCTTCAAAGAAGGGAAGCATCTGCCCATGTTTTCTTTAAAAAAAAAACCAGTTGGAAACACTTACAAGCTAGATTTTACAGCAAATGCATCTAATCAACCTTAAAGAACAATATTGCTAACACAGCATTGTAACAGGTTAAATAATCGGGCAATTTCAGGTCCCGGAAAATAAGTACATTGCAGGATGTATAATTGCAAGGCTGAGCCCAGAAATGCACCTTCCCCCAGTGAAAAGCAAGAATATGTATTTCCTCCTCAACACCTCTCTGTATACTTCCTTCCTCTCCAATTCTGCCTCTAGAGGAGTCACTTGAATCTGAAAAATACTTTGACTTTTTAAACAGCTGAAGATTCGCTTTAGTTTGAAACTGTTGTCGTGACAGGTTTCCACAGCACTTCCCTGCAGCAATCCCTGCTTCTGCCTTCTCCATTTCTATTTTAAAAAATAACTTTGAGTAGCAAAAAAAAGGGAGATCAAAAAAAAGATGGGGGGGAGGGGAAAACCCTAACTAAACTGCCTCTGCTTTACAGCCAGAGCAGCGGCAGAAAGGAAGCAATACTGAAAGATGCTGCTTGCTGTCCCTCCCCCCTTTTAAGGTTTAAGTTACCAGAGCACAGGCAAGCTTATTTTTTAAATCAGTTCCAACCATGTGAATTCTTGGGTAAGATGTAATAGCAGCGCAGTTAATGAACAGTCTGTGAAACAGCAGTTCTTTCAATAGCTTAAGCCCTCTTTTAAGTTATAGGGACAAAAAACAATCCATTGACTACAGTTCAGACTCAGCAGTTTAAGATGTAATTTTCCGCAAGTCACTGAGGCCTAAACTCACAACATGAGCTGAAACCAGAACTTTCCAGAAACACCGTCCACAGCAACCACAGCCATGCTTCCCTTCAACCCATGAATATCACATCCCTCGGGTCTACACCATCTTCATTAAGTAGACCCAACTTCAAAGCACGTTATGAGTTGTCTTGGTTACACAAGTAAATGATGAGCTTGTAAAAGCCCATCTAGTGGCGTGCCTTAGTGCCAAGCCCTTTGGCAGCCGCAGCAGTGTGCCACCACCCCAGCGCTGCCTGGTGCTCGAGGGCAGGTCACTCCCTCCCAAATGAGACAAGGGGCAAAGCCCTCACCCACGTGCCACCACCCCAGCGCTTCCTGGTGCTCAAGCGCAGGTCACTCCCTCCCAAATGAGACGCAGGGCAAAGCCCTTCAGGCTGAGGATGACCCTTGTCTTCGCTCCCGCTTCCTGAAGAAGTGCTTTAACATGTCTTCAGCAGCAGCTTCATTTTTCTCATCACTTGTGCAGTTAAACAAGCAGTCACCCAGGCCTCAAAGGAAGCCCCAGGTACTCACGCTCAGGAAAGGTAGCAGCTAGTGAGCCCCAGCAAAACCACCCCTCAAAGAGCTGCAAACATGTGCCGAGGTTCAGTTTTTATACATGGATATTCTCTGCTGTAAACCTCATTCTCAGGTGCTGAATTCACTGAGTGCAGAACCTGGATGACCAAAATGGCATTGCGAACCCCACTCTTGTGGCCTCACACCACACTTCCACTGCCACAACCCCTACTGTGCATGGCAAGACCTAGGAGCATCATAAATGTGGCCCATGATCTCTCTCTCTCTGGGCCTCTGTTCTTCACCTACAAACCACAGATGTTGATACTTCACCTCTGTCACAAAGGTGCTGTAGATATAACAGCAAGGGGACCTGTAAGAAATTCTGGTAATGTAGATTACAGAGTTATCCAGTGGAGAAGGACAGATCAAACTCAGGTAAACTTTCACTGAAAACAGCAATCCCTCAGCTCAAACCAGAAAACACAGAATACCAGAGAACAGCAACAGCATTTTTGCTGTGCACACCTGGAAACATTGTGCAGTAAAGATGAAACTTGGCACAGGGAATTGGAAGATGCATAAGGGTTTCTCAGTCTTAGTAGTTGCTTCCCTTCTGCTTGAAACTTGGGTAACATACATGATCAAATGGGAAGTTTATTGACTTGAATACAAAGAAGTAATCTGATTAAATGTTGCAACTTAGTACCATCCCTGAAATAACTAATCCATTAAAAGACAGGCACACATTTGTAATAGCTTGCACAAAGACTAAACAATACACAACAATTGAGCATGTCAGTTAAAAATTGTACTAGTAAATAAAGCCACACAGACTGGCAAAAAGTAAAGATATTAAAAGATACATACAACTATGCACAAGATCTTTTTCAGACACTAGATGAGTTAATAATACTTCATTTGATATTAGACACTCACTTTTTGAGAGAATTAAATTAATACTCTATCTTTTACATTATAAATACGTAATTTAGTACCTCTACCAAGATAAATATTAAAAAGTAGTCTTAGCTTTCTGGTCAGCCAGAGATCCTGAAGAGTGATCAAAATATCATCTAAATCATGGACTGTTGCCAAAATGTCTGATGACTGAAATCCACTGAATTATTTTGTTTAACAGAAGTCCAAAGGAATTCCCATAAACAGATCTTCAGTATGTAATACTGTCCTTTAGCTGTGTTCAAGTGGATCACTAGTCATACACATTTATAATAATGCTGCCAACCACTAACAAGCTAAGATCAAAACCATACAATTCCAGTTTCAACATAATGACACTACCACCAGTGAAGAAAAGGTACAGCTGATAGAAGGGAGAGATTTGGGGAAGTGACAACTGAAGGAAATTGTCTACTGTCCCCTTCCCACCCCTTGGTCAGACATTGGAACAGGCTGCCCAGGAAGTGGTGGAGTCACCATCCCTGTGGTGTTCAAAAAACATGTAGGTATTGCACTTCGGGATACGGTTTAGCAGGCATGGTGGTGTTGGGTTGATGGCTGGACTTGATGATCTTAGAGGTCTTTTCCAACCTTAACGATTCTATAATTCAGCTTATTAATAGCGTATGATACTGTGTTACTGTAAGTGTTAAGTTCTGCAGTGCACATACATTTTTATATGTAAACTTACATTGTGCCTCACTGCTAAAGTTCTGCAGCTCCACTCAACCTACAGGAGTACTGTATTCATCTTCGCTGACTTCCAGTATTACGCATATTTTCAAGAAACAATCTCTGATGTAGAAATTGAAAACCTATTAGGTTATATGTGTTAACTACCTTACACAAAATGATCTCTCTATAACGTGTATTTAAATTTCTAAGGCATAAGCTACAGTCTACCCGCTCTTTACACAACTCTATTAATAATCTCTACATCTGCACGCAATCTTTTCAACAGAATCTTAGATTAAGTGAGTGAGTGGGGGTGGTGAGTAGAGCACAAATATTTTGAGAGAAATTTCTGACTGGATCCCTTCAAACTATTTGTAGTATCTTAGAAGAACATTACCCCTCAAAAGGCTAAGGGAGTTTCTCTTTGATTATTCCTAACAATGTGTGCAGAGCATTCCTTAGACATGCACAGAGTCTCAGTAAACCACAAACATATGCACTGTATTTCAACCTCATGCTCTAATTTAAAAGCTTTAGTAAATATAAACTCATAGTTTAACCATGTTTCTGAAGGTCTATCATTATTGAAACATATACTTTTACTCAGGAAAATAAATTATTCAAGTCTGGATCTCTACAGCACTTGTCAATGGAGTGTCCTTTTCTCTGACACCATTCTTTATTTCCGAGAGCATAAATTCTTCCGTGCTCTACTTAACAAATGCTCTACATAATAGCCATTTCATCAGTCCAATCAGCAATTATTTTAACATTTTTCTTCTCTTACTATAAAACCTGACATGTTTTTTTCTTCAGCAAATTTTCAGTTATTAGTTCTTTTTTAAAGTTTTCTTCGTCTTCTATCTTACACGAACGTTATCTTGATTTCTTTTGTAGTTTGCTTATCACTGCCATCCATTGATGACCTTGCAGGTAAGAGGGCTCTAGGTAACACTCACCTAAAAAAGCCATCATTCAGATTTTCAGCATTCTGACAAACCACAGTGATTTCCTCTTTCCTTTACATCTTCAAAGCATGCTGCTGACCTATGTATATGAGAGAGAAGACCTCTGGTATTGAATGTCCTTGCACCCACATCAAGTAGTGTGCCAACAGATTCACAAACTTATCAGTGGACAAAATACAGTATTGAATTGTCAACAAGGTGATCAACTTTGTTTACAGTAGCAAGTATTTTCCATTAGTGAAACTTCAAATCCACTAAAAATGCGGCCTGGGTGGGCCATTTGCCTTTGTGCAGGTGCAGGAGAGGGCCATAGGCCATGTTCCCTACTCTCTGAGAAGACTACAGCACACACACTAGTAGTGTTGTGTTTGTCAGAGACGTGTCGTTTGCTGGAGAGTTGGTCCTCACGTACATTCATGTGAGCTGTCTTGTACGTGTGCATCCACTACAATCAGGGTGCTGGACAACCTGTTCAGGTGTCAGCTCCAGAACATCACAACATCTGACTTTTCCAAGAAGCTACTAGATTTACCACACAGATTGGAAAGATCTGAAGAAGCAGTTCAAGTTTACGCTCCTCCAAAACAACTTTATCTACAGCTAAAAATACAAACACCTAGCAGAAACTCATCCATACCGTTATTCACTCCCCACTTGACTACCTCTCAGGTTGATCCACATCCTTCTTGACATGTTGAATTCACCGCTAGAACCCACAGGGCTGAGCAGAGCACAAAGGTTTCTCCATATGAGTAGAGAACATGTTTAACGACCTGTACTTTTGTTTACACCTCCCAGTACAATATTTTCCTCCTTTACATCTGCTTGACATGGCTGACATTCAGCCTGTAATCTACTATAACCTCAAAATCCCCTTCTGCAGGTCTACTATCCACACAGCTGTTTCTACTATACACCCATGCTTTTCTTACCTTTTTCTTTTTTCTTCATGCAGTACCTTACACTTGTTCCTTTTCAATAGCATCCTATTTCTTCAAGTCAATTTCTCAAGATCATTCTGAATTCTAACTCTGTCCTTACAAATCCTCTTAATCCTTCTTAGACAGGTGCAGCCCATAAATTTAATAAGTATATTCTGTATTCCATCATCCAGATCATTAATGCAAGCACTGAGTAGTGTTAGCCCTGGGGCAAATCTCTGCAGAAACTCACTTGATACATCCTTCCATTTTAGAAGCGAATCAGCACCGTGCATGGCTTTCCAGACTGTTCTGCATTGATCTTGTAGCAGTTTCATCTACAGTATCCTTCCTCAGTTTGAATTTGAAAATGCCACAGGTAAAAGCATTACAGACAAAACAGCAGACCCCATCTTTTACATCTCTTTGCTAAACCTATCACCCTTCAACAGAAGGAAACTAAGATGGTTTGACAGGACTCACTCTTCAGAAATCTGTGCTGATCACGAAGCAGACTCAGCACACGCACAGTTATCAGGCATGTCTGAGTGTAAGTGCATGCCTGTGTTCATGCACGCCACATAAGTAAAAAGCCTGTGCATAGTACTGTATTGGGGAAGCACTAGAGACCATCATGAAAGCCACCAGCCTTAGGAAGCAGCTACCACCACCCCACGGCCTGGAATGCAGTGACTTCTCGGAAGCAGGTATCAGATTGGGTCAGTTGTCCTGAGGGGCTACACGTGGCTCGCAGACTGAAGGCTGACTGCCACTGCAGTACATCAGCCTGAGCACATACATCAGATGCTTAAAATCTGTAACCCAAAGAATGATGTTGAGGTGGAATATTCTGTGGAAGGAGCACAACCTCTTCTGATCACCTCATGAATTATCGGAGAAGTATTTCCCTTTTCCATGAAAGAATAAGTTACATATCCTTTTCCAGCACCCAAACCCTTCTTTGAAATCCGAACCAGACAGCCTCTAAAATTTGTCCTTTTAAAGAATAAATGTGGTAGCTGAAAAGTTCTAGAAACAAAGGTTAAATCTTTGAACTATCAGTCAGTACCCTAGTCTTTTTCTTATATTACATATTCCTGTGACACATTCCCATTTTTAAATGGTACCTAATGTATTTTAACAAAGCTATTAGAAAGATAATTAAAATTCAGTCAATACATTTAGGAGGCCAAAAGATTTATTTGTTACCTCAGAAAGGCATTTTATTTCGGAAACATAAAATATTAACATAGAAACATGACTGGGAATGCTAAGAGAAGTATTTAAAATATTTGTTACCTTCCAAGTTGTGTTCCAAAACTAAGGGTGCTGCACTAACCTCTACTATCCTAACATCTAATTGCGGACACTCCCCATTAACATGACTGTCTAGTGGTAAAGGAACACCCCGCTATCTGTTTCATCACTGTGCTTAGTTTGGGACTTCTGTCACCCACCACCTAATACCCCATGTTGCTGCTAATCATTGTAATAACCCCCAGTTTTCAGTTTTCATCGCTGACTGCTTTAATTGATCTCGGTTATTCTGAGGAACATGATTTGCACAGTGAAAATGGAGAAGAACGCACGAATGCCGACAGTAATAAATGAAAATTGGGCAATCAATCTCATGCAGGAAGCAGCTGAGCTCTCTCTTTCAGAGTGACAGCCTGGTCAGAACAGTCAGCTGCTGCTAAGCCAGTACCTCCTCCAGCTGACAGTCCTGAAAACCCCGCCATTGCATGTCCATCCTCCACAACACAGGTATTGTCCCTGTGTATATGAAGTCCCCCCATGCATCTGTACCCTGTTACATTGACTCTGACAGGGAAAATTGCTTTGCTATCTGTCAAAACACTAGCATTACATCCTCAGTGGATAGTGGGTATGTCCATATTACAACGAGCTTCCGTTACTGATGGCAAGGAACAAAAGATGAAGATTTTCTGCCTTAAAAAAACCAACAACCTAACAGATAAATTAATGGATAGGTTAGTTAATATTTTTTTCCTTTTTTTTTTTTTTTTTAAATTCTCTAAATCAAAATGCATTTCCTTTACAAAAATATCCTTTAGCTCTTCAAGATTATACGTACAATTGCAGGAACTCTCAAGTCATATATGTCATACTCCCCTCTCACCTTAAAATCTATAGTAACTCACAATACACAGTCTTTCTTCAACAAAAACTGTTTTATAGCCACATACATTTTCATTAAAAAGGGTGGAGACAACCTTAATCTGAAGGAGGAACGGTGGAAGTCATATGATTACACTGCAAAGTTGAAGCAGGAAGGCATACATATGCGACATTCTTCAATGTTAATTTGGTGTGAAGACTACAGATCCCTTCACATCAGCAATACGGTGTGTCAGAGTTTATTACTTCCAGATAACTTATTTTAGTAATTCCTCACAATGTCCATACCTGGCCCTGGATATAGTATAGGAATCTGAACAGACATTTGCTCTCTGCTTGTCTTTTAAAAAAATTTTGTCTGAACGTTTTCCAGTAAAGCTATACAATATTTAAAAATACAATTAAAACAAAACACCCTGTACAATACAGTATTTAAATTTCTTTAAATTCAGTAGGATTTGTCCTCCACAGATATAAAGCAGTTCTTATCAAACTCAATCACAACTGATATCAAGAAACTTCCTCCTCTGGTAAAATGCAAAAAGAAAAAAAACATACATTTCCCAGAAGTTTGGGGGGGGTTGCCCCCTCTTATCTACACAGCAAGTGTCTCAAACACTTTGTCTTCCCAAGGTGTTTAGAGAAAGGAAACCCAGGGCATATATTTGACCATTTGTTTCTGTGCCTCTGATAGCCTATCTCAGATTCAGATGAATCAGAAATAAGCTAAAAATATTGGTTATCACGGAAAAAAAAACAACCATAATACAGTCTTTCATGTTTTAGCATTTCAGAGTAAGAGCCTGAAATAGTGTTCCACCCACACTCAAAAAATTGAAGATATGCAAAAATTCCCACGTGCAATTTTATTATCTATTATTGAAGTGGGAAAATGACAACATTGGTAAAATTTTGCCATTTTTGGTAATAAAGTAGGAAAGCAAATGAATTGGCTTTGGTCCTGAATCTTCTAGTGAACAGCTGGGAAGGAGGAGGCTAACAGCAGCATCCCAAAAGCCAAACTCAAAAAGATGAGCCACGGATTGAAAAAAGGTAAAAAGGAGTGCCCAACTTGCTTTGGCTTGATACAAAAAGGGCAAAACAAAGAGAAAATAAATGTAATTTATGTACTAATTCTGATGACAGGTTGTTGCTTGTTACAAGGCTGGATTAAGACAAATAACATAAAGCCTTACCACAAATTTAAATAAAAGCTATGTACTTTAATCCTTGGAAATGAAAAATGGCTTTTTTCCCACTGAAAAGCACAACATAACCATTCGCCACAGATTATATTCAACTATACCTTCAGCTATTTTTTACACCTTCCTTGCCTTCTCTCACCTCTAGTTTCTTTTTACTAACAGTCAACTAACCAGACTAACAACTTCTAATTATTCCACAGAAAATTAAAGGTAAAAAGAGATTACTTTTTAAACTCTCTAGTCATTCTTTATTTACCAAGGAACATTTCTTCAAAAGGTAATAGATTCTAAAGAGAGTGCACGATGAAATACTTCTGAAGGCCATGTAAAAAACCTGTTTCCTGAGAATGTCTACAACAGCAGTGAATAACAGGTGGGAAGGACCAAAATGCGAAAAAGAGTAATATGGTTTTAGCAGATCTTTTTAACCCTCATGTGTGTGTATATCTGTGAAACTAGGTATTCCACAAATCTTCTCTTGCAGCTTTTGAGAAAATGACCAGCTCTGCTGTGCTTTCTGCATCCTCATACCATGCGCAGGTCTGTGGTAGAGCAGTATTTAAATTAGTTCTCAAACTTAGGATCCTCTGCCTACCGCAGATCAGAAACAGTATTCTTCAACGCACAGCTGACTTCACAGATTCTTATCAAACATCAGATAGATGCCAAGGGAAAAGGATCTGCTATCTCTTCCTCTTCAAGCCATAGAGAATGCTCTAATGGCTGGCAGACTACTCCCTTGACAGGAATATTTCTCAAAGATCAACAGCATTAATTTTTGTAGGATTTCACCTTACTCTTCCTCCTGACTGCTTCCAAGGGCGAATTTCACCCTGCCAGTTCCCTGACATACAGAAATCTGGATCATGGTCCTGATCCTGGCACATCTCTTGAGGATAAAATGCTTTAGCTGAAATAAAGTCAAGTTGCAGAGGTCAGATAAGTGATTTAATGGTCTGTCCTGACTTGGATCTATTTCACTGTCATACAATAAACTGATCCATTTGAATTGTTCTATTAGTACTGATTATTGGATGTTAAGTGCAAATCAAACCATTTTGGTCTGGAAGAAATAATCTCAAAGACGACCTAGGAGTATTTCTCTAAAGTTGGATCTAACCAAATAATAAGCATATAGTAGTCAGAGTATTTTCATGTTGTCTCACACTATTATTTTTTGGCAGCATTCTAGAAGGGAAGCTTTACACAAAAATCCTCAGTGGCTGAACCAACTTAAAACAGCCCATTTAACAACATGGTTAACCACAGTCCATTAAAAGGTTTGCTACTGAACAGTGTTTTTGCAGAGTTCGCTCTTTGGGTTTTTTGAGGGGTGGAAATATGTGGGATATTCATAAACCTCTAACAATTACAAGAAATAATAACCATTTGATTAGGAGTTTGGACTCCAGTGTCAGTTGGTCTAGTATCACACCGAGACAAGTTCTAAATACATTTAAAACACAAGAGGTTTACTGAAACACAGATAAAAACAATCATTTAACACCAAAACACAGTCTAAAGCATGGAATACATTCGGTCAACAGGCTGTGAGCGGGTCAAGACAGGCAGGACTGCTCTACAAGCCATACAAAACATACAAACTAAATTAACATGTCAGCTTTCTACCACCTCACAGCAAGCTGTCTTGTAACATTTCATCCTATGCAGAAACACAGAGGTAGCTTTAAGCCAAAGAAACCAAGTACATACAGTTTAACTTCCCAAATTGTAAGAAGATTAAGAAGCAGATAAAGACTTCTTAGTTACACAAGCACTACAGCCCTCTAACCTCTAGCTTCCAGAAGTCCATAACACACTGTAATAATGCTGTCATCTGCAATCACCCACAGCTTCCTAGCCATCCCAGGTACACTGCGGACCCTCTTGATAGATTCTAGATCCAGATTTTGATTTACAAATGGGTCTCTGTCCTACAGGCCTTCTATCTATTGACTAAACCTGGAGAGAAAAAAAACCTTATGACATCTTTCACATACTCAGGACAGCCACAGAAGCAATGGATCTGTTGTTTGCAATAAAATGATAAGATGTTTGTTTGTTCCTAATGGACAGTTATCGCTTATGAAGGCTTCATATATTTTGCTCATTCTGTACCCATCTAATCCTTTGTATCCTTCCAGACACTGATACTAATATCAAAGTTCTACAGTATCAGCTCATTTATCATCAATCTGAACAAAAATTCACTGATTATAGTAATTTAGGCTTATTTTCTTTCCTGAATTAAATCCCGGTTCATGAGCCTCTTCCCTGGAGAGGGATCTGTTAGCAAAATATACTAAGTAGTTGGCCTTTGCGTTCACCCCTGTGATTTAAAAAGTAGTGTCACAGAAAAAGAAAAAAGAAAAGGTTTTATTTTGCAGAGATGAAGTGCACGATCCGCCCTGTATTCTGAAAATGTACCATTCTAGAATGACAGACTACAATTTCTTATTTTTTTGGCAAACTTAAGACAAACTATGGCAAAGATTCCTATGATTCAATGTCAGCCAGAAAAAAACAAAAAAAATCCTCCATGTGCCTTACTGACTTGTCCTGTTTCTCTAGGGAGGTGATGAATCCTTGTTCACTCTCCTTGTTTGCTGACACAGCCATAAGGCAGCATTGCACAAATTATGGTTTCTTATTGATCCTTTGAACTTTGCTTGTTGAATCATTACATCAGGGAAAATGCTTCTGCCTGTCTACCAACAAAAATCTCAAGGACAATAAAATACTCTTTAACCTTCCAAGGGATCAAAGGATGATTTGATAATGTAAGAACAAATCCTAAAATGCATCGGCTTCTTCTCCAGCACAAAGTGTTGCACAGTCCTATGCATCCATTCCAAATCTGCAATGAGAATCGAAGGAGTAACTCTAACCCTGATCTACTATGGTAAACTATACTATATAAGGTATCATATTGCACCCTGTGGTGATGATAATGATTGAACAATTCTTGTACTAAAGGATCTTGTTTTGGCTCAAGCATTAGTAAAGTGCCGAATTTCATCAGTAGGCACTAAGATGACCCTCCAAGCAGATGTAGTTTAAACACGGATTTATACCCCACAACATAGCATGTTTTTGATTAAGCAAAACTGAAAACGGCATTTTCAATGCTCAGCCTTGTTTCTACTGTATGTTTTAAGCCTTAACATTGCACTTAAAAGGGCTCAAAAGGGTACAAAAACCAGCTGGACTTCAAGCCAAAAAACCCTATAATCTGCATTTGTTCAGAGTCAGATCCATTCTCTCACATGGCTACAAATAAAAGGAATACCTATTTTTCCCACACTTCTTTCGATGTCACATAGCCCATCCTAACAAAAACAATCATCAAACTGTATGTTTAGCATACAGATTCTTAACTCTTGCAGAAGTTTCTGACTTCACAGCTCCAAATGGTTGGGTTCAAGCTAACTGAACGTTAGTTTGGCCCTACATAAGTACCTAATATGATACTCCTTTCACAAAGCCTCTAGGTCAGAAACTTTATATAACTTACTTGGGGGATAAATACTTGTTTGGGTCAAAGCATAAGACAGAAGGCATAACTCTGTCAGGTGTTGTTTGCCTGCTTTTTCAAGCGAAAAAAGAGAGGCAGAAGATTTTGTAATAAATGGGCATGACCTTATCAGGTACTTGTACCTATATTAACTCATACAGGCAGGACCAGGTTCCAAAGGATTCCAAAAAAGGAAACCTTTGACTAGTAATAGCTATTTCCCATGACAATGTCATTTGGATAAAGTGTGACGTCACTTTTATCATATACAAGCACACACCTGAGGTTAACTTGCAGCAGTCAGCAACTGAGGATGAATTTTATAGATATGCATAAGTTGAAGTGCCTTTTAATGCTTATTTTTCATGAGAACAAATTTGGTCAGATGACATCTGTTTGAGAACTCAAGATTTCTCTGTTTATCTGGGCTCATTACAACGGTTATTTATGAAAGGGAACCTACTGAACTAAGTACTGGGTAACTGCTACTAAACTCCTAACCTTGAAGAACATAATAAAATTACTGCATTACTCAGTCAAGCTGTAATCTCTGTGCACTTAAGCTACAACCAAAAGTCATCTTTCAGTGACCTTTCATACCTCATGTATGCCAACCAAGTCTTGGCATTATGGGCATATTAAAGCATGAGAAAGTTTCATTTTTAAAATAATGCCATTGTTATCTTAATAAATTGTATAAGAAGTTAGTAAAGCAAAAGTAATTCACCTCCTGATAAAAATCCATTCTTTTCCTCCAATCTAGCAAGTTGTCATATACATACACACCTTCACATTGTTGTAAAGATCATCAACGTCTGTGAAACAGGCAGTAAGCATTGAAATGCTGTTGGAAGGTCTCCTTGAAAAAAGCAACTTGTAGAATATACAAGAATACTTCCTGATGTACACCTTACCACAACAAAACCATTTGCATTTTTCAGCACTTTGCTGTTTTCAAGAGACAAAACACATATTGGCATGTCCTTGTTCCTAGATGCAGGCGTATGTAGTCTAATATTCTTATGAGTGAAGAAGTTACTAGTTGTTAACAATTTTTCTTCTAAAGTGTATTACAGAAATAATGGCAATCACACCAGTGATTTTACATTAAATTGAGTGTGAATTAATGTTGAAAACTAAAAGGAACAAAGTTCTGTGAAATTTTCTTGAGAGAGACAAAGTTTCAATTAGCAGGCAATCAGTTTTCTAAAATAGTTTAGAGTCATAGCTATAAGTAGAGATAAATTTTGCTGTCATGAGGTCAAGAAATGGACTACTTTTTTGCGAAGATTTCAAAGCCAAAGATTCATATTCCTCTGAAAAAAAAAGAAACGGAAAGCCTAAGGAAGACTCTGACAGTTGCCCACCCTCCTTATTGTAGGGACTATGGACAAAGATCCATTCACAAATTTTGATCTGTATAATTAGACAGAAAAAGCAGAAAAAGAAGTAAGTGTGACTTGAACACTTCAGGGCACAAATCACCTGATAAGAAGACAAGAATTGTCACATAGCAACTGCCCACCCAATCCATTACCCAGCCCTTAAAGTGGTGACTTCCAGAAAACAAAAACAGAAAAGCTAGAATGAGTCATGGCTACATCCCATGAGGTAATGTGAAGCTCTTTTAGAATGCACACACTTCCACATCCAATTTAACAGCTGGACAGAAAGTCTCTTCAACTGTGTGAATTTTTTAAAAAAGTTTCAGACTAGATGATGTTAGTTCCATCTTACCATCCCATGTGGCTGTCAGAGAACCAACCAGAGTAGCCCACAAAAATGTCTGTTCTCACTTCTCAACTGGATGTGCCCAGCTATGTACAGAAGTAAAAGACTAGAACGAGTAGATTAATACACTTACTAGCTAGCAAGTTATCCAGGCTTTTCATAAACACTTTTTATTACAGAATCTATTACAGAAGAATTTTGCTATACATTTACAGCTGACGCGTAACCCACCTTAGAAAATGTACTTCAGCTTCAGCATTGTCAAAAATTTTTCTTTAACCTGTCTGATCTGCAGGAGCTGTATATACAAAAGTATTAATTCTGATCTTAAAATAACTGTCAGCAGTGGGGGCTGAAGAAGAGAGCTCACTGATTCATTGCAAAATATATTAAGGAGTACTATTGTTCTCCATGAATGATATAGGTTGTAAATGTTTTCATTATGAAAGTTGTAGTAGTTTAAGAACACATTTTACATTTAGTGATTGCAAGTTTATTAATTACCGTATGCTCTACTAATTACGTCCAGAAAGTACCTTAATTACCCACCTACTTGAGCAAATTCCCAGAAACTTGAGTTGAAACCCAAACAAGACATTAAGGAGTTTAAAGCTCTCATGTAACAGTCATTAACACTGGAGGTATTCTGAAATTAGCATCTCGTAAATTACGTTTCTGTTCTTCAAAACTGGACCATCAAACAGCACTGTAGTATTATACGGTCTTACTGCTACAAAGTAATAACTTATTTACATTTGACTGCACAGTTAAATTACCTTTTGATATGCACAAGGAAATTTTAATATGGTGCTAAATAATAGCCAAGATGGCTTTATCAGAAACAACTCATGCCAAACCAAAGTAGTTTATTTCTGTGACAGAGTAACATACTTTTGAATGGGAGATATAATATGTTTTGATTTGAAGCAAGGCTGACACTATTTTAAGTGACTTTCTCTTAAGTAAGCCAAGAAAACACAGTCTAGATTGAACTGCATAAAGTGAGCATAAAGAATAGGGTGGGATAACCCTACACAAAGAGTATTTATATGATTCACCTCAAAACCGAAAGGGTATGACACTTGAACACCTACGTCTCCCTTCATCTGTCCTAACTCTGGTACGACTCAACATTCTCACTTATGGACCTGAAAATGGTAGAAGAGATGACAGGATTATTAACATTTGCAGATAACCATAAACCATCATGGCACACAACTTCTACAGGTGGACAAGCCTAGAATTCACAAAGGAAATACACTGTTGTCTGTACAAACTGAAACGCCATATTAAGGCATATGGAATACAAATTCCACTTCCAATCAACGTGAGGTTTCTGTGGTTTAGAGGCATGTACTTTTTTTTAAAAGATCTCTGTCGTTAATTAAAAACATTAAGAAAGTGCTTATATCACTAGTCTGTAAATTTTATCCTGCTCAGGGGGATAAAAAAAAGACTACCTCTCCCCATTACTGGCTGACTGCTACAATATGCCTAGTGCTCCAATCTAAGTTTCACACGTGATGCTGCTGCATAACTGGATGCTATGCAAAAGTCTATACACACTTACACTACAGTTTGTATGAAAACTCCCCATGACTTAAAAACAGGAACAATAATGATCCTCAGTGAGAAAATTCAATAAATTCTCAGTTAAAATAACATTCCTAGAACATTTTTAAAATCACACATGGCACCAGATTTTCACTAATTCTGTGTCAAAGTCTCCACTCCTATGAACCTGCACAGCAGTTTCTGGCTACAAAAGAGATGTGCTAGTTGACACCAGTGAACAACTTGGTCTAATGCATGAGACGAAGACAATAACTAGAACCTCAATTTTAAGTTAGTCCCCCCTCCACCCCCCAAGCAACCCACAAACCCAGAGGTAGAAATGAACACTAAAAGATTATGACAAATAGCATTAGTTGCTTGATCTTGCCCAGAATCTGCAGAGCAGATGCAGAGCAGAATGGCCACGACTTAGGGGTCAAATTCTTTCTTGACTCCTGCCTTGTGCATAATCACGCCAACTTTAAGACAGAGGCCTACAAGATGGAAGGTAAATGGAAAATGGATTCTGAACTCTAAATCAAAATAGAAACTAGTTTTACCAGACCTTCTCTGAATACCCAGAACCAAGGTAAAAAACTTCCGTATGTATAAAAGATTCAAAGGGATTGTTGACAGAGACCCTTAACTACAATGGCTTTAGGAAAACTACTGCAATTACAATTCACTTCCTCATCCATTATTAAAAATCAGCTGCTGTCCCCCTAGTATTTTCCTTTGTTTGAATGACACATAAACTGTGAACTTAACTACCATGAAATATAAATAAGGCCACAATGTGTTACAGAAAACAAAGATGCAAACATCCCTTACAGGAATTGGAATGCATAATAGTATTAAGTGTGAAAAAACATGACAGTGTTTCAGAACATTTAGTACTTTTATCTGGGGCACACTATATTTACCAGTATAATTTTCAAGACAAAAAAGAGAATCAATAACTTGTTCATAAAAATTGTATACAGATGCAATGGAAATAGTCTTTACAGGAGGAGTTCAGTGTGTAAGAGAAATTGTATCTATGTACAGTTATTTATCAAGATGTAGGATTAAGTTCCCTCCTCCATATACAACTATCAAGGCACAATATATGAGCTATTTCCAGTGTAAGGAAAAAGACTTCAGTTTTAAACTAAAGAGCTAATCTATTGTGTTGCTTTTTAAAGCCAACAACCTAACATTTTTCAAAAGTTCTTACCACTTCTTTTAGAATTAGGAAAAAAAAATCTCTGAACAGAAGTAAAAGCTATGCTAAAACTTACCTTCTCTGCACAGAAAATCCCAAAGATGCTCTACAAAACTGTAAGATTTCTAAGCCGAATAGAGATCACAAAGTATAAATATAGACCTGATTACAAACAACTTTGCATTTTAAAGTAATAAGCATGAGATCAGTTTTCAGATGTTCACAGTCCAGAGCTTTATTTCAAAGACCCACTTTATTTTTGCAGCAGCTTTGCTGTGTCGACCACCTCAGAGCAAAGACTACTTTATTTACACAGCTATGCAATTTCTTTAAAAATTCAAGACTGGTCAGTCCAATAAAAGTTAGCTAGTTATCAAATCCCCTGCTTTAGAATGTAATTTGCAGTTCATAGTAGTTATTATTCTTCACACCTTACAGTTTACCGTCTAATGAATTTAAGTCTGCGCCCAGCACTACAGAGGCCAGACTACATGAGCACAAGGTTTCTTTATCCACTGTAGAAGCCTATGAATTCATTCATTTTATGACTCTTTTATAACCCACACTGAAGCAACATAAACTCAACACAGTGATGCTTTCCCACTGCGCTGCATATGATAACACTGTTAGAAGGTCTCCATGAAGAATGCTACTTGGTATTAAGGAGAAAAATATCCTTGATCAGGAGGAAGGTGAAGTTTAATTCTAAGGAGTGGTGGAAGTGCTGATGCTAAATTAAGGGGAATGAATTTTCCAGATGTATAGAATAATGGCCTGTAGCAACACAGCAACTGAAAAAGTCATCAGTATGCAGAAAGTTTGCTTGTATTTATTTGCAAAGGCCTCTGAAACTCAGAGTCCTAGTTATCACTTTCAAAGGGGATAAAACAAGAGTCAAGTAGAAAGACAGAATGAAAAAGGCTTCATGCATTAACATCTCCTTAGGCAGAAAAAAAAAAATCTGCAGCAAAAAGCAACTGAATAACATTAATGTCATACCAAAGGTTTCTATTGGGTGATACATATGTACTTCAGGAACACAGTTTTCAACATGCAGTACCCAAAAAACCAAGAATAATAATCAATAAATACTGACCTAGATGTGAATTCAGGAAAAACCTTCATCTAACAGTAATAACAAACAACAAGGTGACTCAGGCTTTCCTCAAATAAGTCAGTGCTCACGTCCCAGTAACTCCAAAGATAGCCATACTAAGCAGTAACAGCCAAATCTTCCACAAGACTGACCAAGTACTGCAAGACAATAAATTTTTTTGGACAAGAAATCAACAGGATTTCAGAACAAGTCTCCAGGGAATAGTAAAACCTGCAGTGCAGGAGAACATATGGCACCCTCCCATCCTCCTCGCCGGTAACTCCTACTCCGGCACACATTCTTCAACAAATGCATATACATTTTAGCTTTGCTCACACACAGTGTTGGAGGAGGGAGGGGGAAAGACTGAGCTTCGTTCATCTTCCAGCTTGCCTTCTTCCCCACTCCTGGAGGCAAAGAGTCGCACAAAAATAAGCACCATCTGAGCTCTGGAGAAGGGAATATGTATCAGCACCCAGTAACCATTGTTACGTGTATGCTTTACGATCAAAGAGAGTGGAACGAAAATATCAACACGCTGCCCATCTAGCTTGCGGCGTGGGCACACGCTTCCATGCTTACGTTCCTTAAGACTAACAGAGGCAGAAACAGCAGTATGTGCTTCAGCATGGTTCAGCAACCAGAGTACAAGGGATATATTTTGGCATGAACTAATTCTGGCTAGATTAAACAAAACTCTCACGGCCATCTTTGCTACTATGTTATCTCTATTACGCTGTAGAGATGCTTCCTAACACGTGGGCTTCTAGAACGCACACTCAGGTGCTTCCCGAGTAGTCCTGTTTTCCCAACAGCATCCACCAAGGAATTCACCGCTCCCTGCTGCGTTATAAAGCCTTTCACTCTGGAAAGCACACCATACACAGAGCAAAACCACATGTCTGAAAACGAATCATGCGGACCTGCAAAAATCTGCACATTTGGATCTCTGGCATGAGATCTCTTAAAAACATTATCACGCTTTCCTTTCTTCTGCAGTCCCAACATGTTTACCCAGCAGAAATAACAGACCTGCCTCAGCATTTAAGTTACTGATTATCCGAATAATTGCTTAAACGATCTTCACCTTATTGTAGATGAAGAAATACCACGCTTTGTTAAAGAGCTTGTAAAAGAGTTGCTACCAAAATTCTTCAAAGTCCATTTAATGAAAACTTGAGGATTTTTACCGCATTATAAAACTCAGTCAAATTAGAAAGGTAAGATACAAATTTACCAGTTTAACAAAATATCACAAACATTTAAACTATTATGAAACTTAGAAAACTGCAATGGTTTTTTTTGTTGTTTTTTTAACATAAAGCTGCATTTTTTTCCATTTGTTGCAGCTGTCTTTTTTTTTTTTTATTCAGACTAGCAAACATAAAGCAGCACCTTGTCAGCAGAAAAAAGGTAAAGGAAAAAATGACAGTTCAGATAGCTGTGGATTCTCTGGGAAAAGCATTGAAAGAGGTCATGGCACAAAAATATTTGTGGAAAAGCAGACACCGTTTTCAGTTAATAAAAGCTTAATGACTTTAAGGACTAAACTGTTTTCAGTTAAATATGTATAGCAAACAGTTGCAGTAATGTTATTATTTACTTAATTCCACCTCTTCCCAAGGAATTTTACGACATTAAAAAAAGGCAACAATTCCCAATTAGTTATTAGAATTTCAGCCAAAAACATTACTAAACACTTGTATTATCATATGTATCACATTAATATTACATGTATTATTGAAGTCTGATTAAATATGTATGTGTCTACCCAAGCAGGTTTTTCCTCATAATGCAGTCTCCTGCTTTCTGCTATTTTCAATATTTGTTTGAAGTCGGTGCTTTTTAGCCTATGCCTCACACCAACTAATTATGAACTCCTTACACCACGGTGTGCCACCTGCCACCGAGGGAAGGGAAAAGGGAAGGCTGTTTCATGCTTCATTTGCTGTTCACAACATCTCACTGGGGCTGTCTGCTTTGCAGTTTGACAAAAAGGACTCTGCAGACACGTGTCCAGCAGACGTACAATTAATAGTCAAGGGCATTAACGGATGACCAATAAGATACATCAACCTCTTGGCCAAGCCACCCAAAGCCCTGAGCCAATCCCTCCTCCAGCGAGGTACAGGGGACACAGCAGCAGAGGAGGAAGCAGCTCCCGGTTCTGGGGTGCTCGCCCAAGCCATGGGGTGAGCTGCGGGAGCATTTCAGACACAAATACAGGGCTCGCAGGTGGCAGGTTCAGCTGGGGTCACAGTCCAGGAATCAACAGAGGTATGACAGCAAGATGGCCAGTGTGAGGGGACTTCTTAATCTGGATGCTTCTGAAGGCATTCTGAGGCCTAGGACAATGGAATTATAATGGTACCCAAGTGAAGGATGGAGGAAGACAGGAAGGCAGTGTGCCCTAACTCTGAACACCTACATGTCTAGGTATCACGATAGAAGCTGTTGCCATCACCATCACCCCATGGAGGTAGTCAGGCAATCCAAATCTGGGAAACAATGATCATTTCATTTCTTAGTTCTCTGTTTTAATATGATGTGAAGAAAAAAATCCAAAAGACAGGAAAAAAAAAACTTCTCTAATCTGGGCCTAATTAAATTTGAAGGTTTTGTTGAAACCATAACCTGAATCATAGCCCCTAACATATAATATAAATATAATAATATGGGATATAAATATATTAATGTATAAGTATAATAATCTATAATATAAATATAATAATAATATACTAGAATGATACAATAAATGCAATAATAATAAACGATACGTGTATATATAAATACTTCCAAATACTATCTCCTCACAAAAAAGAAAACCTGTTTGTGAGGATTTTCTAACGGATGCTGCAAAAGTGCAAACCAGAACCATTAATAAAAGAGGATCAATATTCAGAAAGTAACATGTGCACATTTACAACAGTAAATCATTTTCTAATACTGAGCAGGAAAGCCCTACATATTAATTTGAAAATCCTTCTATTTTCAAAACGTTGCTGTTAAACTTGCCCTTATGTTCCAATAACTACCGCTCTCACAAGTCTTATATATTAATGGTAGCTGAAAATAATCCTGGAATTAGGATATTTGAAAAAGTTACTATTTGATCTATATTAGCAAAGTGTAGCTCCATTCGCAGACCAAAAACCTGCTGCACTGCAAACAGAAACTAACACAGGTTAACTTGCTACTTCTTCCTCATTTTGCTTCATTTTTCTTTTTGGTTTTTATTTTCGTTTTTGCTTTCAGTACCATCCTAATTTCCACATACAAAATGTTTTAAAGATCAAGTATCTTAAATGCTGGAGTTACAAGAAATGGAAAGAGACCAAGTACTGAGCAGTCAGTCGCACGTTATCATTTCTACCTGCATTCGCGAGGCCTCAGGTTACAGGCTCTTAGATTCCTAATGGTTTGTTAATGAGGCCTCCATATTTTCCCCCTACATCAGTATTGGAGTTACATATCCATTAATCTCCAACAAAGAGATATCTTTTAAACCTTGTTAATGTTTTTACACTCAAGGCATATCTCCTCTGATTTAGTAACATGACCTGTTAAGAAGAGATGCCAAATGTCTAATAAAACAAGTACTACTACAGCTAGCATGTGTCCTTGCCTGTTCATGGATTATAATCTTTTGCCATAGTCACCTATATAACACAACTGTATATGCCACTAATATTTTGCTGGGTTTTTTTTTATGGCTACAGGATGTTCTTTCCTGTGTTGTACAAATGGTTCCAATGAGAAAATACACCCATACAGGGCAACACAGTGAGATGAAGCAATGAGATGACCTACAAGACATATTTTTCTGTTGTTGTAAAACATTGAAAGAGGTATTAACACATAGGAATAATTAATAGTTTCTCTTTTCCTATGGATTTGGAAATACTTTTTGCACCTGTAGAACAAAACGCAGAGCTAATACCTAAAGAATTATGCACAGAAACACCTTACAGTAATTGTATTATCATCATGATTATTGTTGTGGTTATTATCACTACTGCTACTAAAAACATTTTAATATGTGTTATGTCAATATACCACCTTTCTTTTTTTATGCACATTTTTAGCCCTTACATGCAGAGGTTGCAAGCTGCAAAATAAAAGTGAACTATATTGAAGCCAGACATTCATTTTAGCTATTCCAAGATTCAAAACATTCTATCATCTGTTCCTATGGAAACTGAAAGGATATGCTAGGTTATATCAGTATCAGCCGATTATGTTGCAGAGAAATCTGTAGTTTATTTTAATCCATAGTTCAGAGGTATAAATTCATGCTTAGTGTTTAGCTTGGTGATTTTGAATTACTGAAGCACGGTTAACACTTCAGTTCCATTAGATCATACTTCAGGATAAAATGAACTCTTTTTAGACCAGAACAGTGAAGGGAAAATTTCATGAGGTTTGGTTAATCCCCATGAAATTTACCATTCAGATGTAGGTTATAACTAACACATACTTGGAAGATATTTTTTGGTTGGTTAGATGAGCCACACGTTGCTATATCACATCTTAACACATAATAGTTTAAGGAAGAAATAATTTAGATTTATCAAAAACTCCTTCAGTAGTGCCATGCACCAGATGGCCAGATGAAGGAATCTGATTTAGCAAGTTAACAAGATCATGAAAACCACAACCATAACATTGAAGATGAAAAACAAAATTGAATAATGCAACATGAGTATGTTTCTGTGACAAACAAACTTAAAGGTTAGGATAGAGTAAAACTTGTAAAGATGTATAAAAACCTAAAGTGAAAATTCTCTATGTGCATACAGAACTGTTGCAAAAGAAAAACCAGAAACAGTATGAGCTAGTAGGATTTTAATTAAACAGACTCAAATGCCATTGTGATCTCTCACAATGAAAGCCAATCTGACAGCTATAACATGTTGAAATAAGTCTTCTCTATCCACATTAGAATTACAAAAAGCAGTAAAATGGGTGGCTAACATGAATTTAAATAAAAAGCTTTGGATCTCATTGTTTTTCTTCACGAAGCAAGACTAGATGATTTGAAGTTAACTATAGCTACCACCCGCACTCTATGCCAAAAGTAGCAAACAGGTTCAAGTTTTCCTTTTTACAGATAATACTTCAGTCTTCTTACTCTAGATTCAAGTAATTGACTTCAGACTGAATAATCAAAAATACCTTCCATTTCTATATCATATTGTAGTCAATCACCTTACTATGAGATAGCTGTCTCAGTCTAGTTTCCATCAGGATCTCCTCCAGGGAATCCAGATTGCGGAATAATAAGGAAACATAACATCTACTGCCTAAAGTGTACTATATTAGTTGAATTTTTGACAGTGATGAGGTTAAATTCAAACTTCTAGCTTTCAAAATAGAAATAAATGTCAGAACAAAAAAAAAAAAGAAAGGAAAAAAGCAATGACTACACTTTGACTTAAAAACAAAATGTATACTCTGGGTAGCATTTCAACTCTAGTTTTTCCCGACTTTTCATAAGGGTAACTTACAGTACATGTATAAAAAGATGATTGGTTCTGTGCCAGATTGGAGGGGTTCTTTTCTCCTATTTTTCTACTTTATTTGCTATTATAATGATCCTTTTGTAAATATGCATACATATGCAGTTATGTACACCTACATAATGGCAATCAATTCCACTGACATTCTGAAGTATGTAAAGGCTTATACTGTTTAAAAGGTATGACAAAATATGATAGCTAATATGTACAAGCAGCAAAGGGCAGGCAAAAACATCTGGAAGTTAAAATTTTTCTTTTGACTAGCACAGTACATCAGTGTCAGCAACGTAACACATCCTGAGCTAAATTAACTAAAGATAAACATTAAGAGGCCCACTACACTAACGTGGGACACGTGCAGTGACATTCTCCTATGGCGTTAGACTTCATTCTACTGTCAAGCTTTTCACGTAGCCGACAACTTTAGACAGTATATTCATACACTCACACAGCCCATTTTACTACAAAGCATTCAAATCTGAAGATGACACTAAACCAGCAAAACTAGCAAGCATACTTTGATTTAAATCAAGGTGTTAAAATATCATGAATTAACCTAGAAAAATGGATGTTTCAGTGAAATGTATACTTTGCTAAAGCACGCCAGACTGAAAATGAAAAACTCCAGAGCACAGGACCTTGCCCAGACAGTAGTGCTGCAAGAGCCATCCATGCCTTTGGCAATAATAATTAGAAGTAACTCAAGAAAGCAACTTTATCATCTTTTCACAACTTTCACCAAAATACTGAAAAATAGAGCCCAATGTCAGCAATTCTTAATATCTGAATATTTCAAACACCTCCAAGTGAATTTGCACAACTGAAAAATGCTGCCACAAGATAATAAAGAGCATGTATTGTTTAAGATCCTCAACATTAGATTATCAATGTCCTATGAAGGATTTAAGATTAATTTCACCAATCTCGTTGTAACACTGCAAGTTGTACTACATAAGCACTCAGCTCAGAGGACTCTGAAATGAAATAAATTATGCAACTTCTTGATGATCATGTCTGGAAAAATGGTCAATTATGTGCATACTTTCCCCTCCGAACCCTTGGGGATAACAAAGATGACCTATTGTTAGAGACCCTTGACACGAGACTAAATGTTGGTCTATGAAAGATTTCAGATTAATTTCACCAATTTTGCCATACCATTGCAAGATGTACTACATAAGCACCTAGCTTAGGGAACCCTGAACTGAGATAAATTGAGCAACTTCTTGATAATCACCTCCAGACAACTGGTTAATTATGCACATACCTCATCCTCCCATCACTTTTCACTGGCGCTAAATAGCGTTAGTCAAGAACAATTATGCATATACATCTACTTAAAAATTTTTAATGAGAAAAAAGAATTCTGTACTTGTCCCAGAGACGACAACTTAGAGGAAAGGTTCAGTATGAAAAAGAATACAAAACAGAAAAACTCACAAATCAAATTCTACTCAGTGAGTTATAATATGAAAATTCAAAATGGCCCCAAACATGGTCAAAATGACAATAGCATAAAGATGTTACACAGAAATTAACAGAGACATTTCTGTTCAGATTGTGTTGTTTATACATTTATCCTGTGTATAGAAATCTAGCACTTGAACATCTTGCAGAAGTAGAACTTAGGATTTATTTCTGTAGAGGTTTTTTTCCCTCTTCTTTATTCTGTGAGGTTATAATTAGTAAAGCTCTTCAGTTTGGGAAAAAAAAAGTCTCTGGATTAAAAAAAACTGCAGACACAATTTAACATTCATTTGATAGTTATTAAGTTATTAGAATAGTCATTAAGCTTACACTTATTTTTTGCTTTCTCTAACACGATCAGTAAACTTCACTACATGATCCCCAGAAAAATTTCAGTGAATTATCAGTGAATTTAACTCTCTCCAGATCCGTGCTAGGCAGGAAAATAAATTTGCCCACGCCTTAAATAAGGGAAACTGAGCAACAAACGTCACATAATTTATCCAAAATTTTCCTTAGAAAACCAGTCAGACATCTGTAGATCACTCCAGGAGACAAACAAGGAAAATTTTTACTATCTGCGGTCAAAGATACAGAATGTTTCTGTAACACACAGAGGACGAACTGTATTTAAGGTACAAACTCAAGGAAATCTGAGTTCTACTCTCATCTCCACACCTTATCTTGTTTGATCTAACTGCATATTTTGTATTTTAAACAACCTCACCATTATCCTAACTAATTACTAAAGTTTGTATCAGTAACACCAAAAGCAAGAGCATAGGTTCTTAACCCATTTCGCACATACGAGTACATACGTGCGAAAATACATTTTTCTTACGTAGAGCAGACCCATTCCGGCGTTAAAGCAGTGAACTTAGCTCAGAACTAGGGCTACCTCTTCCGAGGTGTCAGGATGGAGGAAATGGAAATGCACCTCTCTTCTGCACACAGACAGCCTGGCTCCTAATGCTACCAACCTTACCATTACCTGATGGAACTAAGTTTGGGCATCCTCAGCTGTAAGAGGAAAGTCTCACACAAAGTATGACAATAAAAAGCAGAAAGTGTTTGTAGCGTGAGCTAAGTTGCAGAGAAAATTTTCTTCTTTGTAAGTATAGCAGCTACAACGCTGTGTCTGGCAAAACTGTTCTACCTGGAACTGAGCTATGGTAATCTTAACAGATTTCTCTTGTTACGAGTAATTTCTTATTATTCAGATCTGCTTCACACAATATACTGCTGTTGAATAAAGGGGTGAAGTGGTGTCAAGAGCAAATCTAGATTACTCTGCCTAGGGTTCATCCTGTGAGCAAAAGAAATGCTGGGGATGTTTCAGGCAGTTGCACAATGTGTATATACCTCTTTTTTTCTTTTTAAAGCAGAAAACATTGCTGTGTCTTCTCTTAGAAGGGTGACTCTATAATAACGTTCTTGACGTATCTCTGTTTAAGCAGCCTCTCCTGCTTTCTATACTATCTGCGATTAACCTGCTTACAGTGTGAAGGAAAGCTACCAAAGAGGTTAGGACTAAACAGTAAGGATGGGGTTTGAATCCATTTTCTTGATACCATTCTGTGGGTCATGAAAAAGCATCAATCTGTGCTATGTACACTAGGAATGCGTAACAAAGTACACACAAGAACAGAAAATCTGCCCACAGCCACTAGTACCCCTGCCTGATCAGGTTTGCTGATTTGTATTGCTTTTGTCAACAAGAGCAAAGAGGGCTTACTCTTTCTAAAAGGATTAGGAAGACAAGCATGGTTGGCAGCTCTGTGAAAGCCTGTTAAGTCTAGACAGGCTGACAGACACTTGTAGTTTATACCCAGATGACAGCTTTAAACACGAACCTGAGTGGAAGCCTTCACTTCTGAAGCAGTCAATAGCTAATGCCACACTTCCAAAGAGGGAAAGAGAGATTTCCTTTCTTCTGACAAATACACAAATGCTACAGTGATGGAAATGCAATAAAAACGTGAATTACAATGCAGAGAAAAAGACAGTGCCTCACTTAGAGGTAAGTATCTGCTTCCACGTGCTACTGCTGGTGGTTATTTGGGGAAATCTGGGCACAGCTCATTAGCATGTGACATATAACATTAAACAAATAATCAAAACAACAAAAATAGTTTCCTACCTAAACAAAGTAGATCTATCAAAATGTTCAAAGGGGCACTTCAAACTTTTTAGTTCTGCTCCTTATCTTAGAGTAACTTCCACCTCTGAAAAAAAAGCTGAATTCTGGAGAAGATATTCACCAAATTCTAATGACTTCTGCTTAAAAGGAGATACTTCTAGTTTTACTGTTTTTATGTATTCCACTGCTTCCTGCTTCTCTTCCAGGTGGACACTGAAATACTCTTAAATGGAGACTAACTTTCTTCTTAAAGACATTGCTGAAAAGTGTTAGATGAAATACAGAAGTACAGCTCGCTGTTATATAGGCAACTGATGTCATGTATTATTTACACTGCAGATCAAAACAAAGGTGAAAACTAAAATTGCAATTGCAAATATGAATACCAAATAACTGAAGAACCACCTGGACAAATACAAATGCACTATTCTCAAAGGTACGAACTTGGCTACCAGAATAGATACTAGCAGGAAGACTGTCTATCTGAGGAATTCTGTGGTACAAAATGCAGAAGAAAAGATGAAGATCCCATGCCCTCTTATGGGAAATCTCAGGGCTTGGAAGATATAAATCAGCTTGTCAATAAAACACACAGCTACAATAACAAGAATCAAAGACATACTCTCTGCTAGTCATATTTCAAATTCTAGATTTCTTGGGCAATGCCTGCATGCAGATTTTCTAAAGCACATTATTTTTCCAACATTAAATCCATGAATCGTATTCAACAACAAACCTGTGAAGTATACCCCAACAACTCTTCACGAAAACATCCCCACTTCTGATATGACTAAGCACTAATAATGTTCTTCCAAATAATCTTCCATTTGCTGGAAACAGGCCTCTGGCTGAAGCACAACAGGCATATACTTTAATAATCTCTTGATTACCTGGATACAGCCTGGAACACCTAATAAATCTGTCTATTTTTCAAGTGGACTGGGATTGATTTCCCCAGGGTTTCTTTGTCAGTTCCGTTTTAGTACTTAATATGAAGAGAAAATTATCTGAGGTCAAATCTGACATGAAAAACTAGGAGTACACACTGATGAAGACTTTTGCTGCATTTAAAACAAATGTCCACTTGCTTTTTCTTAAGCCCTATCTTCATTCAGTCTTTAACACTGCACATGCTTCCTGTCTTGTGACAAGCCCAATCATAGGTTGGCAACATGCTCAAATAGCCAGGAATTTCAACATTTGAATAGCAATCCAGTAAAAAAACTGGGTATTTTTTCCTACCATTTTCCTATTAGTAAATAGCCAGAGGTATTTACCACAATTATGCCTTTTTACTGCAGAAAATTGCTTGAAATGAGAGGTCTAAGTAAAAGTTTGAGACATTGATAATTTTAATCCTCAATATCTAACGAAGCCAATTTAATGAAGAGATTTTCCATTCTTTATATGTTCTGTTTTCATGTCACCCTTCAACAATATAAACGGATGCTACTTTGACTTACAGGTAAATTTAATCATTGGTAACAAACAGCATAAAAATGTCTTGTTCTAATTCTCGTTCTCTAATTTAAAACCCAGATTTGACAGGAACTTGTACCAGATTTTTTTTTTTTTACTGTAGTAATGGAGATTTACATTTATTTTTTAAAGAATACTAAAAAGTAAGACAAAAGAACATGCATTTTTAAAAAGGCAAGAAGACAGCACTAATGATACTACAAATAGTTAAATAATAGACGTAGCCAGGTTATTAAAAATGTATATAATTACATTTAATATGGATGAATGTAATTATGCATATTCATTTTGATATTCCCTCCAGTGAATATTTACCTCAAAGTTTAAAATGCCCTTTAAAGTTTTAATGGGAAATCTTTCAAATCATTTCAATATATTGCTACACAGCTAAAATGTAAAAATCTTCTCCCAGTTTTAAGATACTGCATTTTTCAGACTTATCTATAAAGCTTGGCAACATTGGCAATGTAGTATACTGTGCATCATGCAAAGTCCTATCAATCATCAAGCTTTTATCACGGTGTTTGGAGTTAAACTCTTCAAATCAGCACCTACTTTCTCCCAGATTTCAGGGTCGGATCCTGCAAAATTTTGTTCTTGCAAACACTGTACAAGGCCAGTTTTGCCAATTTCTTTGGATATTCTCATGTGTGAGAATTTCTCATGTAAGACTGCTCTAATGTTTAATCTCCATTAGACAACACTACACAAAACGAAGGAAATGAAGCTCAGAGTACTTTTACACTTCACTTTTGAAAGGAAGTAAAGAAGAAAATGTATTTTACCTGAGTTTCCACACCTTGCTCAAGCAACCTTTTAGCTTGATTTTCCACCTCAAGCCGAGCTCTTGCAATAAAAAGCAGGTCATTTTCAATTACTTCTATTCCAGAGAGATCTATTCCTTGAGAAAGGTAATCTATAAAAGCAACAAAACATTGATAAGCATGACATAGCATAACAGAACATTTTAAACATGCTAAAACATCTAGACGTTACAGATATTTCCAAGGGACATTTCTGCATACAATACTTGACAATGGATTATGTCATAGTAATGTACTATACCAGAAAAACTGAAAATCAAAAAATTATTACTCAAGAAAACCTGGAGATTAACACATTTAATTTACTTCACCGCACTTCTCTAGACACAGACACTGTCAAAGAGGTGCACAGCACCAGTTCCAGGAACTCCAGAATCTCAGTCACAGGGCAGGAAGGGGCAAGAAGTCATCTCGTTGTCCCAAAGAATTAACCTTATAATTAAACTTCTCTAACCAGATGTTTGAATAAGCATAGCCTGCTCTAAGATCTGAAATTCCAGATGTACTACACGTTAATAGATTTAAATTATACTTCATATATTTAAATTGCACTTCTAAACATTAGGGATCAAACACAGAAGTACGCCAGGAAAAGAAAAGAAAAAAATTTTTTTTTTCATTTTGAATTGCAGAAACTTCACAAAATTTATTATAATTGTGGAAACCATCATCAGTAGGGCATTATAGATTACTGGGCTGGACTGGCAACTGCAGCAAGAAAATCTATTCAAACTCAACTTTTGTCATTGGCTATGTAAATTTGGCCGTATCACTTCATTTTTCATGAACAGCCACTTCGTAATGATAGCACTGCAGCAAGTAGAAAACACAGCCCTCCATCTCCCTTGATCAAAGGAGATTTGAATCCATGACATTCATTCTCCCGGACACATTCACTTTCTTTTAAAGGAGGTGATGTTATAACATCTGCTCTTTGGACTATTTAGGCTTTTTTCTTGGGACAATTTCAGATATAAAACACAACCCAGGGAGTAAAATCGAGGTTTTCACACTCTCTGAGGTTCCTGACCTCTATGTTCTCTCCTGTTGGCTCTTTGCCTGATCTTGCACTCACGACCTAACCTAACTAGTGGCCTGTCATTGAAAGAAGGGCTGGAGAGTGCCTCTTCCCAGATGTCTTGGATTTGTTAGTGACATTCACTTGGGATAGAGGAACTGTGTATTCAACTTCCTTCAGGCTAATGAAGACCTACAGCTTAGATTGCGCTAGAACTCAAATCATTCAAATATTACGCAATTACACCCATAACTATTGCATATTTTTGCAAATCAAACCAACTATGGCCTCTGCTCTTCATATGCTCAGAAATCCAGGTTCCTGAAGTATGGAAAGCATGACCTGAGAACACCTACTGCTTCAGTTCCTCCAAGAACAGACACACCTCTCCACTTAAAACTCTAAGTTACAACATAAATTAGGTGGGAAGTGGATGATTAAATTTATAAATGAACACTTCTGAACATGTCTGAGTGCCTTAGATTAGAACCACAGAGAAGTGTGAAAGCAGTCTAGGAATGTACCCAGTGAACCTGAGGAACCTTCAAAGTTAAACAACGCTTCTTTTTATTTTTCCTCCTTTTTTATCTTTCTAGGTTTAAAACATTCCAACTCCCCATGTCAAGGCAGACTAGACCTTTACACTACTGCTTATCTCCAAGAGAATGCAGGACTACTCTCATTTACACATTTTTCAGCACTTTGCTCAATCAAGCAGGTCTCCCACTGCTTATTCTCAAAGAACCAAAAAAACTAACAAAATAATGGGCAAGGCATTTCACCCAGTGCCAGATACTTCCTTCATCAGACAATGTTCCACTATTTCCATTTATAACCAGACCACTATGAGTTCCTAATAAAGTTATCTTCTTTTTATGTCCTCCCAGTAAGTTTATTAAGGCACAGACTTAAATCCTGACTTTCAAATCTTTGCCAAAGAACCTTTCACTTTAGTAGCCAATTATTTTTGTTTATTCACAATAAACTAATCTAAACTTCAGATTAATTTTAGCAACCACATGTTCACAACTGAACACAAAATTCAAGTGAGTCACTTCACAGCTATGCAGAGAACATCCCTGTACCTGCATATGAAAAACATCACATAAAAAAACTGAAACAAGAAGTTTTGAGAAATACTGAATAAAGCTTAGCAAGGCGTAAGGGAAATTGACTCCCTTAGAGTACAGTATGTCAAAAAGGTTTCAGTCTGCGAAGAATAGGCCTGCAAATGCTTTTGTCTGTATGCATTTGTTTAAAAATGGATCAGCGAAGTCAAAGGACAGCGGAGCAGCAGGACAGCACACCGCGTGCAGCACAGGCTGGTAACGAAGCCCTATACACAGCCATGCTCACAAAGCTGCTTTTGCTAGGGGCTGCAGCAGCCACACTTACCCATCACTTCCCTGCAACTTTGTGCTGTGACTAAGCTGCACATCTACAGGTGGCCTTGCATATGAGCCGTTTAAAACTAATATTAAACTCCCACTAAATTCAGTTACTGACTTCAGTAGCAAGTGCCTTGAATGTGCAGACTAGTTTTCTGACCCCTTCCTCTCAGGTGCACAGAAAAAAAAAAAAGTGCAAAGAATTACCCACAGATTAAGTCTACTGCCATAGTAAACTCTGAAGTAGTTTCTGAACAACATGGGATTAAAAAAGGTGCAAATATTACCAAAGACTTACATAGCCCACAAATACAAGATCTGCTGTGGAGTTCACTTATGTCATAGAATCATATTCTGCAACCCCAGACTGCTCAAACAAAATAAAATTAAAATACAGTTCTGATCTCCTAAATCCACAGAAAAATCTGTGGAAGAGAACTAAAAAGAGACTGATTCTCCCTGCTGTATTTTATCTCAAAATCTAAATTAAGGGATTTAAAGTGCTAAAAATCTAATCCCTCTGATGGTTTTAAGAAAGGAACAGAAAGACCATGCTGCTTTGGCTTCTCCAAATACCTCCATCTGTGCCTCAGACTGGCAGCCACCTCCTGCGAAACTGCCAAAATCTGCAGCTTGATTCCAAATTTTCTGCAATCCTAACAAATGCTTTGGGACAATGCATTTCAGCAGGTCTTCAAAACAGAGGGCCTTTCTGTGGGTTCAGTGGCAAGACATCCTGCCATTGATGCTCTGAGCTGCTATTCTAACCAGTAGGGAAGCCCTAGCAATCATATTACACCGTTTCCAAAAGAAAAGCCATTTTCCCAAGGACAGCAGGTCTACGGCAATCCACCTGCAAGTGTTTTCCTGCCGTTCCGATGTGAGAGCAGAAGCTGCAGCAAGGCAGGATATGTGCCTTTTGATAGTTTCTATCGTCTAAGTGGACAACGTAATATTAGAAAGATCTACACTTGTGTATTCTCAGGAGTGATGCTGCCATCACGGACAGCACGATAAACCAAGCGGAAGGGCAGCTGACACAAGGGCAGCCGGATCATAGCCAGAATCACAGTACATTTAGGATCCAGTTTATTTAAAATACTGCAGAGGAACTGACACATTCCAACTGGCCAATTTTAGTTAGGAAAGAAACCGTGTCATGTGAAATACAACAAAGATACTACCAGTTATTAACCCAGGGAGCAGCAAATGCAGGATTTTGCTTCAGGCACTTGTGCAATCATTATTCTGTCTCTTGCCGTGCACAGTCAGTCGATAACACCACGGTGATGATCAGAGGTGAGGGTGACATGGGCCATAAGGTACTTGTGTCTTCTTCTCAGGAATTAAGCAGACACAATGGCTTATCTCCCAGTTAGCACAGACTCTGGGGACTCGGGCCCAGTTTAAAACTTGTCAGCTTCCCTTCTGCTTTAACCTTCAAGCACCAAAGTAAAACTAATACTATATTACCCATAACAGATTTAGTGAGTATAGTCTATATAACTACCCGCTCTACCTTAACAGATTTTAAAAGCAGACATATAATATTTTGTTAACTTTGAGAATACTTGTGCTTTAAATTAATTAGCACCTAAGTATCTTGTAACACCGCATGCCAGGGCTGGATGCAGCCATGACAGGCGCTGCCCTCACACCAGCACGGCACGCAGCCCACTGCTCCAGTCACTGCTGCTCAGCGGAGCCAGGGAGGAAACGAGAGGAGGAAGCCATAGGCCTACAGCCATTCCTCTACCACCACCCCTCTCATAGTTCCACCTCTTTCACAACAATAAAGGCAAACCTTTAACCCTCCTGTAGGGTGTTGGTATTACTTCCCTTCTAACTATCACACCTTATTAAGCTTGGAAAGCACAGCTGGAAATGACTTTGTAAGGACTTAAAATACCGACTGCCTGCTGACTCCTCAAACAAAAATATTATATGTTAAGGCAGAATACACTGAGCCCTTGGAATCAGCAACATTTATAATCTACCTCAGCGTAATAAAGGGTTAGAACTTTTTATTTCCTAAAGAAAAAAGATTTTTGTCATTACAATTCCAAATTTTCTTGATTTACTAAATCTGAACAGCTCTTCTAATCTACTGGCTGAGATGCCGCTTAAAAATGCAGTTTTTAAACCAACATTTCCCAGATAGTTATGTAAGAGCAGTTTAATATACAGAGATAAATCCAATGTGTGTAGCACATATAGTAGAAAAACAATACTCTGAGCAAAATAGTTAGCTTTTCTTAATCTAAGTGACTCAACAACATAGAATCTTTCTGTTATATGATTTCATTGTTTGAACTCAACTATTGCTCTGTGATAACGTATAATGAAGATAGGAAAAAATCTGAATTAAAACTTTCTGTAAGTAATAAAATATATTTTGGAAAAAAGGTAACTATGAAGCTAGCATCCCTGTGAGCTTCACAAAAACTGTATTATGTTCTTCATTTAGACTGAGTTGATTTCAAGCTTTTGCTAGAAACTAGAGAATCAACAGAAGGCTACTGAGGACAATCAGGCGCACTAACAAAGAAGAAACCAGGACAGCCAGTAATCAACCAATGTGATTAGACTGTATCAGTCAAGAGGGTACTTGAGCCAGAAGAGGAATCCTTCTGCGCTCTGAGAAGTGACCTCAGTGACACTAGTAAAGAGGAGGAAAGAAGGAAATTAGAAGAGCTAAAGTGGATTCTCTAGAAGCAAAGAGCTAAGATCAGCACAACACCCCACATCCATAAGTAGCAAGAATCCAATGACAAATTAAGAGGTGTTTCATGGGGGACTGGGGAGGGAAGGATTAAGGGAAATTAAACCATTCCTGAAATTCTAAATAAAATCACAGAATCATAAAATCAGAGCTTTGTTTGCCTGTTTGAGGAAGGTTTGGGGCTTATTTCTTTTGCAAGGGCTATTTGTTTTATTTTGCTTCTGTAGTCTTAGTTGCAGAAAATGTGGGTGATATCTGTACCTTAAGTCTGTTCTCCTTCCATAAAGAAGAAAAAATACGATTTTGGAAGAAACTACTAATTTAAATTAAAAAAAGTCAACAGGTCCAAACAATACCCAAGAGTTCTGCTGGGATTTAAGCATGCAGAAGATAAGAGGCTACCAAAACATGCTTTACTAAGAAATACTGCAGAGGACTGCTACCGCGCAAATACTACAGTGCATACACACAGCATTCGTACTGAAAATTTCTCTAGAGGTAACATAAGCATCAGGATAAACTGGTTGATACTATCCATTAGAAACAGCATATTGAAAATAAAGAATGTCAAGACGGAGTAGAACTGCAATGTCATTATTACTTCAAGCAGATCTGAGTGCAGGCTGCCCTGAATGCAATGTGTGCGGATTTCCATCTCTGTCCCTAACCTGCTTCTCTGTTCTTTCACTCCACCCAACCTCCAAGTTTTAGCACTCATGAGAGTTTTTTTCTGTCAAGTTAGTTTTCAGCTAAATGCATTCTCTCACCTGACACATGATGCAGACACCCACGAGCACAGGGAGCGGGCAGGAGCCCACAGGCAGGATACATCTTCCCCTCCTGGTGGAAGCTCACGTGTGCATTGGTAGATGTTCATGAAACTGAATCAAAACTGCTATTAGCAATATTTATTTCTGTTACACACAATTAGAAGGGACTGGACAGATATGGTAAAAGCACACAGAATCTTTCCTATGAGGGAGGAGTATTCAGTAATGACAACCAATTACAGTTTTGAGAGGGGTTATTAAGCGCTCAGTCTTTGGTTCTGCAGCAGTGCCTAGATACAAGCACAAAACAAACTAACAGAGTGGACTGATTTGTTAGAACTGCTGAGGATCCATTTGATTTTTTTCCACCTGCTCCTAAAGCACCTCAAAGTCATTTACTAATTCAAATGGGCAACAAATGTAATCCAGCATGGAAACTTCCATGGTCCTAATGGAAATGTTAGTTACAGCACTAGCTACTAAAAAGGAAGGATGAGATTGTTTGCCTCACTTGTATCTGAACCAACAACCCAGGACGCTGCTGGACCTGAATATGTCAATTTGTTTTTATCAATGCAGGTGATATAAAACTAAAGCCAGTCTTAGAACAGAGCCTGAGATCCCAGTACCTCAGCAGAAACTCAATGCTCACTCTTCGGCGAAAGCAACATAACGTTTTCTATTACATCATTATTCTCTAAGTGCCATGGGCAAGCACCCTAAACTTAAAGTACAATAGTCTGCTTCTTGGAGGCTCTAAAATTTTTCATGCAATTGATGCATAGAGCAGGTGGGGAACGGCAAGAGCAGGCACATTTGCAGGTCTTCAAACTGGAAGGTGGTGTCTCCAAAAAGAATCTTTCTCCACATTGTTTTACTCAGACTAATTCTCCGCACAGGCTGAAATAACTATCCCACACTCTGCATCAGGCACCGAAGTACTTGGAGAAGTAGGGCTTATATTAAGCCTTTAAATCAAGTGAAAGAGATTCCACAACAATTACTATGAAGCAGTATCTCACAGCCATCTAATACAACATGAGCTCTTCAGAAAAAGATGTTTATTCCTATAAAAACTGCATGGTGCCTTCTAAAATGTTCAAAATAAGAATGTCATTGCTCTGTACCATGTGCCATATACAATATGCAATATATTTTAGATATATTTTACAAAACAATTAAGTTTTAATCTTAAGTGATTAACTTTGACCTTTTTTGCACATATTACGAATTCATTGCTAAAGAGGAAGAAAATTTTATTTTACTGAAGTGTCAGTTACTTACAAAACTCCTGCTATCTCTCCTTCCTTTTCCTACAGGACAAGATTGCTGCAAACTTTTCCTTTCCTCAGTGAAACAACTGAGAATATAATCTCTCTCTGCCACCAAAATGCCATTAAGCTCCCAGGAAAACTGATCTTTATTTAACCAATTTCTACCACCTTAAAAATTAACTACATACATATGCATAATACATAAGGTTTCACTTTTCAGCTTTTGAGCAACATTAAGTGAGGCAAAACTGTCCTGCTGGAGCCAGAAACTGACTGGGGTCCCTGGCGCTGCATTTCTGTTTGCTTTCTCAGACACCATGTTAACACACTTTTGCTGCTTAAGTCCAGAAAATGAAACAGAATGCATTAAGACAACCAGGTATAGTTTCTGATAGATGTCCCTAGTGAAGGGGAACATTAAAAATGAAAGCAAAGCAAAACACTTCTCATTTTTTTGTATCAACCACATGCCAAGCCTGGTTTAGTTTTAGAGAAATGAGGTCAAGAGTACCAAAATTAAACTGGTGGAAAGTATATGATTCAAAGAAAGCAAAGCTTGAACCACTCACTTAAATAATCTTGTACTGTAAAACAGACCTGTCATCTACATTACATTACCATAGAGTCACAGAATGGTTTGGGGTGGAAGGGGCCTTTAAAGATCACCAACCCCCCACCCATGGGCAGGAAAATCTTTCACTATATCAGGTTGCTCAAAGCCCTGTCCAATCTGACCTTGAACACTTCCAATGACGAGGCATTATCTTACCTGATTAAAGCTTTACTTCAGAAGAAAATTGAGAATTCAGCACTCTAAAATTAGAGATCACGTAGGTATGAAAGAATTGACCTTTTTCTAGCATGTTAAAATAAAGGGAAAATTTTTAGGTGTATAGGCAGGTTGGAATAAGAAGGAACGGGTTATCGTCCTGCACTCAGGATCAGCTTTGCTTCCTCCAAACAACTGTTGATTTTTTTAAAAATATAGTTTGTGTTAAAATAATTAGTAGTGCTTTAACAATAACCTATGACCAATTCTATCAACAGAGGCAACTTGCTGTTTGTCTCCAGACTGCATGCATAAAACTCAAAAACCACACCTGAAGTTGGTAACAATACTGGAGGAGTAGTGAGGAAGACTGACTAGCTATTTTTAACATTATATTAAAGCTGCATTTAAATTGTCTCAATGGAAGAGTTAATTCCTGCTGCTCTCTGGGCTGGAAATCAGATGCCAGGAGGGATCTGGAACTGATGGAAATGAGTTTGATATCTATTTTTATCATCACCACTGACTTAACAATGAGCACCATATTTTGGAGACATTCCCGTGAAAATGCCATGATTCAGAAAATAGCTTAGCACACCAAGACAAACATTACTTAGGTCTAATCACAAGTTATACCACACTACTCCCACGTTCACCTAGGCCTAAAGCAAGAGCTGTTGAATTCCTTTAAGGTTCCCCCACCCACACATCATTAGATCTCCCCCGGCTCTCTCCCTCACCCTTGAATACAGACTCAAAACCTTACTTCATCATGACCTACTGAACGTGCTACTTTCTGTTTTGCCCACTGTCTCCTCAACTGCCTGGACTGCCAGGCTCAAAGGGGAGTGGGCAGCCACTCCACAGCCAGCTGGTGGCTGGTCAGCCCAAAAGCTGATACTGTTTAATATCACCATTAGTAACCTAGGTGATGGGACAAAATTAAACCTCTGTGAGGTTATGAGTGGCAGCAATGTGGGGGAAGTGCTCAGTAGCCTAGAGGGCAGGGCCGCCATTCTGAAGAACCTCAAGAACCTTGAGAAATAGCCAGACAGAAGCGTGGGAGTACAAGGAGAGGCTGAGAGAACTGAGTCTGTTAACCTAGGAAAGAGATGATTAGGAGGACATCCAAATGCTGTCTTTGCCTAACTAACAGGTGGTCAGGAGAAGATAGAGCCAGACCTTTCTCAGAGATGCACACAGATAGGACAAGAGGCAAGAGACACAAGCTACAGCATAGGAAATTGATTAGACATCAGGTGAGAATACCATATTTGTGGTGCTGTACACCTTGCCCATGGAGGATCTTAACCTGCAGGAATGCATCGAGAAATGCACACATTATATTGTAGTATAATTAAAATTGGTAAAATGTGAAACTTTAAGATCTAAAACTCTAAAAATCACCCTAAGTTGCTTAAGCCTTCCCTCACAGAATCACAGAATGTTAGGGGTTGGAAGGGACCTCTGGGGATCATCTGGTCCAACCCTCCTGCCGAAGCAAGGTCACCTACCGCAGGCTGCACAGGACCTTGTCCAGGCGGGTTTTGAATATCTCCAGAGAAGGAGAATCCACAACCTCTCTGGGCAGCCTGTTCCAGGGCTCCGTCACCCTCAGAGTCAAGAAGGTGATTTGAGAAACTTCCTCAAGAGCTCCTAAAACACTTTTAGTAACAAAACCTGCATTTTTTCTAAATTCTCTGTGATAAGACACTTCCAAAGAACTGTAACATTCATGCCAGTCATCATCAGCATTTGGATGGAGCTGAAACCACCTCCATCCCAAATATTCTATCTGAGCTATGGCCTATAAATCAGAAAACACTCAAAATAATTTTTTTTTACACCTATATACATAACTTACAAGTATTACAGGTCCACAACATGAAGCAAATGTTATAATCATGAAAACAAAAACAATACCTATATCATTTACAAAGCCCACATTTTATTCTGATAATTGAGATTATTCTTCATTAAAGATAAACAGAAAAAACCCTACTTCTCCACAACAAATTCACTGAAGTTTAATTTAGACACTGCACAGATAAGGAACTGCTCTTCAGATGTATGTGCACTTTCAAAATCAAATTTACTGTGGCAACAAAGCAATAATACCTCCACAAGTCAATACTCCTCTTGGGCTTTTTTTGGAGTTAAGTAAAAATAAAAGAATGTTGCCAGTAAAAATCTAGTAGTCCTATTTCTGTTTTGAACAGACTTCATGGCATCACAGACGCAAAGCAATGTGTACAGCATATGTGAAAAAGATGGAAACAGAAAGGGGGACAGAAAGGTGTAATATAGAACAGGAGAGAGATGAAGCCCAAGTGGGGGACTGCTGAAGAAATGAACTTACGGGTTGAAAGAGATGAGAATAATAGTATGCTAAAAAATAAGACACAGAAAAATATGAAGGAATGTATCTTGTGAAAGGATACAAAACCAAATCAGTTCACACAGTTTGATCTTGTTAACCTGTAAGAGTAATTTAGTGCTATCACCTGGTTTCCACCCGGACAGTTTCCTCCCCACCCCCAGCTAAGCCCATAGCTTTGCACTGCTTGCTCCTTGCCAATGTCAAAGGTGTTTCTGCTCGAATTTCAGGAGAGCATTCAAAACTGGAAAACAAAGGGGTGAATAAAGCTTGTTTTTAAATAAATTTCATGCAAACATTAATCAGGATTTTTACTCTCAGGAAAATATTTCTTAAAATCCCAACAGGTGAACAATAAGCAGTCCTCCTTGAAACGGAGCATCACATCGGTGTATAAAATGAAGCAGGATGAAAAGAAATGTACTCTCATATCTGCAAGAGATAACTGCATTGAAAAGATACTGCAACTGCATCATAAACTCATGTAAAGAAATTATGCCCTTCCAACTGTATTACTGGAGTGGCTGAAGAAAACCATCGCTTTCCTGAACAAAGACAAGGACTCATCTAAATGAAGGTATGTGACTTTGGCTCTCTCTTATTTACCTAAGTCAGCGTCATAACTAAAGCCATGAAAGCAAGCAAAATGGTCATGAGTAGACGGATGTAAAAGATAACCTAAATTTACATGTTGGCCTGAAAATATCGGTATTTTTGGCAGCTTTTAAATATTATTAATATGTTATCATTCAATAGCTACGTAGAATTTCTCAGCGTAGACCATTATGTAAAGGTACAATGATTCAGTTTCCATCAGTACCATGCCATGTTGCAACAGACACATGCAATGATAAAAGAAAATGAAGGAAAACAGATGATCTATTTCGAAAATCTTAGTCAAAAATAACCCGTCAAACACCCGACCAGTTGCTGAGATGGCAAAGATGGCTGACTCTTCACTGAATCAATGCCCTCAAAGGAGGGCAGAAGAGATGTTGGTCCATTTGTGTGTTTTAATTCATTATGTTAATGGTTAATGACCTAACTCTTGAATACTTGTACATCTGGATAAAGGCATACATGGACAATTAAGACTTACGATGTACAAGTCTACAATTACCTTACTGAGTTAGTCGTTTCTAGCTGCACTTCATTTTTGCATTTCAGTGAGATATATCCCACATTTTTTTGAGGTTTTATCATTATTTTGCACTAAAACATGAATCCAAAAGTACCAGTTTGTACATGAGAGAACACGGATCACTTCTAACACATACTTGTAAATGCCAGGAGATACTTTAAGATCAGTATTGCTACAGTGCTGTAAAATCAAATTAAAAAAAAAATCATGCTATTATCTTGGCCCCTGGATAAGAGGGAATACTACTTTTTTCTTTACTATATATATATAAGCTACAAATATGTCTTTCATACTCCTCTACCCTTACGGGTCTCTCCTGCCTCTTTTCAACACCCACCATTCAACCCTTTCATACTTAAACCTTCAGGAAAACATTTCTGCAGAAGCAGAACTGCATTTTCTTTCGTATCAGCTAGGCTAACTCCCTCGGTACTTTAGAATGTATGTAATTTTTATCTTTAATAAATATGTATTTAATTCCTCCCACCTCTTTCTTGGCATACCATCAATAACTTCCTGCAATTAGCTGCAGATTTACTTGATTTTATCATCTTTACAGTCAACAGATGTTGCACAGGCTATAAATCACACAGGTTTTATGTACCTCAGATACTTTGCAGGAGAACAAAGTGAACCTTGTGTTATCCAGAGTGCTTCTGCAGACAGCTTGAACATAACCGCAAAATTTTAAAACATCATGCAATGTACCTTATCTCCTACAGTAAAGCCCTTTTGAAATTTGGAGATCAGCCTATGGCAGAAATCTGCCCAGTCTGCCAGAATACTCGTCAGTTCTTCTAGCAATCATAAAACTTAGCAACAGTGCTAAAAAGGTAGGCAAGAAAAGAATGTTGTTGGAAAGCCAAACTAAAAATAACAGAATCTAGATACTTCCACTTGAAGTTAGCCTCCACAGGTCTTTCAGCCTTCCAATAGAAATATAAAGTAACTAACCATGACACAATGACAGGAGTTACCTCTGATGATGCTTCAATACCTTCTATCTTGTACGATTTGGATAGTGAAATTGAAAAAAGAAAATAGCTTTAAAAACCATTCCTCTCCTCTCCCCCCAACATTTGTTGCAATTTGCTAAAAACGTTACTTAGATACAAACTGGTAAAATACAACTCTGGCCCTTAGTGCTTGCCGTAGTATTTAGCTGTACCTGCAGTAACAAGAAGAACACAAGGAAGCTGACAGAAATGTCACATCCCTCCCAACCTACCCCATATGAGCTGCTCTGTAGTGTTCACCATCGCCTCCAAACCCGCTAGACCACAAGCCTGAATCGTTGCTCACCCACGAACAGCAGCGAACGGGAATTTGAACTGCATTTTCGCACAGCTGCTCCTCAAAGATGGATCAGTACAAAACAATCCCCTAGTACGTGCTCCAGGTCCACCTTTAGACAGCTCTGGCACCATACCTTTTCTGCTACCTGTAAAAGCTCTTCAACAACCTAAAAGAATAATGTGATTTATCACTATCAGTCTGGGATCTTTCACACTGACCATGATTTTATTCCAAGAAAAACATATTGTTAGAATTAGGAAGCACATACACGTATGAAGGTTGAGAATTACCACGGATTATGTACTTGTCTTCTCAATATGATTAAACATCAATGTAAACAGAAACAGAAGCCATAGTTTTTCTTCTATTATTTTGAAACAGATAAAAATTAAACGTTAAGTCTTCTCAAATATGGCACTGATGACACTTTTGAGTTCTACTGTCATTAATACCACACAGACACAAAACTAAAAATTAATGTCTTTGATAGCAGAGTTCAAAATGATGAGCTAAATGTTAAAAATATCAAGAACTTTTTTTTAAAAGACTGCATATCCAAGATAGCAAACGGTAAGCTCAGGCAAGTCTTTCAGTTGTTAAAGGCACAAACTGTTAACAGATGGGTGATAACATTTAATTCAGCAAATAATCATTATTAAATAAATAATGCTGATATTTTCTTTGCAGAATTACATAATTTTTATGAGCCAATTATTATTACCTACATCTGTCAGCCAATTATATCTCACGATTGACAGAAAAAAGTTGAACCAAAAGTGCTGCTTGAAGGATAAAAGATGTTTAGCAATTTAATACTTAAAAATAAAATTGAGAAAACATACCGACTCACTGTGCACTCATATGATTCTATCATCATTTTTATTACAGTTCTTCTAATTCTAAATAATATTTAGTCTCACAACAGATTTTTCTCAAGCCTCACAAAGCATAACTTGTGGAATTCACTGCTAATAGTTATGAATCATTTCAAGATCAGGAAAGAAACAGATTCTTCTCTAAAACGAACATTATCCTCATTTAAATTAAACAGCTTTTCCTTCAGGGGAAAAAAAACAGAATTTAAAAATGCAGGGGAAAAATAGCATATATTGAACTTTCTTATAGGAACCCAGTCCTGAAGTAAAGAAATTATTACACTGCACTACAATTAAGATTTACATTTTTCCAACACCCAGAAAGTGTATTTTTCCAAGCAAAAAGAAAATAATCCAAAAGTGAAAATTAATTATCTTTAGCAGAAAATTAAGTAAATATTATCAATGGTCTTCAAACTTTATGGTATTGATACACTCATGACCATTTATCATTTCAACACTGGATATCAAGTAGTAGCAACAGCAGAGTCTTGACTGGAAACATCACAACATCTGCAATTCTAATATGTAAAACATTACTGTCAAATATATCTTGCTGGGAGATCCGTGCTCAGAAAGCAGCATGGAATCCCTAGAATTGAATAAAACGATCGTCAACAGATCCTAAGAGACAAGCTGCCGGGTTAGCTGTGGTCTCGGCTACTAGCTTCCATGACTTGATTTCGCCCTCAGGTTAGCCGAGCTCCTCTTCCAACAACAGGGTACTGAGCCCAGAGCATGGACAACTCGGAAACCACAAGCTCCATGGAGCCATAAAACATGGTTTAGCAATATTACCAGCAACGGTACTGTTATATTTGATAATCCTCAACTCCTGTTTCTTCTCTGTTAACCAGAAAACCACACCTTGAACCCAAGGAAACATTTTAGCAATCACTGCTTTCCATGACAACTGAAATGCACGTTGCATGGAGCAGCAACTATATGTTGTGAATCTGCCACCCAACAGTTTCAGTCAACTCCTTTTAGTGCTTGTAATGGAAGAGAGCAACTGTTCATTATGTCTCTGCTTTTCCCACAGCATTCATGATTTTATACACCTCCATCATATTTCCCCCTCAGTCTCTTTAAACTCATTTATAGGGGGTGGCCACTGACTGCTGACTGACCTCTCCACTCTCACCCTACCACAGGAGCGTTTCCCCTGTATTCCTTCATCAGATAATCTTGGGGGTAGCAAGTCATGGATTTATCAAATGCTACATAACTACTGCTCTGACACAAGAATCTTGACAGAGAGGTACCGACGTTTGGCAAGTACGCTCACTAACCACACCAGTGCTAGCGCAGTACCCAGACCCCTCCAGGTTTCTGGGGAATCTTTACACCATACAAGCAAAGATGTCGTATTTTCTACCCACTGGAGACCAATGACGAGTGGTGTTCCTCAGGGGCTGGCATTTGGACCAGCACTGTTTAACATCTGTGTTGGCAACATGGACAGTGGGATGGAGTGCAACCTCAGCAAGCTTGCCAGTGACACCAAGCTGAGTAGGCAGTCAACACAGTGAAGGGAAAGGTCGAGGAAATCCCAAGCACAAATACAGGCTGGACAGAGAACGGACTGAGCAGCCCTGAGGAGGACTTGGGGGTGCTGGTTGACGAGAAGCTCAACATGACCCAGCAATGTGTGCTCACAGCCCAGAATCACAGAATGGTCGGGGTTGGAAGGGACCTCTTTGGGTCATCTACTCCAACCCCCCTGCCAAAGCAGGGTCTCCTACAGCAGGCTACACAGGACATCGTCCAGGCGGGTCTTGAATATTTCCAGAGAGGGAGACTCCACAACCTCCCTGGGCAGTCTGTTCCAGTGCTCCGTCACCCTCAGAGTGAAGTAGTTCTTCCTCATGAAGGCGAACCGTATCCTGGCTGCATCAAAAGCAGCATGGCCAGCAGGTCAAGGGAGGGGATTCTGCCCATCTATTCCGCTATGGTGAGACCCCACCTGGAGTGCTATGTCCAACTCTGGAGTCCTCAGCACAGCAAAGACATGGACCTATTGGAGCAGGTTCAGAGGAGGGCCACAAGAATGATCAGAGGGATGGAACACCTCTGCTAGGAGGAAAGGCTGAGAGAGTTGGGGCTGTTCAGCCTGAAGAAGAGAAGGGTACGGGGAGACCTTACTGCAGCCTTCCAGTACATGAAGGGGCCTACAAGAAGGCTGGAGAGGGACTTTTTACAAGGGCCTGTAGTGATAGGACAAGGGGTAATGGCTTTAACCTGAAAGAGTGTATGTTTAGACTAGACTTAAGGAAGAAATTCTTCACCATGAGAGTGGTGAGGCACTGGAACAAGTTGCCCAGAGAAGCTGTGGCTGCCCCCTCCCTGGCAGTGTTGAAGGCCAGGTTGGATGGGACTTTGAGGAACCTGCTCTAGTGGAAGGTGTCCCTGTCCATGGCAGTGGGGTTGGAACTAGGTGATCTGTAAGGTCCCTTCCAACCCAAACCATTCTATGCTTCTGTGAACTGAGAAAAACAGCAAAATGTTTGTGAATATTCTTTTAAATAAAATTCTCTATTTACTGAATTGATTTTATGACCACCTTTGCCATTTGATGTGCAAACTAAGTATGTGAACAGGGACTCTTTTTTTTTTTTTTTTTAGAAAAAAAATACGGGGAAAGCATTGCAACATGAACATTTGTAGAAATATATGGACTCATCAGTACTTTGGGTACAGCCTAAAATTCCTTCCTGTGTGTTGGAACTTCTATGAAAATAAATGGAAGGTTAAAAAAAAAAAGAAAACCCAGAAACAGCCAGTCAGTGAAATGTTAAAAGTCCCAAATTTGGAAGTACATAGCACAGAAACACACATGAAGCCTCTCAGCTGCGCAGCCAGAGATGGCCAAAGAGTAAAGAGCAGTAATAGTTGCTGTAGGATGTTGGCTCCTATGAATCAACTTTCAGTAAAGCAGCCAGAACCACCAGTAATGGGCCAGTCTCGGTATGAAGGTCTGTCCAACTTCCTAAGAGAAGCAGCTATGCTGAGTAACTACTCAACCGAAGCAATGCCCTTTAGAAAACAAAGATCTGCATTTTGTTTTTGAAGACACCGGTGTACTTAGATAGCACTGGACTGCTGAAATCGAGAGAAAATGGCAAACAGAAAGCATCAGGAGAGCCTTAAGGTCTAACTACTCCAAAAGCACCAGCAAGACACAGTGGCACACTGGGGCTCAACACTGGTCAGCCATTCTTAGTACAAAAAGTTTTTTCCAAGGCTTGAGAGCCTGAAATACTGACAAATTCCAGCTACTGAAGATCTTAAACAAATGTGGCTGTCTTGGTACTTGCACCACAGCAGCCCAGACACTGCGGCGGAGCTCGGAGGCAGGTGACAGCCATTGCAGATGGAGACAGTGTAGGAACACCACATTCTGCTGTGGCTTGCAGGAAGAGTTCTCCCACTGTACGAACTCTATTACATTACTACTTTATATTTGTTGCTGTTTTCTGATCCAATTAAAGTCATTGTAGGTAATTAAAAAGGTAGGATTAGCTGACTGCATTTCAGGAGACATTACACAGATCATATTTGTAAATAAAATGGCTTATTAGGACTGACTGAAGTTGAGGAGCCTGGCAGAGGCTCGTGTTAGCGGTGCCCTCAGAGAGACAGTCAGCCATCGGATTGGCAGCCCCTGGTCCTGCCCGTGACGGCCAGCACAGCCACCAGTGGGCTGCTGGGACGGCTCTGATGGACCTCAGCTCCTTCCCTCTCCGAGAGCAAGCAATAAAGAGGGAATAAGGCTCTAGGACAAGGAATTACTAGTACAACTATAAAAATTTCACATTTAACTGAAGTAACTAACAATGAAAACTGTAGCCTCTATGAGGCAGTGGCTTTTTTTTTTTTTTTAATCCCTGCTTGCAGGCTGTTATAAATGAGAATTCAAAATTAAATGCATTAGTTTACATGACATTTCAGTAACTGTTTGGAAGCAGCTATTGCTTCCTCTTTAAAGAAAAATATTTTAATTATGTCATGTACTGCTGTGAAATAATTTAGAGGGGAAAAACAAGAAAGGCCTATCCATTTCCAATGTACACACTTCTGATATCTGTTTTGCTACAGTTTTAGATTTTTCATGAACTGGACAAAAACCGGACTTCAAAATGACCTTCTGAGAAAGTAACAATTCCAAGTTTGATCTAACCCTTCTAAAGATTCATTTCATCCACAAATTTAATTATGCTTGGTCTGACTTTGGCAAGCAGCTTTAGGGAACAAGGCAAATTGCTGGAGTAAGGGAAAGCAGACAGGTCTTCAAAGGCATTCTAGGTAAGACAGAGCACTCCTTATGAGCATCAGGCTTCAGTAACAAAATTTTGTATTTGATAGCAGGAAATAGGAAAATAATTTCATTGGCTCGTTTACAGCATGCCAGTTTTCCATCTTATATACAACCACAACTAGTTGCTTGTAAAAATAAAAAAGGGCGGGGGGGTGGATGGGTGGCTATGTATTTACAAATAATCACTCACAGTTCATACACCACAGCAAATGACAGAAAAGTTTCATATGAAGTCTGTTGCAGTGGTAAAATAAGCTGAACACAATTCCAATTTTAGAAACACAATGAGATGAAAAAAGTGAATCTCAGTACCAAAGGCCCCATAGCAACTGAGTGAGGGACGTCTGTCTGGGCTCACTGAGGGACGTCTGTCTGGGCTCACTGAGGGAATCGTGTTAAGTTAATAAAATGCACAAACCACCAGAAGTACATTTCTGAGAGGAGGAAAAAACAGGAAAAGAAACAAAGATTCCTTGGTCTGTTAAAGCAGAACATTTCAGAATACTTCTATCCATGCTTCACGTCCTTGAGGACCATACTTTGGGAGTCTAAGGACTGTTTGTACATATGTTCTTTGTTCTATGTGTACTCTCCAAGTAACCACTCAAGCTGCTGTGAATCTCAGCCTCCCTAACCCTCCGCCCCAAGGGAAGCTGGAAAAACTGGTGTACAGTCAGGAAAGAGGAAGCAGAAGATGGGAAGATGGAGAGAGGGACCTAAACACTGTTTGTTTCCAAGGAAAATGACAGAGAAGGCAAACACCAGCAGCAACAGTGTCAAAAGCTCAAAAAATGAGTCAGCCCTCAAGAAACAATGGCATGGTTCTAACTTTTTTAAAACAACATCGGTATGTGTGTTTTACTTTGTTTCTCTATTTCTGAACTTCTAGAGAACCCTTGCTTTGCATTCCCAAGGTTTTCAGAAACCCGAAGAACTAAAGGGGATCTTAAAAGTTCATATTCTCAAACATTATCTTGATAGTAGCATCTAAAAATTTGGAAATTTATATAAGTGCATGAGATTTTCTGTCCTACATTGCCACAAGCTAGCAATGCAGTCATGGAGGCATAGTACTGCCCTTCCCTTTCCCAGAGAACATGTAGTAGCCGGGCCAGATCTTCCAAAGCATTTTCTGAAAAAAAGGGGCACAGCTTGAGAAGTCTGGGCTTGACAACAATGGAAGCTATAGTATCCCCACTTGCAAGTGATATGCTTTATGGAGAAAGGTTCAGAAGTTGTTTTCCCAGCTACTTATCCCTCACTGCCTCCTGAAAGTGATCACGTTGCTGGCTCCCCTCCAGCAAGGGCTTCAGAGGGATCAGACGATTCACCAGCAAGAACTACACAGAGAGCCTGTAGGCAGAGGTAAGAGAGAAAGCATCCTCACAGGGAAAAAACTGCAGACCAGAGATTTCTCTTATCTTATGTAAGGGAAAACATACTGGAGACACTGGAAGGGCTTGAGAATTACTGGACACTGGAGCTATAGTAAGTTACAAAATTCTCCCACGCCTTTTCACACAGCATGGACAGGAAGAAAGATCCCAAAATCTACATACGCATTTTAGCAGGATTCCAGCAAATCACAAATTCAAAAAACTTCCAAACCTCCCCTGTTAGACACATTTTGCTTTGTGAATGTGTTTAGAAATTGATAACTACCTGACTCATCTCCAGCACAGAAGAGTTATTTCATGGTGTATTATTAGTCACCTGTTATCATCAGTGTCCTTTGAACCCACTTTGAGACTACAGAGCACAACATAAATCTGCCACAGCTTTTTTTGGCACCTCCTGCCAAGTACTTGCTCATACTCTGCAAAATGATGCAGACTATTAACCTTACATAAATCTTAAGAGGCTGGGTCCTCCCAAAGAACATGCAGAGGGCAGACCTTCGCACTTCGTAATAGCAGTGACCAGGACCAAAACAGGTAAGGAAGAACCATGAAAATCTCCACCTGAATTCAGGCACAGCACTGCTGTGCAACTGCTGTACAAGGAAACGAACTGACATAAAGCCCACGAAAAACAAAGGGTGCTGTGACACCTTAATAACCCTACAAAATGGCATTTCGAAGGATAGCCACAAACCTGATGTCTCTCTGACTCATCATATCTGAGCACTTACAGCAAAGTGAAAGCACAGCTCATTTTGGATTCAAAAATAAATTTACCAGATAATCCTAAATATTTTCAGTATGAAACAGCATACCAACCCTGACAAACATTGTCTTTATCTTCAGCACAGGGTTCCTAGAAGATTCAAAAGTAGATATCATAAGATCTATACCAAATCAAACAGTAATGTAAATATTTCTAAGAACTCTTAGCTTCTAGCTTCAATTTAATTATTTTATAGACTTGCTTAATATGTTCTTGCTTAATATGCTTAAAATGTTTTGACTAGTTCAGTCAATGTTGAACAAAGAAAAAAAGAGTGCAAATGACTTAAGAAAACTGTTCTTCATCTGGAAACAGTTCTCCAACACACTGATAGGTTTTCTGCCCATCTGTTAAACCAGCCCCACCAAATTGTTTTCAGGACAAAAAAGGGGGATAGAAAAAAAAAGACTCACAGTATTCATTATGACTCATCCAGTGTTTTTCACTAGCTTTGCTTACTAAGTGTAACACAGTTGATTCTATGTTCTATTCTTTACTAAGAGTTATATTAAATGCAGCTCTAGATTACAAACTTCTCCTAGCACAGCATCATGATGATGAAGTGAAAGGTCCACAGCATTTTTACACCGGCAAAAAGTCTAAGTGTACAAAAGCGCTTTCGTCCAGGAACTAACATAGGCTGCATTGGCAAAAACGCATTTGCACCACTACACGGACACTGAAAGAATTCTCTGGAAGAACGATACCACCAAAACTTTTCTAGTGTAGACCAGATCTAAGCTGCTCAGGCACCTCAGCACTGAAGGAGCACAGTGTCGGAGTACACACCGGTGTATCTATCGTGATTGTCAGCCTGCCCCTCGAGCACGCACTGCCAGGCAGCCAGCCAGCTGGGAAGCAAGAATGATGCTGTCACACAGCAGCGCAGGGGCTGCTGCTCAGAAAACATCTCTTCTAAGCCAGGCGATCTTCAGCACTGCTCACACCACGATCACATTGCTGCAAATTAGTACTTCTCCAGTTTTCAGAGTAAAAATTTAAAAAATGAAATATAACAAAACCAAACTACCGGACAACACCTGACATTTTGAAATGGAGATACTGAGTCTGTGCAACTTTCTCATGTAGGTCAGATCATTTAACCTGAGACACTTGGCTCAGATAGTTACGTGGTTTTGTAGATGAGCTATTTCTATCTTAATGGCAGCTAACAGCACAGATCTCCAGTAAATGAACCCGGTATGTTAAAAACATGGTCACAGCAAGTGAAAATAATTCAAACCCAGTTCAAACTACTCCACTTAATAATTGTATAGGTCTCACAAAATGAAAGTACATTAAACAAGCAGAAAAGATCAATATGACCAGAAGGCACCTGCATATTGATCAAGGAACAAAACTGGAGAGAATTATGTCTGACGCTTTGCCCTCATTCGCTGCTTCTGCTCACACAGCAGGGCTCACCCCCATGATTCCCTTACATCCCAACCCAGTGACTATAAAAACTCTCTTTCATTCTCCTACCATCCCATAAGTTTTTAAAATAGCATTAATACTTCTATGAGATGTACTATACTTCCACTGTTTTATGAAATTAAGACATGACTTCAAAAAAGTAACAATAGATGCTTGGTGGCTGGGTGAAGAATGGAATTGTAAGTCAGCTTCTGACAGACGGGATATTTTGTGCTGCAAAAAAAGCTAATGAAGAATTATGTAAGAGTTTAAAAAAATACATGACAAGGAAAATTACAATAAAAAATAAAGGTGTTCAGAAAAAAAAAATGTACCAAAATTTCTTCGACATACCACATACATGAAAGATTCCTGGCTCAAAGATGAAAATGGTTGGAAGGCTTAAGCAGTCTTCAGATCTTCAGATGGAATAATGAAACCATTTACTTTCAAGGAGAAGCTGCTCTGCCATTGAGTCTGTGACTCCAGTTGCTCAGGGTTTATTTTTTTTTCCTTTTTGTTTTACTTGACTTTTTTTTTTCTTAAATGTACTAAAAGGCCTACAGAATTCAATAGCGTTAAAACATATAAGCTTTATCAGACTTGTAATCTTATTTTAGAAAATCAAATTAGTTCATTACCTTGTACTAAACACTTTCCATTTGTAGTTGCAGCAATTAAGTGGCAAAGGGTGACAAAAGGATCCTGCAAGCTTTGTTAGCAAAACGGCTGTGTTCAAAGCTTGTCTCAGAGTCTATGCAAAATTCATGACTTAATTTTCTCATCCACATTTAGAAAAAAAGTATTTAAAACCATGACACACACCACAGCACTCTCGATCCACAGCATGCAGATCACCCCATACCTACGTGCAATGTTAAAAGAACGCTATCACAATAAAGATAAAACAAAAATTAATTGGCAAAAATTATTTTCAGGAGTACTGATTAGAGTTATGATTGTCTCTTTTACTTTTTATGTCCTGCATCATTAGTCAAAAATTATTCTGTCAAAGGCAGATGTTAAATTGGCCAAGGTTATGAGTAATTTCATTTATCCTTTCTGAGTCGTGCCACAAGGTCAGCTTTCTCCCACTCCTCTGGAATTTACTGAGCGTTCAGAGACCTCCAGGGGAGAAGGGGAGCAGTAATGATTCAGACACTTACTTGTATATAATCTGACCATACTATAGATGTTAAGACAGGGAAGATACTGAGGTCTGGTACCAGACCCAAGTCTCTTGTGATTCAGTTCCACATCAGTTTCTGCCACCAATCTAAATCCCAGCCGCCGCAGCTCCCTCCCTTCCACATCTCCCAGTCATGCTGTCTCCTCCTCTCCTCTGCACCCACACGAACACTCTGCTGAAAATGACCCCCAGCAGCTTTCAGCCAAACCAGTTCCCCGCACCAGTGCCTCACTCCTCCCAACACACACGCACCGGCACCTATGCGAGGAACAAGTACTGCTGCGTGGCAGAGATGCAAGGGCAAAAGAAATCACAGGAGAACAACTTATATCAAATAACCAGACATGGAAGTCAATCTTCAATCCACTGTGTATATTAAGCTCCACATTAAAGCAATAAAATACACAACTCTATACAGTTCTAGTTCATACCAGCATAAAGTTTCCACCATCCTACTCATCAATGACTCTATCTGTTCTGATTTCCATTTACTCAATAATTAACACATGCATACAACACACAAATAAGCTACGGCATAAATTAGTTCTGGCAAAGCCACTCAAAAATTTCAAAGCTTAAGTGCAAATTCTGACGTGAACAGAGTTGAGCAAAGTAACAACCTTAGGAAGACAAAGTGGCAGATTACCTGGTATTGAAACAAATACTTTCAAGAAGGGTAAACTCTGTGTGAGAAAAGTAAAGGAGCTTTTAAAAGGCAATTAGACAAATCCAGGTTATTGAGAGAATAGTTCTTATCAGCCTTTTCCAAGTGTTCAATCACTGTCTGTCACAAAAATAGCTTAGGTGGATCCTATGTACATTCATAGTAATTTACGTATCTAATTCAGCTATTTGCTCATATTCTGGAGGAAGAGGGATTTATTACTTGGCAAAGTAGAGGGCTAATGCTATGCTGTCTTACAAGCCAGTGAAGAACAGAAGTCACTGAGCCCTGGAGTGACGATGCCGTTCTCACTCTGCAGCAGCGAGCAAAGTTCTCACCGGGGTGTGGCCAGCCCTACGCTCAGCACAGCAGCTTCACTTGCCCCAGTAGGCGTACAAGTTATGAAACAATCCACATGTGCAGGTCCCATCAGGACTAGGCCTCCTATCTAGGTCTAACTGCTCCTAAGAAACTATTGAATACGCGTATATTGTTTCAGAGTATTGATTCTATACATTTTAGCACGCTGGTTGAAGAGTTCAAACAAAACCCAGCACCGCCCCCTTCCCCAGGGAGCTTGTGGGGTTTTTTAACATGTATATAGCTTTACTTCAAATCCAGGTTTCTCCAAGCAGATAAAAGCAGTTACTAATCAGTAAGTGCTATGTTTGGTAAATGTGAACAATGCAGATACGTATTCTGGTGAAATAATCTTCTTAAATTCTACAAAAATATATTATTCAACCAAAGAGAATTCCCTTCCCCACTGCAATTACACATAACTCAAACAGGTGACTTTTTTTTTTTTCACTCCAGTATTTTATTATTTGGGTGGGAAGGGAGAGAGAGAAAGAATTCTGTGGAGAACAGATCAGGAGTAACACTTCTGGCCATGCAGGTGGTTGGAAAGGCAAGCAAGCATAACAAACACCAGGACACAGCAGATAGGATGATGAGAACATCAGGTAAACAGCAAGCACCACCCCCACGAAACTGAGTATAAAATTCAAAAATCACAGTACACGCCCATTATAGAATAATTTTAATGAACTTGCAAAGACAGAATTTCAGACTAATTTAACCAAGGAAAACTAAATGAAATGTCTCTAAAATATAATAGGCTATACAGATGGAAGTCTAGTACTGCGGGTTTTACCTCTGGGAGTTGCAGCCTGCACAAGATTCTATTCTTTCATTACAAATCTGTTGTGTGGGGGGCGGAGGAGGAGTAACTGTGTAACAGGGATAAAAAGAATAGCACGATCATTGTAAGAACATCTAGTTTTCTCTATGTATTTCTATCCATCACAATCCATCTTCAACTTCACATCTATTTTTCCTCATTACCTAACCATACACTGTGTCAGTAAAGAATATTTTAATGCTGGGGGGAAGCACTTCGTAAAGAAAAGCCCTGAACAGGACATCACTAGTTCATTAGCAACGATCATTAAACAGTCTTCGTTTTAAGAGAACACAGAAAAACAAAGCAAGCTGATCAAGCTCCATCAGGAGAGAGCAGAGGACCGGCAGGAATAGCAGCTGTGCTCTAGCTCAGATTGGATTCGTGTTGGCAGAACTGTGAAATAAAGCCTGCAACATATTGTGCCTTTATCAATCCTGCTTCCCCAATAAAAGACATCCACGGAATTTAATGCTTATGTTTTGCCTTTCATAGGCTATTTTACTTAGGAGGGTTTGTATGGAACTAAATTTATAAAAGTCCAAGATGCATTTATTTGGGCACGCTGCTGCTTCAAATGGTGCCATCTAACACATATACTAATACAGCCTCATTCATCTGAGTATCTCAAAGTGCTTCATAAACACCAACTGAGCAGACATCATGAATCTGAAAAACATTACTGCCTGAAAATTTTCTGCTGTCTGACTTTGTTGCAATAATACGTTTTATTATAAAGTAGAAGAGGTCAGTGCAAGGGGAAAAGTCTGATTTAAACTATACATTTAACAGCATTTTGTATGTATCAATTTTAAGAACACATTTTTCACAGTCAATTATGCAAGAGTAAGTTCCTTCCTTGCCAAGAAAAAAACCCTCAAAAATAAATAGACCCAACCGTTTCTTAAAAAGGAATTTTTAAAAAAACTTACAAGACATATACCAAAACCTAAAATTCAGACAAATACAGAGGTATATGTAAGGCACAGACATAAAAAAAATCCTTTTTCTTTTCAAATAAATGTGAAAATGAACATTTAGGATTACATTAAACAGAAATTTATGCACATTTTGTACACTGGTCAAATCAAAAAAATTCTTAATTTGTTTTATTTCATTAAGCCTCTCATCTCAGGGCATAGAACACAAAAAAAGGAAGAAAAAAATAAAGAAAGGACAGACCAACATGTAGGAAGATCTCGAAGTACCTAAGTAGTGTTGTTCTTTGCATTCCTATGTAGAAAGTACAAAAGTAGGTCACCTGTTATGTATTAGAACACAGCAATATAAAACAACATCTCCTCTTTTGACGACCTGGGGGGGGGGGGAATCT
>Ga0065711_1000451_pt1 | contig 102363 bp, 52 predicted proteins | sample Hoacrofraction12_FD_59098 | JGI IMG/M metagenome (GOLD analysis project Ga0065711, IMG submission 59098) | Hoatzin crop microbial communities from Cojedes, Venezuela - Epithelial fraction 12 v2 (version 2) | ecosystem: Host-associated > Birds > Digestive system > Esophagus > Crop | place...
CATTTCCTCGTTTTTCCTCCCTCCCTCCCTCCCTCCGTCCCTCGGCTGGCTTAGCCCCCGGCGGAGAAGCCCGAGTGAGCCGGAGCGTGCTCCCCCCGCCGCCAGTCACCGCAGTCAGTGCCACACGAGAGGAGCTCCTGCCCGAAAGCTGCTCCAGAAAGGGCCGGAGGGCAGGGCAGTCTCCTTCGCTCGACAGCGACCAGGAGCCGCTATAAATATCCAAACAAAAGCGCTGTCAAGGCCGGGAATGTCACATCCTAATGTGATAAAAACTACTGTAAAGATCCGGTATGTGCCAGAAGTGCCAAGGAGGAAAAACCAATTTTAAAGGAGAGACAAAGACCCAAAGCAGTCGCCGCCTTCCTACCCTCTCCCCCGACGCGCGACCTCGCAGTACGCCACCGAAGCCGTGTCTTTCTGGGCGCCAAGCGATTACGCTTTCGAGGTCCCGAGCGGCTCGCTCACAATCCCTTTGTGACAGCTGCACGCTAATATTTATAGGTACCCCAGTCTGCCCATCTTCTGTCACCAAGCCCGGTGACCAGGGCCGGTCAGAGGTAGCCTCCAACCCCACGGATACGTCACACCACGCCAACAGGATGAGCAGTGGCTTCTCTCAATTAAAACATTAACAAGAAATTCCCAGTACGCCAACGAGTAAATCAATGCGCTGCTAAAGTACAGACTCGGGCACGTTCGTATTAAAACTGAGGGATTTAATCTAATTTGATTTAGATACGTTTCACACCAGGTGGTGTGAGTGAGAACAAACTCCAGCCTGAAGTTTTTAAGCCTACAGTGAGTTACAGCTGAAAACTAACACCCCCCTCCCCCCATACTAAAAACCAAAAAACAGCACCCGTGACCCCGCAGAGTGCCTCCGCCAGCAGCGCCCGCACCCAGAGCTTGGGCACCGCTTTGCCAACCTCCCGCTCACGCTGTGCGAGGAGCCGGCCGCTGCCTGCTCCAGCATGGGGCGGGCAGGGCAGGGTGGCAGAAGGGAGCGGGGTTTCGGTCCCGTTTGACTGCTTGTAATCTCCGCAGTGCCTTTGGGAGAGCGATTCCCAGCCTGTTGATGGCAGGATGACAACAGCTAGGTTCATCTGAGGGGAAGCCAATGGTCGCTGTCGCCTAATTCCCCCCACAGACGTTCCCGAATGTAATCGCTGCGAAGGGAGGGTGCTCCGCTGATGTCCCTCCAGCTCTCGTGTCTCGATGTTTATGTACAAATCTGTGTAAAAGTAGTTAATCCTATTGACTAACCTCATGCTCTTTTAGAGCGGAGATGAAGCCGCCTGAAATTATCCCTGTGTTTCCTCCGCTCGGTTTCCAACAACTCAACAATAAACTTTTCTGCTACAAATAAATGTTATTTTTTTCGTTTCATTCCCATGCCCTCCTCTGATCATACTTGTTTGTCCTGCTGCAGCGAGCACGGCTTTCTCATACTAAACCCATTCACATACAGGCTTATCCTGAAAGCGCCCTCATCCTCGGAGGATGTCCAGAGATGGTGTTTGCTGGTTTATTAATTCCCTGATCTTAAGCATCTGCCCTACATAACAAAGAGCGTACTTTTAGACGATCATTTGAAGAAAAGCATTTAAAAGAGAGAATGTTGAAGTGAAGCTCGTGCAAAATCCTAGTCTAAAAATCACGTGCACAGGCTTGCAAGAAGAAAATGGCCCACAAGATTTCCAGACTTCCTCGTTTTCGCAGTGACAGAAATATTCTTTATCTCAACAAAGAGCTTTCAGTAACCCGGAGCGCACAGATGCAGAACAATAACACCAACACGAACAATACAGACCAGGCATTGTCGGGCTGATGCCACCGGCCTGCGGGCTGACAAAGCCCTCCCCGAGGATGGGGGGGGCGAAGCAGAGACCCCCTGTCCTGGCAGAGGCAGGGTGGGGGTCTGTGCAGCCCAGCACTGCAGCCGGAGGTATGTCAGGACGTCTGGCTGTGTTTACGAGGTATTGCAATACATCTAATAAACCCTGCCAGTTCCACCGGCTGATCTGTACGCTGGGTCCTGCTTTTACTTCAAGCAGGGCCAAGCTGGGCGGCCGCAGTGGTGGTACAGACACGCTTTGCATTGCAAAGGAGTGGACAGGACCTTCGCTGAAGGAAAAAAAAAAACAACCTCGACAACAAAAACCCCTCCAGGTAAGCAGTAAAAGATTTTTAGAATAATGAGTTTACCTGGGGAAAACATGACCTATGACTTAAGCAGCTGCATAGTCATAACTGAGTAACAAGACAGCAAAAATAAGTCACTAATGGAGCGAAATGCAAGATTGTGTGCATGGTATAAAAATCGGGCCATCCAGGCAGATGAATAAATTGGCGGAACTGAGCCACTGATGCCAGAACTGAAAGAAAAATATCCTTCTCTCTGAATTTTGGGTGGGTTTTGTGTCTTTCACTTCCTAGATCAGACATCTTTACAGAGTTCAGAGACAAGAGGGGAAAAAAAAAGGTTGTAAAAATAGACAGTATTTCCTCGTCTTATCAAACAGTCCTGCTTGAGTTGATGTGTCTTGACCTGGTCCTCATTGTTTCGCACGCTGCTTTCCTACACCAGCTTCACCAACCTATGGATAAAAATGGTGGGGGAATCTTGTAGCCTTGCTTAGGGATGCTGAAAATGTAACATGAGGAAAACTGCATGTATGGAAGTATGCCTCACAAAGAGGAATTCAGGAGGGCTCTTCTTTGTAAACTTGGAAGTATTCAAAACATCATTTGCTTTACAGATCAAAATGCTGTATTTGATGATAAATCTAAGAGACAGATGACAGAAATCTCCATGTACAATGTCTCATAAAGAAAATGTATAAATAAAAGAAGCTGTTTAGTTTGTAACAATTTAGTCCGTATTTGCAATTTTAAACTGTTTGTAAAATATTCCACCAATAGCTCAGGGTAAGACTTCCCATTTTATAGAAAATTATGACTATTACCTGGAAGTGCTTTAAGTAAACTCATTTTGGAAATGGAAACCTGAATCAGATACATCAGGTCCTCACGTCTGACATAATTTCCTGGAGAAACAAGCCTATATATGGAAAGCTATCCTCAAGCACTGGTTGAAGTTTTCCCTTAAACACTGTTTTGTTTGATAAGTGAAAACTGACAACACCACCAAATCATCTAGTATTAGTGTTCTTCTCTTTTACATGTCCCTGCTCTTGGAAAAAAAATAATAATGGATTACGCTATTTCTTTGTCTGCATAAAATGTTGCCATTCCGGAGATAAAGACGTATTCAGCTGAGCAATTAAACAGCTAAATAAATGAATCAGCAGAGCAGAAGTGACAGATTTAATTACTGCTTAGAGCTAGGAAGGGGAACTAATTATGGGGTTCATGAACCGCATGCCATTCTTCTCCTTAAGCATGTGCTTCGATTCTTCTGGATCAAGTTCTGCAAATGCAGTAGCACTATGTACCAGATTTTTAAAAAAAAAAAGAAAAAAAAGCTATTCAAAATTTTGAAATAAAGTCTAATCTTTGAAGAAAGACAGTCAATACTTTGTTTTAAGAGCCCATGTTCTACTGACTCGATACCATGAGTTAGAGGAACTTTCTTTTAAATAGATATGCAATAAAATGTAGTTCTCCAAAAAATGAAAGCACAATGAAGTTCACTGGATGTGAATAAACCAAAGATTGCAACGGAAAGCTGTGGTAATTGAGGCATAAAGCATATAGCTATATCAAGTGATTACGAGCCCTATTCATCAGAAAGTATCTGTAGCTGGAAAGCCTGAGAAGGCTGTTGATCCTAGCTCTCTATCGCTTTGGTCTGTCTACCACAGCAAGCAATACAGTTCAAAAAGACACTTTTTGTGGCCACCAACTGCAAAGCCACTAGCGGTGGAAAAAACTGTTCCTCAGTTTCAGCCTTCTGTCCATTTCTCCGCTTTGAATTTACTTTACCATCCTAATTTAATTCGCTTGATAAGACTGTCAGTGTCAATTATTGAGCTTCACGTTAAAATCACGAGCCTTGTCGTATAATCCCACAAACACAGAACTCTTCATCTCATTAGCAGTAGGGAGAAAGAGGAAAAAACCCTACACGTACTGCATTTGAGTCACATCGTTCTAGGCATTGCATAATTTCGGCGAGTTTATGGCTAGCTTATACAGGTGAAGAGTGACAGGTATTGTGTCAGAAAAAAAAAGAAAAAAAAATAATGCACCAAGCTGTATTTAAAAAAAAACAAAAACAAACTCAGTGGAGGTAAGAGAGGAAAAGTCTTTCATTGATAGCCAGTGGTTTTTTAAAATTAAAATCTCAATGTGTTGTGATGTCTGGTTTAGCACAGTTTTAAAAATCAACATGTTTGTCTCTTTTCCTAAAAATGTTGCAAAGAAAGAGATGAATAACTCTGCACAGCTGACCTGATACACCATTCTGAAAAACAATCAGACCTTCTACTCCCCTGACTTTGAAAATTTATAAAAACAGAACACGATGCAAACAATAAAACATCTTACGGCTGGGAAAGATCTAAATCCACCCCAGCTATAGCCATATTCTGCTTCCACACCACCAGTAATTTTGTCACAATGAAAATAATTGTTTTCAAACCCAGAGATGTAGATCAATCCCTGTGAAGGCTCACTGGAAGATCACAAATACCATCATCATCCAAGATTACACCATCAGCTCTGCTTGGCTGAAATTCTGTTGTCTGAAGGCAGCCAAACCCAAGGTCTATTGCATCAATAAAATCCAAAAGGAACCCTATCTTGAAAATCAGTGTCTGAGCTTCTGTTTCGAGGGAGACTGTATCTGCAGGAAGCAAGAAGCACTGTACATCCAAGATAAGGTAAAAACAGTCTTTTATGTTTTTTTAATGGAAGTATGGTGTAGCCCTATAAAAGTGACATTCCTTGCCTGGAATTCCAATGCAGTTAGATCAGAAGAAAACACACTTTGTAGCTAGACACACAGCAAGACAGAGAGGAGATGATCTTCAAAAAAGACACTGTATCTGAAACACTACGTACAAGTTGCATTAACACTTCTACCATATGAATTTTACAGCATCTGTTATCCGTGTTAATAAAGTGTGATGTCTATAGAAAGTCACTAAGGTACCAGTGATCAGGAACCTTGCAGCACACATGCACAACAACTGATATCTCATAATAGAGATGTTATGATTGCATAAATAACCTCAGTGGAGCGTGGAGAGTTGAAAAGGATCCCACGGGCAGGGACAGCTAGTCAGCAAACTGCCGTAGGACACAGGGAGAATGTACTCTCGTGCACAACACTTCTGATCTCAGAAGGCAAAACCAGCTGTATTTATCTGACAGTCTCTGTCAGGCTGACATGGAAATGACCATTTAAGCACCTGAGTTGTCCTTGTCAAGACTGGACGTGGTCGGTATTTGCATTTGTATCCAAAAGTACGGCTCCAGAGGAATACGGGGCGTTTGGAAGCGGAAGTCTCGCAGAAGTGAGGTTGCCACCCGGGAGGAAGGTTGACAGTGAGTCCACCATCTTCTGCTCTCACCACAGGGCAATGCAAAAGAAGTCCCTCATGGGATACTTGAAACAGGAGTCATGGTTAAGTATAGACCAGAAGCGAATTTGTCATTGTTTTATTTATACCCTTTTGCTCTCAATCTTGCACCTGCATGTCTGCCCTTGAGTCTTGCTTAACATAATTTTGCAGTGTTTCAGCACCCAGCCAGTCTGGTGCAGTGGAAACACCAGATGAAGGAGAGTGAAACCGGTAGGTTCTCAGTACAAAACAAAGAAGGGTGCACAGGTGTCTTGAGACATGGGTGTCTCCACTGGCAGGGTCATAGAAGCCCAGATCTGGCAAGTATTTCCTTCCTGTTTTCAAAGGCTCACTGGAGGATGGACAGGAAGGGAGGACTTTACTAGCAGGGAAAGGTTTAGCCCTAACAGGCATGAACTAATTCCTCTCCTGCAAGAAGCAGATGGCAAAGCAATACTCCACAGTTCTAGGTGAGCCCAGGGTTTTCAAACAGGCTCCGACTCCGTGTTTGGTTGTTACAGGGATGGTAGATGGTATTTTTTCTCGGCCATGGGGAGCGTGCCAGTTTATGAAAGCTACCCTTGGGGAAGTTTGCTTGTGAAGATTTACAAAAGAGGTGACTAAGTATGCCAGCGGGTGTAGGAGGGGTTGTTAGTTGACAAGTACAAAGAAGAAATTACTGTGGTTTTTTTGTATAAAGTCTGAATAGCATTTATATACTACTAATCACAGAGCTAAAAATAATTTAAAATCACCCACCATTTTCTTCTTTTAAAACTCAAAGAACTGGGTTGTTGTTTTTTTTTTTTTTTGAGTGCCCTATTGCATTTTCCTAATGGTTCATCGAAGACTGGAAGCAAACATCCAGTCTTCACTGAGGACTAATATAAAAACCAGTTGAGCTCCTTGACAATAACAACAACTGAAATAACGGGAGCCACTGTCCAAACCAAAAGCTGAAGTAGGCATCCAGCCATGATGCCCAAAGGGTTTTCACTGAGAAGGGCAAGGATGCCTGCATACAAATGTCAGAGCTCGCTTACTGTTGGAAGAAGTTGTATCTGAGAAAAACCAGAAATATGCCAGAAACAGGGGGAGCGAGGAAGCATGGGAACTGGCTAGAGGGCAGCCCTTGAAGACTGAGCCTGAGCAAAACTCAGAGAAAGTTCCTCTTTTCTCCTAGTGCAGTGGTACACCAAGGAGGAACCAGCCTTATAGGGTGTGAAGTAAGGACTAAGAAAACATCCTCACAAGCCTCACAAATACAACTCTTGACCTAATACAGATGATAAAAAGGGGGATTATGGTATGGCTCACTGTGACACTTTTGAACAATTAGAATAAAAAGCTGTCTTGATTTGTAAAACCAGTTGTGTTATAAAATTCTGCCACTTTGAAAAACACTGGCTGCAACCTGAGGGAACATCACAAGCACAGGAGGGACCAAGAGAATAATTCACAGATCTATAGGAATACTTCAGTTCTATCAGTTAAGGTCTGAGGTTGACCAACGTGAAAGACCAAAGCTCTAGGGTACTAAAATCAGTCAGGCGGTTATGGAACAGACTTGGGAAGTTCCACTTCTAGACTCTGAATTAGGCTACTGAATATGTAATCTCTAAAAATTCCCACAGCAGAAGGTGTAGAAATCACCAAGCCAAAAATCCTGAAAACACAGGGAAGTTGGAAAGTTGAAACTGAAACACCTTTGTGGTTCAAACCTGTAATGCAGACAGTGATGGCAGAACATCCATCCATTCTGAACAAATGAACAATTGGCTTCAGCACTAATCTGTTGAATTCACAACAAAGAACCTGGGGTCAAAAAAGAGGAAAATGAGATAGCCAGGAGTGGAGAATGAAATGCTGATCATGTCCTCTGCATTTTGGAATGAGTAGCATGGTACATACAACATTTAGACCAAGGACGCTCCCTGAATTTCCAAATATAAGTAATGCCATGATTATTGCTCATTTAAGGCCATAAACAGTTTACATGTCTTTTATTCTAGAGCCAGCACAAGAGTTTTCAACAGCTTAGGCAAAATTGACAGTCAGCACTCCTAAAATAACAGATGGGCCAGGGCCACCTCTGCCTGCCGCAGAAAAGTGAGGAATTGCAATGCAGAGATCTAGAGGATCCATGCTGCTAATCTGGCTGCCTCCCGGGACCGATACCAGTCAGCTATCACAGCTGCCGGCACTGGGCATTCTACCAATAGTTTCCACTCCTACTTTAGGGGCAGCAGCAGTTTCAGACAACCTGTTTTTCCCAGTCCTAATATGGACAAAATTGGCGGGGGGGGGTGTTAAGGGACATGCGCTTTGCCTTCCCAGCAGCCTGCTACCTTAGGCAATTTCTGTTTTGCCTATGCCCACAGCCAGTCCAGTTTGCTGCTGGAACCTGAGGACTCAATTAAACTTTGCTTCTTCTGCATGCTCAGGTGATTCAGCAAGGACTACATTCACCAGTGCCATCTTATAATTCTTCTGAGAGTCAGAGACCTTAACCCTAAATGTATGAAGTTCACCTCAAGTCAGTCTTAATTCCTCTGCAGGGGCATCAGTACAATATCATTCTCAAAAAAACAAACAGTTCACCTATAATGCTCAAGAATTTTTGCATATGCTGTCCATACTGTGCTCTTCAAGGTCCTTATGAAGGAGCTTGAGTGCAGTGAAATTTTTGATCTAAAAGGCTATGATGAGATATTTCAGTATGTTGGTGTAACACGAGAGTTATTAGTGTGCCAGGGTAAAGCTTGACTGGTTTGATCAGGAAACTACTGAAAAACCATAGAGTAAATAATAGATTTAAAACCAGGAACAACTTTGAAGTGTGTATTGGCAGTTATTGTACGGTACCATCAGAACATGCTTGCATCAATATTGGCAGATAACACTGAAATTTCAGTAAATATTAGTGTTTTGAGCTAGAGTTATTAAAGCCTTATGTAGGTATATTTGTTACAGCTTTTCTGACAGATTGTATCACTGTTGGCCAAGTCCTTCAGCATAGCAACGAGAGGAAAAAATGCAGAAGAATAATTCTGTTCAACATAAAAATCGTACCTTGCCATACCACAATGAGTTTTTATATCCAACTTCATATCCTGCTTCACTCCGCTATTTTTTTTTTAAATGTCTGAAACTTTACTGAGGGAGAAGATACTTCAGTGATGCTCACCAAGTTCAGACTGCTTCTCCACCTGCAGATTTCCACTGTGCTCTCTTGAGATTCACTTTGTCTTTCAGAGCTGTAGCTCCACGGACATAAAATAATAACCTTGTCCTACGTCACAGATTAGCACAGCCCATTTAGATTCTGTGGTGTTGCAGCATTATGGGAGAAAAATGGTTTATCTATGTACCATTTTGTGTGTACATTTTCTACTGAGCATTTTTTTAAAAAAAAAAATCTAAAATAGTCTCTTGGGCATTTGTTTTTCATTTTCTTTTCTAACTTCCATCACTTTGTTTTTCTTTGTACTGTGTTGTGTCTCCTGGTACAGTCTTCTTCCTTCTTCGGTCACTTTTCTGTGTCATATAACTGGGATGAGGTTTCTCTCTGTACTTCTTTTCTCCACCATTGCATTCTTCTTATTCCTCCTATATTGCCAAGATCTCTAGACTGAGAATAGATAACTATTCCCAAAGTTATTCACATCTTTGTATCTCCTTTCTTATTGCTCTGAGCCTTTCCTTTTCTGTCTGTGTACCATCCTGCTTATCTTCCTGAAAGAATTTTCTCCCTTTACAGGGCTGAGCGATAACCCTGCACCAGCAAGCATTCATCGATGAGGAGGTAGGGAAATTAGGAAGAGTCACTGATCAGAGAGCTTTTATTCAGGATACATGTAGGCCTTTAGTTATGTGTAAAACACCGCAGTGAAAGAGACAATGGGTGCTTCAGGGCAGGGACGGTATCTGCCTGAAATCAGCATTTGCTCCACCGCTCAGTGTGAAAAGAAGCTAGTAAGTTTGCAGAGGCCTTAGAGCTGCTACAGCTCAAACCCCAGGAGGCTTTACAGGTTAAATCTTACTTCTTGGACCCGACTGGGAAACAAAATCAAAGCTGCTGCATGCTACAAAACCCATGGTTTAAGGGCAAATCGCAGCCCAGGCGCTGATGGCACCCAGCTGCTTATTCCCTTGTCCTATGCAGTGGACTTTCAAAGAGCGCAAGTAAGAAACAACCAATGCTGTCACTCACCTTGATTTCACTCATCTGGAGGATCTAGATCTGTCCTCAGAAAAAGAAGTTAAAAGTCTCATTGTTAAGCCTAGTTAAAAAATGATGCTTACGAATGCAGCTGCAACTTGACCTTTCAAAGAAGAGCTCATAATCCAGCAGAACTCCTAGAGTCAGAGGAGATATTTTATTTATATGCATAGTGATATTAGTTTTCGTATTGCCTTCCCTTTAAGGGGTGGTAAGTGCATTTTGAAAGTTTAATAACTGTTCGGTTCCAAAAGGTAGGATATCTCCTCCCTGTAAATCCGGAGAAATGTTAAAGCTGGCAATGCGATTGCTGGAAAGCCTTACCTTGCTCGGGCTCAGAACAGACCCACCATTTTTGCGCAGAGCAGCAGGTTGAGGGAGAAATCAGCACCTCTCCTTCTGGAGTGGATTGGAGCAAAAGCTCGCAGGACCCAATCCTGCAAGGCACTGACGTAACCTGGAACCATACTTTGTCTGTTCAGGGTGCAGTGCTGAGCCACTGTTGCGATACACCCAGGAATCATCTCTGTGTACACCTGTATGTTTACAAGAGGCTGGACCTACCCTTTGGAGTCTGCTCATGAGTGAGTAAATCTGGGCAGCTGCCCAACGATGAAATTTGCTGCTGGTTTGGGGGATCTGCTCACAGTTCAAGTCCCATCAAAGCATCTGGAAGCTTTGCTGCCTCAGTTTGCCTCACTCTTGAGGCAGGACACACACACACACACGTGCGTATATCCATATCTAAATCTCTGTCTATAGATGGGTACAATTTTCAGAAAATAGAATTTATTCCTGGGACTCATCCCACTGATCTGTAATGCAAGCTGCACTGAAACCGTTAATATCTCCGAAGTGATTGTTTTGGTGTGATTACTGTTTCATTTGTCTGTGTAACTTATCCCAGCCTGTTCTTTCCTCCTGCTATTTTTTCTTCCTTATCCATTCGTGCTTACACCAACCCTTCCTTGCTCTATCCATTTTTGCAAATGGTTTCCTTTTGATTTTTTTTGTCTCCGTGGCTGGAATTTTAAGAGCATTCCCTTAGTGTTCTAGTTCCTTTTCTGAGGGAACACAAAAGAGAGAGAAAGCAATTCAGGAAAAGAACAATAGTTACTTTATGACTTTAACTACATACCTAATGTCAGGTCATTTTTAGGGAGAAGGCAGGGAAGATGGGAAGAGAAGCTCCCCAGAGTTGTCCGTTTTTTCTAGATCATTTCAATACACAGCACAGTAAAGGAGATTACTAGAAGTTTTCCTGAAAGTGGAAGTCATTTCACAACCAAAAAAATCAAAAAGAATGTCTGCTCTGGCAAGTTGAATTTAATAAGCCTGGACAAAAAAAGATTTTTGAAGAGCAATTTGCTAAAATGGTAAAAGCAATAATAAAATGGTTTTTAAGCCCATCAGGAACAGGAAGTCTACCAGAAAGTCCGTAGTGCTGATAAGCAATTGAGGTATGAAAGGGGAGCTCAAATAACATCAGCTGTAAACCAGCAAGGTGAGAAGAATTCTGTACATAGGAGTTCCCTGCAGAAGAGCTTTTGGAGGTTTCCAGGCCAAAATCTATCTTTATAGGGAACAAGACCCTTTAAACTGGTTAGACACTAGGAAACATAGTAAAAGTCAACGGTCACTCTTCACAACACAGAGGGATTTCTAGTGGATCGGTTCAGGGAAATGCAGTGTTCAACAGAGTCATCAGTAATTTGGGTAAGGCTGCATAGTGAGGCAACGGTTAATCACACTTGATTATTTAGGGTAGTAAAACCAAAGGGTGACTGAAAAATTGCTGAAAGATCTCAATTCTCTGTGATTGGTGATAAAAGTGCAGATCAAATAGAATGCTGATAAATGTGGAAACTGGAGTAAAATCAAACAGTCCTAACAATACATACCCAGGGATGTATTCTTCTTCACCACGAAGGTGGTGAAACACTGGAACAGGTTGCCCAGAGAAGCTGTGGATGCCCCCTCCCTGGAAGTGTTCAAGGCCAGGCTGGATGGAGCTCTGAGCAACCTGGTCTAGTGGAAGGTGTCCCTGCTGATGGCAGTGGGGTTGGAACCAGATGAGCTTTAAGGTCCCTTCCAACCCTTACCATTCTATGATTCTATGATTCTATGAGCTTTAAGTTAGCTGTTACCACTCTGAAATACAGCTACCACAACTGTAGAAACCACGTACAGTCTTATGAAAACATCAGCCTAAAGCAATTAGAACATTATGAATCATTAGGAAAATGAAATGAAAGAGAGCAAACTTATTGCCACTGAGAAAACGTGCCTTATCTTCTAAGCCCCAGGGAACCCACCTGAAGTAGAAAACATACAGACAAGAGTGATAAGTGAGATAATTGAAGGTAAGATATAGTATCTGTGTGAAGAACAATAAATAGACTGGGATAACTGAGTTTGGAAAAGACATAGCTCAGAAGGACACCACAAAAACCGTAACATCATGTGCCACACTGTGAAGGGTAAAACAGGAAAGGCTATTCGCCCCTGCTGGTGATACAAGAAGGAAAGAGGAGCAAATGAGTGTCAGATTAAAGCCTACGAAACAAAATATCCCTTTTTAGAGAATGGGTAATGAAGTTATGGAATTAACTGTTAGAATGTATTGCAGAAGTTACAAGCCTGAATAAATTAAAACAGCAATTAAAAAAATTCATGTGACACCCCACCACCCCCAACATTTATTAGAAACAAAGGTATAATTTCTAGTCAAGTCCCTAAATTTCAGACCAGGAAAAGCTGAGAAATGTGCTGGAAAATGTATCCTCCTAATGTTGCCATCTCACACTCTTGAAATATATGTTATCATCCACGTTTAGAAAAATATAGCAGACGTACTGGTCGGGCCCAGCAGAGCCATTTTTCTGTTCTTACCCTCTAGAGAGCTGTGCTCTGAGCAGAAGCCCTGCACAGTTCAGCACGGAGGCCCAGGGTTGCCCAACCAACCACTAACAACACATGTCAGGACAGCAAAAGGGAGCTGGAGGGTTCCTTATCTTGTGCCGGGAGCTCTGCAGCATCTGTACCCAAGCCGAAGAGATCCCTGAGCCTGGATATTCACCCAGTACAGTCAGAAGCTCTCACCACCACTCTGGCTGTGGTTCTGTTTCACTCAGTAATGTAGGTTTTACTCAGAGGAGTTCTGGGACCGTAAGAGGGAGGATAAAGTCTTGCCCTTTTGAGAAAAATCCCTTCCGCTCACAGAGCCATTAGAGTAGTAGAGTCCCTGACTTTTAGGGACATCTTGATACACAGCTAGTGAGAGATTTTGAAAGAGAAATCATTGCCCATATTCTGCAATGACAAATCCCACCAAAGTCCACAAGACTTTCTTCTCTTTGTTCCCCAACCCCTAAGGCCCACCAGATTTATTATCTAAGCAAAATAATATTTTCAAAGATTTAGAAAACTGGTGAAGAAAGTGGTTTTCATTTTAAGGAGAAGAAATAAAGAAGACAGAAAAATATTTAAATATATAAAGTTGGATTTGCGAAGGCTACTTAATCACCCAAATTTACCTATTTTTACCTTGCATTTGTGTACAAGGTCTGCAGAACTCTTCACTTGTGTGGATTAAACATGCTTCACTGAGTTTTTTGTTCTATATAACAAAAAACCACAATCCATTCTGGCAGCCTGGTATATGCAACCACTTTCACAATATTTTCTAGCAGCAGTGACTTACATTTTGGTAATAATAATGGTCTGCACTTTCACTGTTCTTTTCCTTCAAAATGCAAAGTACCCCAGGAATATTATTTAAATCCTTAAAGCAGTCATTTAAGTAAGCAAGACTAAATTCTGTTGGAATTATCAGGTTGGAAGAGATCTTTAGGGTTCATCTCGGCCCACTCAAGCAAGATCAGCTTTGCAGTTACGTCTGAGTTCACAGGTTGCTCTTGGACTTGCCCAGTCAACTTTGTCATATCTCTGAGATTGGAGATGCCACAGACTCTCCAGGTACCTGTGGCAGTATCTGACTCCTCCTCAAGGCAGGAAGGATATTTCTGATATTTGGACAAAATTTCCCACGTTGCAACTTGTGTCTGTTGCCTCTTGTCCCATTATGGTGCACTGCCTAGAAGAGCCTGGCTTCATCTTCTCTGTACATTGCCAGTTGATAGTTTAAAACAATTAGATTCCCCCCTTATTCTCATCTTCAGGCTGAACAAACCCAGTTCTGTCAGCTTCTCCTTGTAAGTCCTGTGCTCCAGCCACCTGGTTCTCCAAGACACTCCTTCCAGTATGTCAATCTCCATCTTGTACGGGGGAATCCAACACAGGACTCAGTCTTTAGACAACTTCATACAACTGATTGCAACTCTTGTAGCCTCGTGATACGGCCAGAGGTGTACTGACCTCATAGTCCACTTCTCAAGTCCATGTCTCACAAATTTGGCTGTGTGGATAGTGTGTAACAGGGCTTGTGGAAGTCAAGGTAAATAACCACTGTGCTTACTTCACCCACCAAACCAGCCATCTCTTCAGAGCAAGCACTCAGGATGGTTAGCTACAATTTGCCATTTATGAATCCATGCTGGCTGATCCCAACTGCCTTCTTGTCCTCCACGTGCCTGGACATGAATCCCAGAAGGTTTTCTCCAAAATCTGCCTGAAGACTGAAGGGAAGTTTATGAACAGATAGTTCCCCAGATCTGCCTTCCTGCTCATCCTGAAGATACATGTGACACTTGCCTTCTCCCAGCACTCAGGAACCTCTCCTGATCCCTAGGGACCTTTTGAAGTAGACACAAAGCAGTCCTTGCAGTGACCTCAGCAGGCTCCCTCCACATCCTTAGATCCATCTTCTCTTGTCCCACAAACTTGTGTACGTCCAGCTTTCTTATTTAGTCACTAATTCAGTCTTCCCAGATCCTGCCTAGGGAGATCCGAGGAAAGAACTTTCCAGTAAGGACTACAGCAAAGAAGACGCTGAGCTGCTCAGTCTTTTCTGTGTGCTTTGTTACCAAGTCTGCTGCCTCATTTCGCAGCCCCACCTCTTCCTCAGGCCTCCTTTTGCTGCTACTTCTAAAAGCAGTTCTTGTTGCCCTTCCCATTCCTCACTAATTTCAAATCCAGCCGAACTCTGTCTTCCCTAATTCCCTGCCTGCATGGCCAGACAGTGGTCTACACTGCTCCCGCGTAGCAGTAGCCCTCCGTGACCTCCCCTGCCCTCTCTCTCGGGACCAGAGCCCAGGCTGGAGCTCCCTGCCTGTCTTGTGCCTGTGAGACTGCCTGGGCCGTGGGCTGGGCTGAGCTATCCCTGGGCTCTGGGGAGGCTGTCCCCAGAGAGCAGCATCCTCTCCTGGTTGCCTTCCCCTTCAGGGCAGTCTTCCATGGGAACCTACCAAACAATTCCCAGAATCAGCTGTTGAACTTTCTATGTTAGTTTGCACGTATCATTCTGAAAACTTCCCATTTTTGCTCAAAGTGCTTGTTCATTTCAGACAAAAGATTTGAAAAATACCCCAAGTCTGTGTGTAAAAACAAAAAAAAGAAATAAAATGAAACTCTTTTTTCTATCAATTTAGAGGCATCTGAACTTTTACAAGGGCCATAGCCACTAAATTGTGTTCACTGACTAAGCTGAAATAAAAAGTAATAAAGTAGCAATGCTTAATGATTATTGACTGTAAATAGTGTAAATGATTTGCAATTTTAAATATTAATTTGCAAATAATGACCCATGGCAAAGTCTGACAGTATGGCTAGAAAATAAAATCAAGAGACATTACACAAAAACCCCTCCCAACTCAGCGTCTCACAAATTTTCCTTGCTACCTGCCAACACCTGCTTCACTCTTCAGCAGACCGAGTCTCGCATCTTTTGCAACTCACAGCGCCAGCTAGTTTAAACATTCTGTAATCGCTTTTTTAGTCCTAAGCCTGTCATGAGCCTGTGAAATGTCCAATTACCGCTTCTTTCATTTGATTCACAAAAGATAAGAAAGAGGGAGAATACTGGTTTTTTACTCCCACCTGTAATGCTAGGAGACACCGAATAAGTGTTTGACAGGTAAAAATATGAATGATGATCCCCCATATTAAAACGTTATAGGAATTAAATTCACATACATTTCTGAGAGTCTGGGCAAGTTCCAGAACCTGACAGCATTTGGCTTTTTCTTTGACATGCATAGTATGCTCAAAGAGCCTTCATTAAAATGCCCTGCAATTAACTTAGGATACAAGGGATAAAACAGTGAAGAGAATAACAAAGATAATTTGTCATCGGGATTTTCATTAAAACCCCCAGTATTATAGGAATCAGTTACAGCAGTGCTCTGCCCTGATTACTGCCTGTCAGAGAGTATCTGGGGACTGAACAGGGTATTTGAATGGGGAGCATTTGCAGAACTTCATGCTACATCAACATTACGAGGCTAAGTGGCTTATATACATTGACTGTAACTCATCATCTATATTTCAACATTCCAAAAATTGAAGACTTTGCACTGATTTTAACTTCTCCTATCATTACTATTTTCCAGTAAACATTACTGTCGTGGTTTAACCCAGCAGCTGGCAACCAGGACCATGCAGCCGTTCGCCCACTCCTCCACCTGCAGTAGGATGGGGAGGAAAATGGACAAAAAGTAAAACTCATGGGTTGAGATAAGACAGCTTAATAAAACAACAAAGGAAATACTATCACTAATCAATATGCAAAAACAAGCTATACGCAATACAATTTTTTTCACCACCTGATGACCAATTGGACAGCCAGTCCCCGAGTGCCATCACGGATTTCATGGAACTTGTGGATTTCGCAGGTTTCACCAAACTTACCAAACTAGCGAAAAAGTTCAAACTCACAGAAAAGCACTGAACTTACAGTAGAGGACTGAACTCCCGGATAAGGGTTCCTGCCCCCCAGCCAACCCCCATTCGTAAACTGCGCATGACATTTATGGCGTGGAATATTTCCGCTGGCCAGCTTGGGCTGGCTGCTTGGCTGTGCTCCCTCCCAGCTCCTCCACACCTGCTCATTAGCCCAACATGGGAGACTGGAAAAAGTCCTTGATTTCTTAGCAACACCAGTGTATTATCAGCATTCTTCTACTAAATCCAAAACACAGCAACTACGGGGAAGCAAATTAACTATTGCAGCCAAATCCAGGAAAGTTACATTGTTAATAACTTTTCTTGATACACATCGCAGCCTCTGTCTTGGACAGGGAGAAAGATCAAAGTCCTTCAAAATCACAACAGCCATTAACTCGTTACTTTTTCCTCCCAAATCTTCTAGTTGTTCACTAAATAGTGTTGTATCACACAGGCACACAAATATTATTGGCCACAGAAGGGAGAGAATGGAGTTAGATTTCAGATTCTGCACAGCATTTAGGCAGTGTTCTTATCCAGCCTTCACTTTTCTATTTTTTTCAAAATGTTCCCCTTGCAAAGCAGACCGCTTTGAAGTCTGCAACACATATTGAAGTAATGACTAAACACTAATCCACTAACATGTTAAAGTGGCACTTGAGAATTTGGCAGCACCACTTTAAATAATCTCAGCCTACTGATGCCTCTTCTCAGTATCCTGTGTTTCCACACATAGTTGATGAATAAAATTGTTTGAACTAATCTTTTCCTGTACTTTATTTCACACAGTATTTCTTGAAAAGGATGCAACATGCATGGCTTACAGTAAGGAAACCTGTAATGCAACATATGATCAATATTTCATTGTCTAGAACATTCTTCCTTTTTTGTTGTTTTTATAAACAATTTAATTTAAATATTTATAAACAATTGCTTGTTATAAACAATCCCACCTTAAATCTGAAAGTGCCATTGTGGAATAAAAACTGTATTACAGAAATTACTTTGGTCACTTCTGGCCAAAGCAACACAGGAATTCAATGTCACGCATGGGGGCACGGAGGGTGTAGCAGATAGAGAAATCAGATTCACCCCTACAACACACACGAGATACATAATGTTACTGAGGAACAACACGCTGCAACAATGTACAGTGTCTTATAAAATCAAGTTAAGTGAACACAGAGGTAATAGGATGCTGCCCTGAGCTCTTTTTGCTCGTTGGCAGGAACTTATGATTTATTCTTTGCAAAAACTTGATTGAATAATGCCTGTGCTGCACATATCTGCCTATAAGGCATGTAGGCAAAGTACCTTTTGTGGCCTAAAAATTAATGGGGGATCAAGATCCACCAAGATCCTTGAGCTGAAATGTGGCTAAAACCAAAGGACTAATCTTCCAATTCTCCCTCTTTGAGTGGGGAAAAGGAAGGTGGGATGTGTGCTAATCCTTAAGCAGTATTTCAAACAAAAAAGCAGCATTCTCTAGAAGCATTCTTTAGTATTGTGCTTTAGAAACTGTGTTGGTTCACTGATTTTCCATCAACTCCCAGCTTTCCTAAGAGCTGTCCCTATACACTACAGGTATCGGGTTCAAACCTGCTTTGCTTGTGTCTTCTGTCATAATCGCATTACGAGATGACACATACATTCATTTGGCCATAAGGGAACGCATAGAGAAGTCAAGTTAAGAAGATGACTTGGTTGCCTTATTTAGATGAAAAATTCTTCTGAGTATCTAGCACATTAAGCTGTTCATTAAACAACAAAATGTGCCATCTCTTTTTCTTCTCTCTGTTCTCTTTTTTCTATTCCCAGTTTCCTGGTCCTTCTATCATTGCACATTTTCCTTCTCCCAGTCTGTTGATCTCTTTTCTCCCCATTGCCACTCCTATACTTGCCCTTCCTCCTGTTCCTCTTCACTCTTCCCATACTCTCTCTTATCCTACTTCTACATTACACTGCCAGTCATTCTCAGCTTCTCATTTTATTCACATCCAGCCTCCTTCTATTTATGCTGTTCCTTTTCACGGAGCATATGTACATGGCAGGAAACCAGTGGCTTTCTCATTTTCCAGTACTTCACGTAGGGAAAATCTGCGCCATTACATAGGATCTAAACCCAGTCTACAGCAATGTCCCGTTCACCAGGTGCCCCAGAAAAAAATGGCCACTATTTCTTTGAATGTCCTGCAGCCTACAGAGCTATTCTAGCCAAGAACAGGTCCTGTAAGTGACATGCACGACAGTGGCTACATGGTGAACAGTAGGTCTCGCTCTTCCCTGAAACTGTTCAAGACTCCTGGATGCATAAAACAAGTTATGTTGGGTCAAACTTCACAAAAGGTGTTTTTCTCCTCCTCTCCCAGTGCTAGATTTGCCTTTTGAAATATTAAAGCTACTCAACAGAGCTAGTTCTACTGGGCAAGGCCTGAGGCTTCAGAATAAAATGATATCACAGGCATTAAAGCATTTCTTTTCTGCCACAATGGAGCCATAGAATAGAACATAAAAATCAAAAGTAGAAAATCCAGGGACAGAACATTAGATTTTTCTCTTTGATTTTTCTTCGTTAGGTTTTAACCCCATTAAATAGGCCAATATGTGGGCAACCTCTTATTTAACTAGAATTATTTCAATTGCATCTGCTCCACATGGAAACATATCAAGTAGTAATGGCTAATTATTTCAATAGACTTTTTTCCCAATCAATAATTATAACTCCCAGATATTGATTATAACACATATCTTTAAAAATATCAACAATTATTACTAAAAGACTGAGTAGTTGCTTATAGTGGAAAACATACACATTAGGAGAGAGGAATTATTCAAAGTTTTATTCATTCTGTAACACAAGAAATCTATTAGCACACAGAAATTAATGAGCTACGTTGTGTTTCCAGTCAAGGCACTGTGATATTCTGTGACTGGTAATCTAGCGCACAAATAAAGCTGTGAATTGGCTATGCTGAAGTGGCACCATTGATGTTTCTACATTTACTGTGCCTTGCATAAATGAATTAGCCCAAGAGGGAGGTGGCTGGATGATGCTTACTTACATTTTGATATTATCTTCTACGTACCAGCTATAAACCATTGTCACAGGGCCTATATAACGACAACAATTACTATGCCTAATTCTTTCTGATTTGTTGGCTTTAAAACTTTAGATAACACCTGACACAGAAACTTACATGGAAATTTGACCATCTGCATTAAACCTTCTCCCTCAACCCGTTCTCTCAGCCTCTCCACAAGGCCAAGTAACAGGATAGGNTATCAGGATAACACAGCTGCCGAGCATGTCCAAAAGTACGTCTAACGCACAAAGAATGGTGAGAAGGACTTCCTCCAAATTAATCTCACATTTTCAACACAGCAACACCAGTTCTGCACACAGGGCAATACCATGGCTGTCGGGACATCACTTGCTAAAATTGCCTTAATTATGCTTTCTCTCACCTTTCTTTATGGATGCTGCCTGGATCCTTTACGGAGTCAAAGGTTACTCTTTGAAATCCCATCCTTGGAAAAGGCACAGAGAAGGACTTCCATACCACACTTTTGGAACAAATCTGTCTTATTAGATTCTGGGTTATAATAAATGTGAAGCAATTTCTGTTCACTATGTGAAACTAGGGGAACAGAAACATGGTTGTTCACAATGTGACAAAATACATTTAAACCTCTGACAATTAGTGAAAAACACTGGATTCTTAGTGCAATGCTGCCTTTGTACAATTCACAAGTACCACAGCGATACTTTCCACTGGCTTCAGTGGGAACTGATCATGTAAACAAAATGTGGTTCTGGTGTTCCTGGATGCAATTCTGCCCTTGCTGCCTGGGTACTGACAGACTTCTCAGGACCTAAAGTCATCTGTGCAATAGGGAGGCTTTGTTGATTCTGTGAAAACCTGGGAGTAACTTGAGGTTTTTTTCTTATTTCATTTTTTTTCTTTCTTTTTTTTTCTCCTTCTGGCAATCAGTGCAATTTCCAGGAATTAGAGTGCATGGGCTAGAGGAACAGTGAGAGGCTTTTCTATAAATCTTACGGTGATCAGGATAGGAAAGCCACACAGTTGTAGTCTCACAGCAGGAATGTGAGGAAACTACAAAATATTGCAATATACACCAATATCATTGTAAGCAGTATTTGACCCGTGGGACTTTTTTTAACTGAAAAGTCAATACATGTCAAATAATTATAATATAAGTAACTTTTCTCAGCACAGCTTGCAATTATATTGTGCTTTAGATGCAAGACAAACACAAGCCGTATTTTAGCCACTTTTTTGAGTTAGCAAAAGGCAAGGTTCTCTAGAATTATCTACTGTCACCATGGTATAACCTGAAACTTTGTTTTTCTGTCTTCCAGATACATTTTTAGTTATTCTTTTCTTTATGTATTTATTTTACTTTTCACCATGTTGTCCAGATTCTCTGGATAGGGTTCGGTTTAAAAACATCTCTGTTTTGGATAACAACAGAAGTCCAATAAACACTTGTATGCTTGTTAGCATGAAACATTAGTCTTTTGAAATATATAATGATGCTTTGAACCATCACAGAAAGGATTGTGAGGGTGTTCAGAGCTGTGTTCCACTGCTTTACCTATCCAGAGGAAAGTGCAGTTAAATAATAAAATAACATATTTATACCACTTACTACATATGTGTATGTTTGTGCGTATATATATCCACATACATACATTCACTATACATACATATGCGCTATATATGCATATATTATACCTGTAAAGCTCATTTTATTATGATTAACTTAATGATCAACTAATTTGATCCCACTTTCTTTTTTGACTTGAATCTGAGATATCTATATTTGGTTAATACTTGATAGTGAGCTGTAACTTTTCTTTCTTTCAGAAAGAAGGGAAGAGAATTTAGAATCCTTATTTCACTTGGCATTGCTCATTTGGAGTGAAAAAGTAAATCCTCAAGGCTTGTACTTATGCTTGGTACGGTAATTATGAGAATGAAAAGAACAGCAGTTTGCTTTAAGTTTCAGAGTCAATTCAGGCTGATAACATCTGAAATTGGGAAGGCAGAACTGATGTATAAAGCCAGTGTGCAGCAACGAGAAAAGATCACCCCGTGTCTGACTTTCAAAAAGGTGTGCAAAGCCCATGCTGCCTACAGCAGCCGATATCCATTGTCTGCATGGTGAAAATAATACAGTCATCCTCCTTCAAGAGAGCAAAGCTGCACACACCACCACCCCTGGCTCCGAAGGGAGACGAAGGCAAGAGATTGATCTGTAGAAAGGAAGAAGGAAAACTATTTGTGGAGAAGATGCAGAAATACACACCCCTGTTGCCTGATATGGGAAAGAAGAAAGGGTGCCGAATGCGTATACGCACACACATTCTTCTACTCGCAGCATTACCCACAGCCAAGAGAAAACAACTGTCTCTAGAGGAACAAAGAGGAAAGAGATGGAAAGTAAAATAAAGCCGGACAATGTAATACAATAAAAAATGAAGCATATTTTTAAAGGAGATCAGCACCCATGACAAGTATTCAGTCCCACCAGCAGGTCTCCAGAGCTCCTGGAAACGGTGGGGGATAGAAGAGGAACAAGTGAACGCGTTGGAAAGCTTAGTGGTGGTGTTGGTGGACCACCTTACGCTGCACCCTAACGCAGCATTTCAACCTTTGCGCTGGGCCCCTACAAACACCCATGGTGTGTTTCAGTGTCTCATATTCAGTATTTATGTAATTCACCAGACTCTCTGGACAATTCTGAAGAAACCATTCTACCTGATGTCCATGTGTATTTTGTGAGCACACATGGAGAACCAGAGATGATCTATTTCCCTGTGTTCATAGGTTCACAGCACAAAAAGTTTGGGCCAGACACCCTTACTGTCGCACAATGCCACATGAAGCACTTCGTAGGATGACACAGATTACTGCAGATTTAGGGGTTACAATTAATGGAATCCAGCCCTGAGCATTGTGGGTCCTGAACTGGGTTATTGTGATGCTGACCTGAGCACCAGTATGCAGGCAAGGCTGAGCAGTACAGACACTCATTCTCTGGCTTAGCTGACTGGCCTCCTCCAAGTAGAGCACGAGTCCATAAGTCTCTACAGACAAGACATGTGTGGCAGGGAATTCAGTGGCTGACAACCAGTTCAATGGAAACACCCCACGGGGCAGCCAGTGCATCTGCATGGAGCAGCATGTGGGCACAGCAAGGTAAGGTCAGCGTCATCTCCTGCCAAGGGCCATACCAGCAGCTGTGTTGAAATCCTTTGCTCCAGAAATACCTAATAAATAGCTCAGTTCAAAAGATAGATAAGCAAACATTACATAGAGGTGCACTCTTAGAACGTTAATGCAGGGTGGGTTTTTCAGTACAATGACTTAGCACTTCATAATGCTATCTGACTGCTTCCCAAAAGAAGAGTAACAATAACATACAGAAATAAATAGTTTTGCTGAAGGAACAGTGATCATGAAGGAAAGAAAACATAAAATCCAGACACATAACAACTGCTTGGGGTGTTTCCTGGTCTAAATTGCAGCTCTCCTCATGTCTAATATCCTGGATGCAGAAGACAGTTAATGACACTCTTAAAATAAAATACTGAAATGACTATTCAATTCCTGTTCTCTGGCAGAAATTGTGATGTTGGTTATTACTGGCCTTTCATGCTTCAATAAAAGTCTTTAAAATATCACCTCTGACTTGACTGATGTGCTTTTGAAGTAGTCTCTTGAATCAGAATACCTCCACTGCCAGTGCACTACAGAGTTCCCCTTAGAGTTCCTGGTTTTTGTATTAACAAGTATTCTTTCTTGATTTTTTTCTTCTCTTCTGTGGTCAAGGTTTGGAAATGCTACTTTAGGCACGTGTTCAAGGGCACAAGGATCCTCTCAGTGATTTTATCCAAGCTCCCTTATTTAAGAAAACAAACACTGGGATTAATTAATTCTCATACGTGACTTCCAAGCTAAGAAACTACATTTCTTCCCCTACTTCTTTTGTTAATTCTGCTAATAGAGGTTATTGCCATCTACTGGTAGAGAATTTAAAGAGTAATTTTGTTGACAATACACTTTGCAGCAGAGAATGGATCTTCCTTTCTTCTTGTGACAATGATGTTGCCGTGCTTTCACGACGCGTACAGGGTAAGGCAGACAATCTGCTTGGATATTGCAGCAACAGGCTTCTGACTCCAGAGGACAAAAGGAGACTAATCAGTTCTGTTCAGGTTCCTCCTCAGGTGTCCAGGCCATATGATCGGCTCCATATACTTAATTTTTCTTCTGGAGGAATTGTCAGGGATTTCCTAGTAAATTACCAAACTGAACTCTTCAAACTCCTTAGGCCTTTCCATAGCTGGGCTTGTGGAGCATTACTTTTATACTGCCAGGTTAAGCTCCGTGAGCTGCTGAGAGCACCTCCTGATGAACTGTTATGTTTCTAACTGGTTGACTTAGAGACTATGTTGTAGTCTAAACAAAACTTTTGTCTCCTGTGTAGCAAAGGTTTGACACATGCTCATTGATCTCTGTCTACTTAAACAAGTTAATAATCAATTAATATGAAATCAAAGAGACCCAACCTCAAAATGCTAGCATAGGCCAGCTTTAGTCTTTAGATGGGGGGGAAAGGTGAATGAATAGATATCAGTATGAACAAAAAAATTTGCATATGAGTTTACATATTGCTGCATGCTTGGCATCACACCTGTATGCAAGTCTGCTGGACAAGCCATGCTACAGCCACCTCTGCTGCCTCATCTCATGCTTAAAGTGCTTAAGTCTTGGGGAATAGCAAACATTCACTTTGCACAGGGTATTACACTGGTTGGACAACATTACTTCTCCCTGTTTCCCACACTCTGCCCCATAGCTGTGCCAGCAGAGAGGTATGTGTGAACACTCTCTAAAATGCTCAAGGCAAAACAAGACAGCTGATTTTCAGCGCTGTGGACTGTGTGGACTGTGGATCTGGCCTGGCCTGGCCTGGCTGAGGTTACAAGTTCCAGGCTAAGGAGCAATCACACAAGCCACTCCACTAGGAAAAGCGCAGGGGCAGCACTGCCAGCTGGCGAGTGGTAGCGACAAGAGAAAGCAGGAACGTCTCTGAGCAGAGCAGTTGGAGCCTAGGAGATGCCATCCCTCTGCAGCTGTAAAACGTCTGCCTCAGTGTCCCTTAGGTGTGGTAAAGACCAACCCCAAAATAAAACAGATGCGACAGGGAAAGTTTGTTAGTAGCTCTAAAAACAAATGTTACAATACACTATTTCTATCCACTTGATGTAAGTTATATGCATGGAGAAAAAAAAACAACACAAAAACCCCAGCTAGTAGATCAGCAAACTTATAAAAGTGTAAGTGTGCCAACTTATTCGCAGCTTCTGGCATTAAAAAACCTCCAGACTCATAAACCCTTCAAATATCAAAAGCCAAATCTATCCTTTAAAGTTGTTCCTGTACGGGCAAAAGTTGTCAGCAAAAATTTGGTGCAGAGAAAACACCATTACTAGTACTTAACCTTAAGTGTGTGCATTTAAAGTTTGTAGGCTAAAGCATCAAGCAAATAGCATGTCTTAAAATCCCATAGTGGTTTGATGGACACTTTTTTCTGGCCTAACTGAACTGAAGCAGTTCCCTTCCCTATGATGTCCGTCCACTTGAACCGGAGCAATGATTTGGGGGCTACGCTGCAAACCAGATGAGCACGTTGCTCTGCTTTATAAAGGACCTTGAGAAAAAGAGAAAGGAGATGGCTAATTTTCCAGGGTTGCTAACCAGGTCAGTGCTCAGTCCTACAAAAAACTACCAGCACCATGGGAAGAAAAGAGGCAGAGACAGGTGGCAGGCTGTGGACAGGGGTGGGAGCTACTTAAACTCAACTTTGTCACAAAGAAAAATACCCGTGAAGTCTCAACTGTTAGGCATGAGTTCTGTACCCCACTCAAACTATCAAACGGCATTTAATAATTTATATTAACACCAATATACACATAAATTAAATTGTTTTAAGTTAAATATTAAACTTACTAAATAAATAATAATATTATAAACCTTGACTTAACAGTCCTTTAAAACTGCAGTCAAGTAAAACTAAAATTCACCTCTGTATTACGTATATGTATTTTAACACCTTTACAGAACTTCACCTAAAAATATGATATGAATTCTTATGCAGGAAAACTGTCACCTGTGATTCAACGTGATTTGTCTGTTGCATTTGGAAGGAACCGTGGGATAGCATCACAGACGTGCATTTTCCTCTCCTTCTATTAGACACACAATAAAGCTTTCAGAATATTTTTAAGCATCATAACAAAAACTCTATAGGAAGCAAAAAAATAGCTGAAAATCACAACAGTCTACTTTCTAAGGCCTGCCTCTGACCCCAGACGCAACCATTAGCAGAGAAACTGCACGTATCTTACAGATATGGAATACGGACTTCAAGCAGCAGCTGCTAAACCACACATTTAATGAAGATGAAGTAGCAGAACGCTGGAGAAGATCAGCTAGTAAATTTCTCAGGATTATACCTGCAAGACACCATCCTTCTGTGTAAACAGAAAAACACGCAGTGCCAGCCAAAAGCCATGTTAATCTAACATTGAATTGAAGTCAATTTTAACTTGTGGACTTCATACCTGTGCTGAGGGTGGCTCTCCCCCCTCTTGGTGCTACGCCAGATCATGGAGCAGAGGGCCAGGTTAGGAGCACCCGGAGTTTCCTAGGCTCTTGAGTTTGTATATCAAAAGCATATGGCACCGCTTCTGAGAGTGCGTGTGGCATATTAGGGCATCAGGGTCAGGAGAGGAACTGAGAGCTATTGCCTCAAGGGCCAGCCCTCTCCAAATGTGATGCCGTGTTGTGAGAAATAATGTTCTAGCGACAGTCGTTCCCACCATCAGTGTAATGCCTACCGTGGGGGCAGCGATTGTGGCTGCAACGCTTCAAGTGTGACTGCTTAAAGACACCCAAGTCTGACCTAAAGAAGGACTTACACGCTTGAAACTTAGCTGTTTCTCCCAACTATTTTGGTCAGCACAAGAAAGGACAACGCCCCTCCCCTGCAAACCCACCTCTCTTACCTCACGGGCATTTAAAATGAAAAGCATCAGTTTGAAGCCAGGAAAAATCTGCTCTCATATAACAGGAAAAATGACACATAAACCTATCCAAGACATTGAATTAGGAGTGAATACGAGAAAACTATGAAATGTAATTAAAGTTGCACCTCTTATTATTTTTCCAGAGCAACACCTAAATTAGCTGAGTGGCTGTGTTTAATTGTTTAAGCAAAGCTATAGGACTGGATTTTTGTCTCTGCTTTAATCAGAGAGACATTGTGTTCTGCAAGGGTTAAAAGCCATATGAAGTTGCTGTTATGCCGCACCACTACTGATCTGGCTTTACTTGGAAGTACAGGTGCAACAGCCTGAAATACAGTCTTTTGTCACTCAGTGGGCAGCACGGGAGAATAGCGCAGAAAACGGGATGTGTTCCAGTCAACTGCAGAGAAGCTGTTGCACTCATTTTATGGATTAATAAGACATTCAGACAAAGATTTTAACAACAGAAGCAATAACTCAAACAGCTGCAGGCAGTATTATCTACGAGAAAAGATTGTGGAAGTCTTTTTAGCTTTTGCTTTCTCAAGTAACGGTTTAACAAAGAAGTTTTGTAATTTTTCATTTTGCTCCCAAGTATTTAATGACAAGCACAGCTCCAGAAGATATCTCTCACCATCCTCCTGGACTCTGATCTCTCATGCAGAATGAGTGTATCAAGGTTTTAGTATTAAATAGTTTACTCACAGCACTTTCATTCAGATTCACACGCAAGTTTTCCTCCCTCGTAAAAAGGTATTTGTGGGTACATGGCTGAAGAGCCGATCCACAAAGTTGCCTTCCGAACGCAGCAGCCGAGTGCAACAGACAATCCCAGAGCTGTCCCCCTCGGTGCGCCCAGAGGAACACACGGGTAACGCTCGGCACCTCGCTCTGAGCGTAATGGGAAATGCCATCCACGCCAGCGAGGCTGGAAAAACCTTTTGTGTGATTGGCTGCTCATCCCAGACTGCTTGGCAGAGGCTTGAAATATGCAATGCAGGGAAGTGATATTCTGTGGCATTCATTAAATTTACCTGCACTACACTCCAGGGAGCCATGCTATTAAACAACAGCTCCACCGGGTCAATAAAGTTAACTTAATTAAATTGCTTTCCCTCCCACTCTTCCAACTAGCAAGATTTAGGGCACAGGGGCACAGCGCTGCTTATAAATAAAAGGATGATTTAGCTAATCATTTGCTAAAGAAAGACTAATTTTTGTCAATAATTCTATACACAAAGCAGAGAGCTAGTTGGAATTAAAACAATCATGTAGGATAAGAGGAGAGACAATACCTACTAATGAACGGCCGTTAATATTTTTCAAGTGGTGTCAATTAAATCCACTACTTAAAAGTTAAATCTCAGAGATTGCACTTTTTGCTCCATAAAACTGAAATTACAATTGCTGGAGTGTAATGTTATAAAACATACTATCCTTATCACAAGCATAATGAATACACATTCTTAATTTGCTGGGGACTGATCTAGTCCCTTTCTGGTCATTTGGATAGGTACGCGCTCGCTGCCTTACAAGTGTCCTGTTTTAGGAGTCTCTTGCCTGTCCTTTTTTGTGGCAGTACACAGGAAATATCACCGAGAACTAAGGACAACAAACATTACAGCAAAGCCAGTGTTTACAGAGTATTTGCAACCTTACCATACTTTCAATCCTCAGTCTGAACCCTCTGAAGCTGCTTGTCTGTTTGAGGCTAGATGTTTTGGAAAGCCACAATTAAACTGAGGCAGCTGTTTCGCAAAATGATATTCAGGTGTTCCAACTCCTTTTTTTCTCAGAAACTCTGCCACTTGCTCACTCAGAATACAGACCTGCGGTTTGGCAGGGGTTGCCCTGATGTTACACGTGCACCCTCTGCTCCGTCTCTTGAGCGTTTCCAGCTTTTCCCCAAATCTCCCTTTGCATACGCTGGGCAAAAGGATGCCAAGCACTGGCTGCTAGACTCTCTAAAGATTTTTTCTGCACTGTTTATAGTCTATTTCCTCTGAGCTTTTACCTGCAAGTAAATGGGTCTTTTTTGTTTCTTTTCTTCAAATATCTTTAGAGTTTCTTATGAATAGCGAGATCTTGGAGCTGGTCTGATTTCTTACAAGCAAGCGAAGAGAGAGGGATGCTTGTAAAGGCACGTAGGCACAGTTTAGTTTAGGAAGTATGAAAATACACCACAAGGCAGAAAAAGGTCCCTTTGTGTCCTCAAGGCCACTTCTTGCAGTACAGGCAGTCTCTCCATAAAACTGTCTGCCATGGGGTCCGAGACTGTCCTTTGCCTCCCGGAGCTCAAATCCCCCTCCAGCGTTAAGTTTGCTGCTCGTTGTCCTAGTCTGGCTCCATCCATGCAGTGCAAGTGAAGGTCTCTGATCCCAAACCAGTGAAATCACCGAGCTGAGTAGCCTTAGGACAGAGTCCTTTCTCTGCTTTTCATACTGGTTATTTTGTCTCTTGTTTCTTCACAGCACAAGCTGAAATGGCAGCAGCCTTCATGCACGTTTTGTCCCAGTATTACAGAAAGAAGCCCAGAGAGAGCATTACTCACACGGATTTGAATGTCACTCCGTGTGAACTCCCACTGAACACCATAACACAAAACTAAGACTAAACATATTATTTACTGTGATTAGGAGTCTCAGAACGCAGTTGGAATAAACAGCCATTTGACTGCTTGATATTCTAGGATGTCTTAACTTCATCAACGCCCTGTCAAAGTTGAGAACCCACCATGGAAAATGGATATAGAAATACAAACATTACATAACTAGGCTGAGAAATTGAATATAGAACTAAAAATCACCTATCTAGGGAACTATCTGTGAAAGAGACCAAATTAATCTAAATTAATGGCACAATGCAATGGAAAGGTGGTCAGGGTACCGAGCGCTGTAGGGCAGAGCCAGGAGCTCCGGTGGGATTTCCCGTCACTTTCCTCACACAATTTCTGCAGCACCCAGGGGCGATGCACTTGACCTCCAGGAGGGGAGGGTGATACTCAGCTGCTCCCGTGCACCTTCCCGCTGATGGATCTCAGCCTCAGAGAAAGAGAGCTCTATTCACAGCATCCAGAGGTGCCGGGAAGGGGAGGGAGGACTCTCTTGTAGGACAACAGTGACCTTTTGGCTAGGACTGAATACATTGAATAAGAGCCTTCTGGAAGTAGAAGGGCGAAGAAAAGGGAAGTTTCTATTATAAAACAAATGGCATTGAAATGGAAATTTTCTCTTTTTTTTTTAACCAGTTTAACTCCATATGGCAGCATAAAATAATTCAATATTATAGTAATTATACTCACACATTTTCTTTTCCTTTTTCCTCTCAATTCCCCAGGCCTGATGAAGTTGATAGGCCATGAGAGAGATGCTCTGCACTTTTATTGAAATATATAAATCTCAGTTGAATAGTAAGAAAACCACAACCATTAGCAAAAAAAGAATGAAAGAGAAAAAAACTAGGAAGACGGGTTTCTAAGGACAATTAAATGGCTTGGTTCCTTCCTAATGAACTGTACTTCTGGCTCTTGGCTCATTTGTACCCTGACAAGACAGGCAAAGAATGTGCCTGTATCTGCTTAATAAGCGTTGTTATCTTTTAGCTGGTTATTAGTCCTACAATACAAAAATAATATTCATGTTGAGCTGCATAGGACTGCATTTTGCCAAACCTGCTTTTAAGCTGGACTGGGTCTGCCCTGCGATATCAGAACAGGAGAATCACAGTTTGGAAACGGCAATCCTCCTTAAAAAGACACTAAACACTTGCTCTCTGCCCCAAATTCTTTGGGCTGTCAGGAATTCACAGCCCTTTGCCAGAGCCCCAGGAGGAGCTGCTGGAGGCAGGGTGTCGAAGACATACGCCACAGCCCCAGGGATCCCAGCTGCAGCCGCATCCATCTCTCCTATTTTTAATGTTGTGGGTGATTCTGCAGCCAAAGGGCCGAGGCCCGCACGCTGACCCTCCAGACCCTGTCCTCCCAGGCCAGGCTCCCGCCTTCACTACCAGGGCTGCTGCTGGGCACTCACCCGCCATCTGTGTCCATGGGAGGAGGCTGGGGGGGGCCCGAATCTCTAAGCCTCAGCTCCCTTTGCCCGCTGGCCAGAGAGCAAGAGCGGAGCGGCAGGAGCAGCAGCCTCTCCATGCAGTGTAAGGAGAGCTTGCTTCACTTACAGGAACGAGGACTGAAGTCCACACTGGTCCTGCCAATAAGGCACTTCACCAAAGATCCTAAGTCAGGAAAACAGTTGCCTTCAGCCAACTATGGAGACAAAGACATCTCCGAAGGCCCACTCAGACCTTAAATGGACCAGTGTCCCTCAAGGTCTTGCCCTCCCAGTACTCCTTCTCTATGTTAACTGGAGGAGCTTGAGGTGATGGTACCTCTAAACTCAGGACCATAAGTTAGATGCCAGAAATTAGACAGACACGGGTCCCTGGGATCTCTGGGGAATGAGAGAGACGGTGAGGATGAGATCAGTGGTTATGGCACCCAACACTCCAGCAGGACCTCCCACTCATCTCCTTCCATCGCCCCGAGCACCCCTGCGACCGGTCCCTTTTGCGGGGTCCCTTGGTAGCTGTGGCTCAGGCTGTTTCACTTGCCCCGACTAGCAGGGACGGGGAGGACATGGTCCCCTGCACCCCGGTGCTATCTGGCCAGAGAAGAAACACTGGTCTGGGTCAGGCCTGGGGCCACGGATGTGTTTCTGGGGAGGAAGGCAGGGATGTGAAGGGCTTCCCGCTGCCACAGCGAGGAAGGTGCCACCTGTGGGCTTGGTGTCGAGCGTGAGCGGCAAGAACAAGCAGTACCGGCTCCGGCACAAAGGCTGCAATGGGAAAGGCAAACCCTGAATGCGATTTGAACACACCTGAACTGGGGTAAATTTCTGCCTTTTTGTGTCCAGTGCCACTGGCGTTTCGCGCTTCCCTAAAACTGCATTTCTCATTCAGCTGCCTCCACTGCTGTCCCCCCAACCAGGTGACTGTGACCCTTCATTTTTACCCATGCATTCACCTGCAAAACTCCAAATTAGCAAAGACAGGTGTCACAGGTGCCCAGCAACTCCCATGGCCAAGATCTTTATTCTCTGTGCCTGTCAACCCAGCCATTGAGTGCTCCATCACACCATGGGCAAGCGTATTCCTTCCTGCCAATGTCAAAAGCGTATCTATTCAGCAATGCTCCATGCTGAGCAACTGCCATGTTGTGAGTAAAGAGGGCTGTGATCAGCACCCTTTGTCCACATAATTGCACTTGTTACTGGACAATTGTTGGGTCAGAGGCTAATGTTTTTTATTTATAGTCCTTCCACACTCATCTGAATTTTCCTGTGTCTTTTCCCATAACAAAGATTGTGATGCCATTTGGCTTCATACTGCAGAAAGTCTGCTAGAAATCTGAGAAAAAAAATCTGAAAGCAAATCCATTACACTCTGTTGAACAGAATTTTACATTAAGGAGGTGGAGAGGTGCCGCAGATTCACAGTGCATTTCTAGGAAAAAAAGAAAGACTGTGTACATATTTAGCTTCTTTTTTCTTCACAGTGTGTAACTTCTATTTCTAGGAAAATATATTGAATTCTACTAATGGCATACATGGAATTACATATATGGAGGATAAAGATCTATATATTTTCAAGGTTAACTTTCAGTTAACAACACTGCCAAACTGAATTCATATGCACTTGCCTGGATGCTACCTTGTCTTTAAAAACTGAAACAAAAAAACCCACCCCCCTTATATCTCAGTGTCCATATAATCTGGTTCTGAAATTCCCTAAATGAGAAAAAATACTTGTTTTTTTATGATAAGAATTCTGTTTATCTTCACAAAGATAATGCATAGTATTTTGCCTTTCTGTTATGCTTATTAAACAAACAAATCAACATTCAAGTGTAACACACTCATTGCCTTAGGCAAGCCACTGTTTCACTTTAACACCTCAAGGGTTTCCAAATAATCATGCAAAGTAGAGCTGCTTGCTTCCTTTTCCATTATCCTGCAGGCAGCCTGGATAGAAGTTCATGCGTCATTTTTTCATACAAGAATGGGTTTTACTCAAACTGTTTTTTTAACTAGATGCATTTTTTCAAATTAAATATACATTTTTATTTTAAAATAGGATAATTCAAAATTAGACATGAAATTTTAATAATGTACTGCCAAACTTCTTAAATTCCAAAAACTGGTTTACACTAAAAGCATGTGGTATTTAAGTATTACATATCTGTCAGCAAAGATTTGCTGACTATCAAACCACTGAGCTGGCAGAGTTTGAGTCACTGGAGAAAACAGTCTCTGGCGAAGTGTTCAGTCTAAGTTTGATATCTGTACCTTCCTCTGCAGGTGCAGAGAAAGTATTTTCTTCTCTTTATTCAGGTTAGCTCCGTTCAATATCTAGTTGATGCAAAGCTATCTCTGGAGAGCTGATAAAGGCAGAAAATCTTACTTTCTACTGTAGGGAAAAAGTTCCATGGCAGAGGCTGAAATCTGCTAATTCTAAAATCTTGCAGGACATGGTAAACAGAAAGAAACACACAGTTTTCATTACTCATTACAATGAAAGGTTAATTTGACTAATAAATCAACATAATATAAGTAATAAAAAACCACAAATAAACCTGGTGAATGTAAAAATGTAATTCATTGTTTTCTAAGATAATAAAAAGTGAAAATCAGGAATCTGAATACATGTATCAGAAGCTTTTAGATATTTCCCTAAATACAACTTAAAAACTCCACCTTTACAAACAGAAGAACCTAATGTAAACAAAGGAGCAGTCAAAACAATCCGGTATATGAAATTCTGACGGAAGTGGAACAGGACTGATAATAGTGATCAAGGACTTTTCTCCCATCACCTTCTTGACCATGGGAATTATGCTGTCAGTCAACAATACTGTAAGCAAAGAGAATATGAAGTTAAAAGAAATTACGCACTCTTATTTGGGTAATAACATACTTCCCAGTCTAGATTATCAAACAAGTGAGGTCACTCACCTTACTATTTACTACTACACTGTGGCAGAAAACCAAAATTCTTTAATGATACCAACTGAAATGAACCAACCCTTTTCCAGGAAATTAATTAAAAAGTAAATGCAGGAAAGAAAGAGAGTGATGATTTCAATTACGTTCCTTGCTTGCTTTTTCCCATGGTAAAGCCATCAAATCGGCTCTTGGCTTCTTCTAAGAAAGCCAAAGCAGACTGAGTTCTTTGAATCTGTTGCAGACATTTCCTTCAGTGTAGTAATGATTTCTGTGGCCCTTTTCTGACCCTCTCTGTTTATCTCAACAGCTTTTCTTTAAGCAGGGGCACCAAAATGCAGCCTTCTAGCATCAGTCTCACCAAAGCCAGACTCACGACCAAAGCAACGACCCCCGTTCTATGTAATCAATTTTCTCACTTGAGTTGCTTATCTGTTGTGATGCCTGAAATATTTCCCTCAAAGGTTAGGACTCCTTAGAACACAGTTCCTCTTTTTGTCAATGAAGCTAGTATTCTTCAGCCTTAAATTTAGTATTTCACTTTATATAGATGGACTGAGGTTACCAAGCAACCCAGGCTGCTTGCTGTAACAAATGGCCTGGACCGTTTGTATCATTTGCAAATTTCATTGACAGTGATATTCTGTCGGATTCCAGGTTGTCTGAAATATGCTGAAAACCTATGTCTAATTGTGAACCTTGTTGAAACCTACTGCAAACACCTTCCCTTAATTACAGCTCCTCATGCCAAGTATTTTCTGTGGATGTGCTAGTTTAGCATGTGCTTTATTGACATTGTGTAGGGTTAAATTTTTATCAGAACATTGAATAGATTGAAGTAAACTCTGATAATTTGCCTGGGAACGTTGTAGAGCCAAGGTAGATGAAAAGTACTGTAAGCAGAGGTGAGGGATTTGGGTTCCAATATTACTTAGTAGAAGAGGGAATTGACCCTGTGACTTTTACAATTCTATATTACAAAATAAAAGGAGATACGACCACCACTGCTTCTACCTATGCTGTGAACCTGCCTATCCTTCTCCTTAGGTTTTGTAACATCTGCCTCAAAATAAAATGTTGTTAATTGAAATTGATTAATCTACCTAAACCCAAACGAAGCATCTTTCCCACCCTCCACCTCCATCTCAGAATTAAACCCTCCCTTTTCTCTATCCAGATTGACTCACTACTTATTATCTATTTCCCGGGTTGATGAAGTGATAAATCAGTTTTGTGCACAGTCCTGAGATGCTCAATGCCACAGAGACTAATTCAATTATGAGGCTTGAATTCATTGTGTCGAATGGCCTCAGCTTTCTTATGGTCTGCTTTTCATGGTAAACAGGATAGAGCTTCAAAACAGCATCTTAGAGACAAATCCAAGAAGAATTGAAGCTGTTGGCTCTAGCCTGTCTTTCGTCTTAGTAAAATCCAAGTGAATGGTCAATTAAGTAGATATGGAAATTCGTATTGCTATACACATCTCTGACACGTTATGGTCCAGACAGAAAAGTGAACCACAGAGAAGTGCAGATAATTAGAATAGAGATCACCCAGTAACAAGTGATGTATTCAGTACATCTGCTTTCTGGGAAGAGAGAAATCCAAGTCATGACCCTGTGTTTCTTTCAGACCCCAAATAAGACTCAGAAGTTTGGCTACATGTTTGTAGCCAAAACACCTGAAAAGCAACTAAGCAAGCAATAAGAAAGGAGGAAGCTGGTTTTGCAGTTGTAAAAACAATGGAAACTGAGAAAAATCTTACAATTTCATCTGCTTGTGTATAATGCGAATTTCCAGGTGTTCATTCTATAGCTTCTAATAAAATTACGTTTAAGTAATATAAATAATGTAAACACAAAGATTTTTATTCTTGTATTTTCACTAATTTATGTGAGAGGTTATTAAATAGTGCATATTCTTTATATCACTTCTTCTTCTTTTATATGAAATAATACATCAGAAGTCTTTTATTTTGGAGACTGCTAATAGCCGGACTTGCTTAATTATGATATACAAGGTCAAGAAATATTAGATACTGTACAATATAAATTCAATGTATTCTCTTCATCTGTACCTCAGAAATATGCAGTGGCAAAAAGCGATAATGTCCTAAAATTTCATTACCTAGCATCCACAGGATAATTAAATATGGTTGTCAAAGCTGAGCCAGCCTGTAACCAGGCATGGAGTTTCACAAAATCCATTTGGTACATTGAAGTGGAATATATTCCAACAAGAAGCAAAGAACATAATATTGACAGTAGCTGTACGAAACTACGAAGAAAGATGAAGTGTGGTAGTGATATGAGAATATTCATTGCTATTTTGATGGAGCAGTCTCTGGAAATATAAGATCCCTCAACTTAAGAAGATAGGATGAGTNGACTCCATTGTTTAGAAGTAATTTTGTGTAGTAAATTTTTAAAGTGTAGTTTCTTATAAATGTTATTCTTTATGAACAGTAGAACTTTAAGAAGTTCTGATATTCTCCTTCAACAAGTCCTGAATAGAAAGGAGCTTTCATTTCTGTTCCGCTTAGTAAGCACCCTCTTCCTCAACCTTCCAATGTAAGTTCTTCTTCCTCTCCGATTTTCCCAATCCTACCAGCCTTTCTAATACTGTTTCCTCTAAGTGTAAAGGCTATCCTCAGACACTATTATTTCCAGCAGTTGCCAAATTCTTCCAGTCTCTTTTCCCTAAGTCCAGTAAGGACTTCCAAATTGTTAAATACTTTTTTTTTCCTTTTCTATAAAATCTCTGTTATTTTTGAGAGATACCATTGTTATATTTGTCTCAGAGTTTTCACCTTGGGCTTCACTCAGATTGGGTGGAGTAACAACTTGTAGGCTACTTTTAAAAGCTTAAAAATCTTTGAAAAAAGGTTTTCTTTTGTTCATTTAGAATTGAAGCCAAGGATCAGACAAGTTCCTCTTCCCATTTCCCAGCATAACTACAACACAGTCCAGCAAATCTAACAATTATGGAAGAAAAACAAAGTCCAGAGACCATTTTCAAAGCTTGAGCTCCCCTGTATTACATCAGTTTATCTTTGAGATAGTATGCATCAAGCCTGAACAGGCATGAGAAGGTTCAAGTGCAGTCAAAGGTCTAGGTTTTGGGGAATGCAGGGGAATTTGAGAAAGACAATGCAGAGTCAGTGGAAGAAAGTGATTCAGGTATTGCTGCCTTACAGACAATAAGTGTAGTTATGGAAACGTTATAGTAAAGGGCTATTCTGGTATAACCTGCTGTACTAGGTAGACTGCACTGCGTTGGGTACTGATTTAGATGCAATGTTAGCAAACTTCTGATGTAGCGCAAGTCTGAGACTAAGCAGTTCAACATTTCAAAGAGTAAGACAGGCAGAGGGAGCACGGGAGAGTAAATGGCCAAAGGAGGCATATGAAGACAGTTTCTGTATCCATGTGAATCCTGGCAAATTTTAGGGTCCCATTTACAGTAACCTCTGGAGGCTCCCAAGAAGAAAAAGAAGAGCCCAACCGCAAATGGTTAAGCATTTACTGACCCTGATGCCACACAATTCTAGTGACAGAAAAGAGGCTTTAACCATTTAGTCTTTTACCAGGAAAAAGCCCCAAAACATCCAGAGATATGACTACAGTCCCACTGGCATTACAAATTGGAATAATCAGGTGAGCCAGTACGCCATCTCAATTAAATCTGTAATATCGATAGGCTTCATTCTAGCTGGAAAAGATTAAGACCACTTCCATACTATTCAATTTGTGCTCATATTCATTTGTCCCAGAAAATTAATATGGTAGTCCATATAATAAATACAATGATAAAACACAAGTCAGAAATACAGGGGAGAAAACGAAACTGAGAATGAAGAACTTACTTATCAGAAGACCAGGGCTATTCAAAAAACTGCTGTTGTTGGTCAGTTTTTGCAGTCACTTTGTGGTCTCAAAGAAAATATCTGAAGGTGCTGAGTGTACTCTGAAAAGAAGAAAAATCAAGGACTTAGTAATTATATCACGTATCAAATACTAAAACAAAACTTGTCCAAAATAAATTGCTTTCCCGTTTTATGGGGTTATTCATTCATAGAATATTTTTTTTATTCCACCATTGAATCTGCAGAGAGTTTATGGGCTTCTACAAGTTGAACTGCTCAGATCAGGCTTCCTGGAGTGCACAGAGAATCAGAACAACAAGAAGAGTAATTATTCAATTCAGTCCCTTGAATATCTACATTTCTAAGCTGTTCCAGCCGTGAGAGAATAGTGAAAATGAAAGAGGTCTGGCTTCTTTCTGGATTAATAAACCAATATGCTGGAGTAAACAACTTTCCAAAATAGGCACATAAAATCACGTCCCTAAATGTCTTTCAAACAATTGACTAGAGTTCATTTGCTATCTTTTGGACTAGTTCACGTATTTGGCCTCCTTATTTGTGATCTCATAACTGAGGATGTCCCTTGCTACTCACAACGATACTCTGCATTTCAAGGCTAGCACTGTACTTTCCATTGTCCTTAATGGACAGGACAGTTGCCTGCGTCAAGGAGCCATCTCAGCTCTCCAAATCAAAATGCAACGGAAAGACTGGGACATGACCAGTGTTTCCATCTATGCAGAGTGTGGGATGAAGCAGTAGAGGAATTTCGAATGAAGTGAAATTAGGCCTGGGAAAAACAAGCAGTGGAGGGAGGGTGTTTTTAGTGTTGTCTTCATTTTCACTGTCCTACTCTATTTTTAATTGGCAATAAATTAAATTAATTTCCCCCAAGTTGAGTCTGTCTTTTTTTGCCCATGATGGTAATTGGTGAGTTATGTCCTTGTCTTTGTCTCAGCCCATGAGATGTTCCATCATATTTTCTACCTCTGTTCTGCTGAGAAGGAGGAGTGAGAGAGCAGATAGGTGGGTGCCTGACTGCTGGCCAAGATCAACCCACCACAGCTACAAAGTGAAATTTCCACAGCCAATCTCACCAAGACCAGCAGGACCGAGACTGGAATGGAAAAAAAAAAAAAGCCATACAAAGAAAACCGTGCCTATAATGCATAGGAATAAAGAGAATTAGTAGGGAACAGACCTTCTTCACAGAGAAAACTGCATTAACAGGAAATCTTCATACACCCCTAGCTTCTCTATTGTAGTGCAGTCATTAATTTCAAAACAAGATCTTACGTTAACAAGCAAAAAGTCAAATGACTCATACTCAGTGAGAGTGCTGAAAACCTCATTTAAAAAAGATCTCTGCTTGTGATATAATACTGAAGTGTCTCTGGTCCATTAAGGAATTTTTGACAGTGATCACTGAAATATAACATAGCAAATGTTTTTAAGTCAGAGATGAGACTGAACGACTTGCAGTAATATATTTATTCCGTCAGCACTTCTTTCAGAAATAACTATTTAAAGTTCTTTCACAGCTAGGTTTTAATGATCCTGAGGTGATTTATTTAATTCCAGATTTCATTAAGCTCCAGAACTCCATCTCAGCAACCAGTATGATAGTAATAGCACATTTCAGCTGCGAAAAGAATTGAAGGGCTATGCATCTCTATCTGATATTGAATACTATGGGATGAAATCTCCATTGAGTTAGTACAGCAAGGAATTATGCATTTGTTTGGATTTCCTTGGTTTTGGTCAGGATATGCCTTACAGTGGCAAAATTAGCAAAATCCTCTCAGATAAAACTCACTGAATGAACTTTTTCCTGAATGAGTTTCTTGTTAGAATTAATGTTCTATTAAAACAATCAACAACCCACTAAAAAGATGGGGTCCATGGAAAACATTCACACCGTCTCACATACTAGTTGTGAGAAATCTCTTGTATAACAAAACCTAGAACAATATAAATTGCTAACGGTCTTGTAATTTAGATGTGTTTTCATGGCTAAATAACTAAGGTCTCGTGCCCGTACCCTGGGAAATCTATAAACACACAGTGAAATTAACTGTGGTTTGGGAAATAGCTTGGAAAAAGCTTTATGAGAATGTCACCTAAATCCTCATCAACCGTCAAAAAAGAAAATGGCATATTATGAATTATTAGGAAAAGAACAGAAAACAGCAGAAGAAAACATGATAACGCTGCCATAAAAACCCATTGGCCACCTAACATTTTGAATTTTGAATACAGTTCCAGTCATCTCAAAAATGACAGGATAGCAATGGAAGGCTAAAGAAAAGGATGACAGGGTGATCAGAGGTATGTAATGTCTTCTGTACGAGGAGAGAAAAAAATAGCTTTAGGATATTCGTATTGGAAGAGGGACAAACAAGGGAAAGAACTGTGACGGAGCCCCAGAAAATCATGAACAGTACTGAAAAAGTGAATAAAAAAATGCTTTTTCACTGTCTTTCATAGCAAAGGAAGCAGTCCCAATAAAACACTTAGTTAGGAAGCTGGAAACATGAAACCCAAGAAAGGATGCATTCCGCAAATATCATAATTAAATGGTGGAACTCTTTGCCACAGGATATGGTGGATGCCACATACATGTGTGGGCTTCAAAAAGCAGTTCTCTGCAGTGGTAAAAGAAACATTAACCAATCTGTATTTTACATAAAGATTCACAATATAAACCTTCAGCTTAAGCAGCATTACAGAGTGCTGCGGGATGATACCAAGGGAAATTATCCTTTGGTCTGATTTAAATACAGCTGTCACAATGTCATCATTCATTTTACTCTTTTATTGCATTGTTGGTGCTCTCGCAACATGCAGAAGTTAGAGACCGTACTGTGCCTCCAGCTAGTGCACAAGGAAGCTCATGAGGGCAGAAAATACCTATTTTCCCTGGTCCCCCTGTGCAACTTCACATCCTAGGGTAATTAGAATAAATGAAGGGTTTTATTTTTGAACACCTTACAAGACCATCGATAGTTCTGGAAATAAAAACTTAATATCATAGAATCATGGAATGGTTTGAGTTGGAAGGGACTTTAAAGCTCATCTAGTTTCAACCCCTCTGCCACGGGCAGGGACACCTTCCACTGGACCAGGCTGCTCAAAACGCCATCCAACCTGGCCTCGAGGGAGGAGGGAGGCAACAGCCACAGCTTCGCTGGGCAACCTCTGTCAGTGTTTCACCACCCTCATAGTGAAGAATTTCTTCCTTGTATCTAATCTAAACCTACTCTCTTTCAGCTCGAAGTCACTACATGCCCTTGTAAAAAGTCCCTCTCCAGCTTTCTTGTAAGCCCCCTCCAGGTACTGGAAGGCTGAAATCAGGTCTCCCAGCAGCCTGCTCTTCTCCAGGCTGAACAGCCCCAACTCCCCCAGCCTTTCCTCATCGGAGAGGTGTTCCAGCCCTCTGAACACTTTTGTGGCCCTCCTTTGGACCTGCTCCAACAGCTCCATGTCTTTTCTATGCTGAGGGCTCCAGAGCTGGACGCAGGACTCCCGGTGGGGTTTGACCAGAGCGGAGCAGAGCGGCAGAATCACCTTCCTCCACCTGCTGGCCACGCTGCTTTTGATGCAGCTCAGGACACCGTCGGCCGCCTGGGCTGCGAGCTAACACTGCTGGGTCATGTTGAGCTTCTCATCCACCAGCACCCCCAAGTCCTTCTCCTCAGGGGTCCTCTCAATCCATTCTCTGCACAGACTGTATTTGTGCTTGGGATTGCCCCGACCCACATGCAGGACCTTGCACTTGGCCTTGGTGTACTTCATACAGGCCCACCTCTCAAGCCTGTCCAGGTCCCTCTGGATGGCATCCCTGCCTTCCAATGTGTTGACAGCACCACACAGCTTGGTGTTACCAGCAAACTTGATGAGGGTGCACTCAGTCCCACTATCCATGTTGCTGACAAAGATGTTAAACAGCACGGGTCCCGGTACTGACCCCGGAGGAACATCACTCATCATTGGTCTCCACTTGGACATTAGGCCATTGACCGCAACTCTTTGAGTGTGACCATCTAGCCGATTCTGTATCCACATTATTAATATAATGATAATTATAATAATACTCTGTTCAGACCTGTGACAATCTTTCAGTGTTTTGGTACCTTACATAAATGCGTAAATAAGAATAGCTATGCTAGGTCAGACAGAAGATTTATCTGCCTAAGCCAGAATTCCATCTACAATGGTTGCGCAAATAAAAAGTTAACTTTGGCTAGAATGAATTACTTGGCTTTGAAGATATTTTGTGCTTTAGAAAGCCACGCAAACCTTTTTCATCCTGAACAAACACTGAGTAACCACAATGAAAGGAAAAGTCCTGGAGGAAAATCCTCCTCAGGTGCAAGCCCAAGTTCATTTCGCAGCGACTGGGTTCATACTAACCTGTGCCCCATTCCTCCTCTCACATGCTGGTTTTCACTGAAAAATAACATGGGCAGATAGCAGGAGGGAATAGTGATAGCAACCAAAGTTAGAGATCTGGGTACCAAAGACTCTGGACACGTGTGCCCCAGAGCTTAGCTGCTGCCTCCACAACCAAAGACCTAGTCAGCCATAGCCTGTCAGAACATTTTCATCACAGTGTTACAACAGCGTTTCCTGAACATGGCCTTTTGTCTCACAGGGAGCATCAGCCATCCCATGGCGGAACTGGCAAGCCCTTCACTTCTAGCATGACAGTGAGCCGGGTAAAGTCTTTTAGGAAGCTGCATCAGATGAACACACAATGGATATGGAGGCAAAGCAACCTTGCTTATTCACTAAAATTAATCATCTTTTATCACTGCAGCAAACAGAAAGAGACAATTCCACATAACCTATTTCTATGCATTTTTCTGGAAAATCTCTCTCTGTTCCTTTGTCATGAATTAGATTAAAAAGTTAAGATGAAAATCACTAACTACACAAGAAAGACCATTTTCTTCTTTCTGAGGTGAGAACATATAGTATCATTACTTATTTCCATAAGACGAGAGAGTTTTGTTTTTTCAATCCCTTTAACCTTCAGTAGAGGTTGGATGCCAGACCTAAGGCTCCTTAGAAAATCCTAGCCTAAAGCCTACCTGCCTGAGTAGGCTGTACTATTTGAACTTAAAATAGTATGTAAGCCCCACTCTAGATATGTTTATATCAATCTGAAATCACATATTGGGGACCAAATTTAAGTCCATTCCTAACAGCCTTGTTCAAAAAAGGGAAACCAGGCCGAGGAGATATTGCAGAAAAAGCTATTTCTAACTGCCCACACTGGAGCGGTGACTACTCTTGAAATTCATATTCTATACAAAGAAATGGCAACCATTCAAAACTGATGGGAAACAAATGAGGTTTACATATAAATAAGTATGTCTGCATAACTTTCTTCAATAGTTTACCTAAATTAACATGAAATCATTATTCTGGCCAAGACAAAAGACTTTCTTATACAGGCATATACTTGTCCCTATGCCTGTCCATTCAACAAGGGTTACCATTCAAGGTAACCCCATGTGTCAGAAGAACACGTTCCAGTGGCACAGAAGCAGACTGCCATAAGTCCCAGAACATTACTTCATTTATACTGATATTTCAGCTAGCAGAGTTGTCTTGGTCTAGGGCAAGATATCCAAGTCCTTGACCGGCTGACAAATTCCCCAGTAACAATCTGTGCATTTGTTGTTGTTGGTGATTTTTTTTCTTTCCTTTTTTTTTTTTTTTTCTGGGGGATAAGAAATGACAAAACACTTTCCTAGTCATTTTTACTACCCTGGCATGACGTGGGACTGCTGGTGTAGCTGAAACCCAACCCAAGGAATGCTTTGCTTGCAGAGCACAGTACACTTAGGTTTCAGAGACGATTGGGAAAGCACTCCTGCTGTGAGTGTTATCACAATAGACCACACTGATGGTTAACTGCTTGATCTCCCAGAGCACATATTGAGAATTAAACTTTGTGGCATAGGAAAGATCCCAAGAGAGCTGGAACCCCTGCAAAGAAAATGAAGCAGCTCAAGAGCACCTGCAAACTGTGGCTTAGTCTACTGGATGTGCTAGTCCTCCCACTGTTAGTCTCACCCACCCTTCTACACAACCTGGGCAAAAATGTAACTTTTTGTTGTAGTTTGTACTAAGCCTACAAGTGTTAGGAACTATAGCAGGCTTACAGGGCTTCCCGTGCTGGCACAAGTATCGACATTAAACCTTCTACTGGTCCAGCAGCACTGCAATAAACACACCGCAGATGACCCTGGTGTGCCAACAGCTCCTCATATGGTCCTGGCATTATTTTTTAATGGAAAATAGAAACATAAGAGTAGTCAAAGAAATCATAAAAGTTAATAGGAATAAGTTAAAGGGTAAAAAAAATAATTTTTGATAGCTTAGTTCTTCACATTGGGTGTAGGTGTCCAGGTGTTGGCAGGGGTGGGGGGCTGCAGGAGTGGCCTCTGTGACGAGCCAAGCTGGTACCACCTCTACAAAAACACATTTAAGAAAGAGCAGAAAATGCCACACAGACAGAGCAGGAGGGAAAAAAGATGAGTGAGAAACAACAGAGGGACAGCAAGGTGAGAGGAGGAGGAGGTGCTCCAGGCACTAGAGCAGATATCCCCTGTGGCCCGTGGAGGACCCCATGCTGGAGCAGGTGGATATTTCCTGAAGAACTGTGGCCCATGGGACAGAGCCCAGGCTGGAGCAGGGGAAAAGTGTGAGAGGGAAGGAGCAGTAGGGAGAAACTGCTTTATACTCACCATAAGCCACCATCCCTAGACTGCTGCGGGGGCAGAGAGGAGTTGGATGTGAAGGAATGAAGTTGAGTCTGGGAAAGGGGGGAGGAAAAGTATTGTTTTAATGCTTGCCTTCTTGTTTCTCACTGCCTGAATCTATTTTAAATGGCAGTAAAATAAAATAATTTTCCACAAGTTGAGCCTGTTTCTCCCATGAGAGTAACTGGCAAGTGACCTCCTTGTCTTTATCTGGACTCACGAGCTTTTTCATCCCACTTTTTCCCTCTGTCCTTCTGAGGAGGAGGAGGACTGAAAGAGCAGCTGGGTGAGTGTCTAACCACTGGCCAACGGCAACCCACCACATCCTTGGAGCAGGCAACAGGTTTATGCTACTTTGCTTCCAGTAAAACTGTCCCTACTGGGTTTGTTGCACCTCAATTATATACACAAATTCCATACTTCAGTTAACTTATTTGGAACTGCTCTGAGCAGTCCTTGTACAGATAAGGAACAATTCTGTCTCAGGGAGCATGAAGATGCAACCCTGTTTTCCTGCTACATCCATTGTAGCTAGTTTGTAAATGCATTACCCAACCCTATTTTCAGCTTGCAAATTGTTAATGAGCAGATTTCTGCCAATGCATTTGTTAATTATGCACTGAATTATTTCAACAAAGAATCTTTGGCGTGTGGCTTGTTTGTCAGCTGTTTGCCATTGGCTATGCATTGTTAATAGTTGTTTTGACTTCTGCCTTATGTGCCTTATGGTGCAGGAAGAATGATACTGTTCATGAATGGCCACCCCACAGTAACAATAGTTTCTGCTTACTGAGCAAATGAAAACAACTTTCCAAAAAGACATTGGTGAATAAGGAATGACCGAGCAACAAACAACAAATAACTACCATGTTAGTTTGCACCTGGATATTACTGTTTGCATGCGAGTACAAAATATTCAGCAAAGCGCTTCCTCACACGTGTAAGTAAATATTTCTCAATTCTTCATAAAAAGGATTGAAATATCAACAAACCAAATAGCTGTTTGGATCTACAAGAAGTTTTTGTCAAATATTATAGCCACAGTGAATAGGTTTTACCTGTAAGAAAACAAGTTTGCTGTAACCAACATGTAATCTGTAATGCAACGGTTGCCATATTGCTGAAGGACTTTTGAGTGAAAGAGTTATGGGGACAACTAGTTAGCATTATTATATTTGCTGTAAGTTAGGACAACCACCTGGAATGATTTAATTTGCTTTAAGCTTGGTCAACATAAGTTCATTCTCTTTTCTTATTTTCCATAAAACCTCTGTGTTGCCTGAAATGATCACATCTGGTAGGGTCAATGCTTTTTTCTTTGCCCTTCCAATACCACACACACAAAATTTTTTAAGTCCCAACAGCCTTTGCCATTGCATTACAATGGATCAGCCACCTCTAATATGCTGAGAAGGAAGAAAACCAGACTCCCCAAGGGAGGGGAAGCAGGCAATGTGCCCCGAGGCTTCCCTATTATTGTTTCATTTAGAGAGACAGAAAATATCACAGTATCTACGACAAGAGAGGAAAAGATTTCAAGTCCCTCCAGCTGCCTCCTGCTTAATTTGATACTGATTTTTCAGCTGGTCCCAGCTGTCTGTAAAACACTGAGATTTTTCATGGCTGCTGTGCTAGAGAGATCTGCCTGCTTGTGATATGCTGTTCTTCTACTTTGGGCAATACACCAAAAGCAGTAAGGACACGAATAATCATAGGCAGCAAACACTGTTCTACCTTATCCAGGAGCAAGCTATTTTTCTGTTGAAGATTATCCTGGTGTGTCAGGAAGCAACATTCATGCTTAAACTTTTCTAATTGCCTCAGCTTAGTTTCATGAGGGCATGTGCAACACAAAGATATCTTTGAAGGATATTACACAGTTCCATAAGCATTGATTTGGGGAAGATGGACAAAAAAGAGCATGGTGGTCAGCATAGTATCCTTGTTTGAAATGCTCGGGCTTACAGCTGGGCAAACTGTACAGATAACAAAGAACAAGGGTTGCTTCACTGACATACCCTGTAGGAGATAACCTCTTCTCTATGCAGTAGACACTGATCAGCAATGGTTAGTAACAGGGAATCTCTGAGAGACATTGTCTAGTTAATGGACCATCTCAACTTAGAAAATACTAGCACGTTTATTGTGCTATGTTGCTCGGTAGAACTAGTAAGCACTTCCAGAGTTATCCTTCTCTTCCGCAGCAGGTATCGAAATCCTTTACTAGCTGAGAAGCGGTAATATGCAGACCATACAAAGAGGTGGAGCCACCTGCCTCAGGCCTTGCAACCAAAATGGTAGAACTAGAAATAAAACAAATGTCAGCTATCCTAGAAGCTACGCAGGCTCCATCACTGCAGACAGACTTGCACAGGTGACACATCTCTATCAGGTAAGGGCAGAGAAATGACATAACTTGACCCATGTCATATAGGTGAGGCTTAGTTAACCTTCATGGTATTGCATTACCTGCTTAACTGCTCTACCTTTGGAATTAGCTAAGGCTACTGAAATGGTGATGCTATCAGAAGGCAACTGAGAAGAAAAGTCTCACTGTGAATTGCTGAGTGTTATTGCTTACATCACAAAAATGATACCCATTAAAGTACAACTCTCTAACAAAGAGAAACCTGACAATCATAACACAAACATAACCATTTGCACAGAGAACTAACTGCATGGGGGGTATGTGTTTACTAGGAATAAAAATTGCTAGCTTAGTATCAATTTAATCTACTATTTCTATTCCAGGACTACAATGAATGGATATGTACCATATTATAAGAATCTGTGAGCACAATCTCATTTCGTTTCTGTATGAAATCAATGGCCTTACATTAGAAAAGAACCTCATTCAGGGACATCCTTGAAACCATCCACATGATTAAGAGGAGCAAGATTTCATGTAATGTGGTCAGCTGACATCCCTGATGCATATCACAAATTACCAATTATACTGTTATGTTATCCTTACTCTGTGCTTCAATACTTGAAATGTCATTTCATCCATTCAAGCATCAGTATTGATCTCTGGCTACATTAACTATTTCCAGTTAAACAGAGTGAAAAATACCACCTTTTCAGCTATGGTTTTAGTTAACAACTCAGCTGAAAACTACAAGAACAATTCTTTTTCAATTTCCTCATTCTACATATGAGAATGATTGGCAGTAATCTGCTTCATTCAGACAGCGATCTCCCACAGTTTTCCAACAGGATATAAAGGGAAACAAGTAATTTTGATCAATCTACATCTTATACACACAATAAATAGCATATTGCAATCAGTAAGCAAATCTGTGAGGGTACAGTTTATAGCAGCAGGCCATTAGCTTGTACTGCAATTTAGAAATCAGTTTTCTCATATCCACTTAGCAATTTTACCTGCTATGTTTCCCAGAACGCTGTGGTGTATCCTGTTTGTAGGCAATTTGGCCATGCAGAAGCACAGTCATGTTTCTATAATGTAACTTTCATGCAGAAGTCCACCTTACCCTTCCTTATGCCAAAAGGAAAGCCATGGCTATTTCCATTGCTTACACAAAGACCAGTGGGTCATCTTTGATCACTGTGACCTCCCACAGAATATGTGGTGCAGAATCCCTCTTGGTTTGTAAGTCCTTGGCTTCAAGCCTAAACTACTCCCTTCCTACCTGTATCCCACCTTTCAACAGCGAAGCTGTTCGGTGTTAGTGTATGAAAATGGGATTTCTCTTAGAAATTATGCTTCCTTTGCATTCCATGGCAGTCTCTATCTCCTCTAAAGATGAAATAGAAAAAAAAGAAGAGGCAGCAGAGAGAAAAATGGCTCTACAGCAGGAAAGAAGGTCAGAGACAGGGAACTGTGGAATTGCTGCTGGCCAGCTCCAGGGTAGGTCTGTCTATAAGGTAGGGAAGCACAGTCTATTCCATCAACTAGATCATTACCAAAAATACTGAATAGTTGGGGGAATTGAGAGGCTGCACACTGGAAAGGTCTCAGCAGATGATTTCAAGCCCAGCCACTCCCAGGAAAATCTGCAGGATAAGCAGGCATTCAAAAAGCGTATAAATTGTCTCGGGGGCTGAGCCGAGGGGTTTGCAGTATAGGCAGTTGGTGGGTCAGGGGTTGAAGGACAGCCCAGCCCTCGGTGCAGATAAGGGACAGTGGCCTACATACGGCACAAGAACCAGGAAGCACCTTGCCTTGGTGCTGCATAAATCCACTGGCGCTCACTGCTGCTGTCCTTCAGGAGAGCAGTGTGCTACTCCGGCATAACGTATGTTGATGCAGGCAGAAGGTTAAACCCACAGATTAAATATTTCTTTGTCCCCTTAGCTGTGCAGTTTGCATAAATTGAAGTTAGCAGGACCTTGCTTACGTCTAGCAGGCACAGTAATGGTTTGCCTGTGCTTTGTTCCACTTTTCTAGGAGGGACAATGAGGCTTAAGGGAAATTTGACCCTTTCTGCACCAATCTGCTGCCATTAAACCTGATGTCTTTGTATTTACAGCTGCAATAGCCTCACAGTCTATGGATTGAGACACATGATGATTTTTTTTATGAGTAACCATTGCAGTAAAAGTGAAAACTCTTTAGAAACATAAAAGTTCTTTGAATCACTACAGTATTTATAATGAAAAAAGAACTAAGTCACTATAAATATTTAAGTGTCTTAAATAAAGATTAATTAAGAACAAGGAAAGAAGCTGCCTTTTCTTTTTAAGTAATAAATTTTTAATTGCAAAGTATTCTTCAGTAAAAAATTGGTGCTTAGTTGAGATATAAAAGGAGAAATATGAAGGTCAAGGATAATGATCAGATACCTGCACACGTGTCGGCACATAGAACATTGGGCTATATTTGAGCAAATATTACAAAAATTAATGAAAGCTATTAATTTGAATAAAATGCTAAGTTCTGTTATTTACCATACTTTTTATTTACAGGAGTTTATGCTCATATGCAAGAGTATACCTTAAAAGAATACAAAGTGCAAATACCTACTTCTAAAATTTTTTCTGTGGCCAACTTGCTATCAGTTAGGAAGGTGGGGAACAAAGACAAAGGTGTTGCTTGGAAGAGACAAAGACATCTAATTTTAACTACATGGAAGAAGCCACATCTATGGGGTATGAACATAAGCAAAGAGCTTCAATTTTCCAATAATCAGGTAATAAATAACTTTGTTAGCCATCTGAAGATAGATGGAGGCATTCCATGGGCGATGTCATGGCTTATTTTAAGGTGTTCTCTACCTGTTTGAAAAGAAAGGTAATTCTTCTCTGGTCTTTTAAGACAAACTGAAAACAAAAAGGCACCATGAGTTCAATTATTCTTAGCTACTCAGAGAACCTGGAAAAACTGGCTTTGGAAGGCATGGGCAGGGCAGCTTTTGGTTTTGTTTTAGCATAGTGCCTTGGTTTGGTTTGTTGACTCACACTTCCCCTCTTAAGTGAGCTTACATTATTTATTAATGCAACTGCACATGTAGAGCTTTACACGTAAGTTAGGATATACATGTGAACCATCCAGGTTCACAGTGCTCAATTTCGAGTATTGTATACTAAGCTGAAGAAGTAGTGTTTTATAGACACCACGCATCAAACAAAAGTTACTTGCTGCAATATTACTTGCATAAAGGCAATTCTGAAATGCAGTTTTATAGTTGCATGAGCAGAACTGAATGAAAAAATAAAATTTCAAGAAGAATCTTACCTGAACTGAAACCCAGCTCTTGATACAAAAACCATGGGTCAGGCTGAAACCATGCAGTCTCACTTCATATGAGTGTGGCCTCCTAACATGCATAGAAAAAGGCTCTACCCTATATTCTTGCTTGCCCTTGGCACATTCAGAGCTAAGAAGATAAAAATGATAGAAGTAAAGGGCCAGAGAAAACACAGAGTTTCCCTCAGTTAGTCTCTTAGTGGGTTGTTCAACAGAAAGGGAGTTTCTTATTTTTTCTCTGCTGTTTGAATTTCCTAGATGCAACCTTCCAAACTTATCTCAGGCCACCTGCAGTAGGATATCGCTGATTTTTGGGTACTGACCATCCCCATTTCGCCCCCCCAACAATACTTTATGTTTAAAGTAGAGCTTTGGTTGCTTTCCTCCTAGCCCCTTGCTGGCAAGCCAAAACTGAGAAATGAACATGAGCAAGGGTGAGTGGTTTTGCTTTTGGTAACTTTTCAGAGTCTCAGTTGAAATGGAAATGTTTTATTATTTTGTCTTGCTAATGAAATTCCTAGCCAAAACCACAGCAATAGCAGAGAGTATATCTTCCTTCTTTGGTATTAGCGTAGCAGATACCACTACAGCTAGTATAAACTGTTAGTCTCACACACTGCAATTGTACCAGCTTCTCTTTTCCTGGTGCTGAAGAACTGTACTTCTTACTCTGACACTAGAGCATTAGAAATCTCCTCTGTGCCTTACTGTCCCATGGCAGAGGCAGGAATCAGCCTCCTTCTCTGCAAATAAAAAATTCCTAGCAAACCCTAAAGCAGAGAGTATTGAAGTGATGCATTGAAGTGAGAGTCAAAAATGGAAAAGCAGGCATTTAAATAGAAGAGATTTTGAACTACACGGTCAGGACATATCTGAACACACTGGATCACATCATCAGTCGGTATAAACAACCGTAAGTCCATTAATCTCAAAGCTACATTGGTTCTCCCCTTGCTAGTGATGTAGCACAAGTCAAAAAGAATGCAGTGCTGGGCTCCCACCTTGCTAAGCTTCGGTGGTTTGCATATATTGTAAAACAAGTTGAGAAAACAACCAGGAGGGGTTAGCATTTTACAACACTGTCCACTTAGAGAACATGAGCAACTCAGCTGGTGCGTAGCCTAGGAGCTGCTCTGCCTTTCCACAGGGTGGCCTATGCACACTGGCCGGACAATCTGCAGGAGCCTCCACGGCATGTCCTCCATTGTACATATGCTGTGGATCAAATGGTGCCTTCAGCCTCCCCAGTATTCACTGAGGCAGTTTTCTGAACAGCAAGGGACACTTTTCCCTGAAGAAAGTATAAAATCTTCTAAACATTTCTAAACATTAGAAAGAAATGTGGGGAAAAATGAGAATATATTTTCAACAATTTTGAACACTGATTTTCCTGGTAGGTATATTGAAGTATAGACTACATTTGCAAGTGTTACTTCAGTTGTAATGATCTTTCGTCTAAAACTTTTCAATTTAAAATTTTCGTATTCTGTGGCAAGGACTATCTCTCACTGTCTATAGCTTTGCTTATGTACAGCATAGGCCATAGCCTTAGTTGAACCAATGAGAAACAAATTCAAGTGAATTTGATATCATCTGTAAGATGTGGCTTATTTTACTGTAATAAATTTACTTCATTCACTCCAATATATTTTCTGTCTCACAAGAAACATTTGAAGAAGCCATGACGCCCCTTGTTTTCCTCAATACCTCGGAGGTGTAAGTTTTTGATAATTACATTTTAGGGATGATGAATATAAAGAGAAATTAATATTAATGGAACTGATCATTGGATCAAGATATTTATTGATTATAGTAAGAGTTTAATCTCTTTAGTTTTGCTGGATTTGCAAGATCAAGAAAGAATGATGAGAAATGCATCTATACCAAGCTAGATTCAGAAATAAACACCACTAAAGGCAATTAAAAACACAGTGCCTTTCAATATTATTCACAAATGTTGTTTTGGTTGCCTAATGCAGTGGTTTGATACCAACATAACTCAATTCATCTCAAAAGAGCTACAAATGTTGGGCTTACCTCTCCACTGAGGACCACATTTTCTACCGAGGATGCCCCCTGAAGCCTACAATTACATGGTGCCATACCAGTCTAGCTGAGTGCAGAATCAGGACCTGCATGTGTTTTGACCACCAGAGCCGTGGCTCTTCACTTGCCCACACATCTCCTAGTTGCTAACTGACATGTCCAGGGATTTAAACTAATGATCAAATCCACCAGACAGAAATCAAAATACAGAGGTACTTTTCTATACGCTTGTAGTTTCTCTGCAGCACAAATGAAACAAGCATGTCCCTTATCATTGAACTTCTTCTATCGTTTGAGCAATGAATGTGTTGAAGCAGTGCTGTAAACAGGGTGGGAATACTACTGCTGAGCATCAGGAGTAAAACAAATAAGACAAGACAGTAAAAAAAGATGCTTTCTTGCTGAAACAGACCAAATCACAGCATGGAAGTTTATTAAAGAGTCAGACAGCAAAGCACTAATTTGCTTCTTTGAATGATGTAGATTCAATCAATAAATCTCCAGCCATCAGAGTAAATACTTCGGGAAGATAAACCAAACCAGAAAATCAGAATTCACTCTTCTTTCCATAGAACATTTGAAACGTTTAACTTTTCCTCTACTGTACTTTCTTTCTAAGGCATTGAGTCCATACCAAAACCATCCTTCATTTTCATCATACATGCATATCAATGTTCCTGTCTCCCATTTCTTAAATAATACTTCAGTAAGTTTAAAAGCTAATAAAGCTTCAGTGAACAAGCAAACTATTTCTGCATAGCTTCGATTCTACCAGGTACTTCAGTCAAAGCTGAATATATACGTTAAAAACCATGGCAAATCAGGGATTAAAACCCATACCCTGTATCCACAGCCCTACATACTCTGTGGCTTGTGTAGTATACATTTTCTGAGGTCCTTTATTTTAGTGGAAGAGAAATATAGCAATGCTCTACTCTAGAATTTTAACATTTTCTCATAAGCTGAAGATGGCTTGAAAACCAAAGGTTGCTATTTAATTGTAAATTAAAGAAAGGAACATAAGCAGCAAGAGTTTCTAGGTCTTCTTTCTTTTGAGACTGAACTCAGGTCTCATTTTTAGCTTGTTTACCAACATAGTAATTTCCTTTGTTTGCTCCATGTTTTGACTTTTGCTATTGTCATGACGTACTTACAGATGGTGATGGAGAAGGAAGACAGAGATGTGAAGGTTCTGGCAGGATTGTGGCCAGACCAAATGAAGTACATACCTGGGAAGAGGTGGCTAGTATTTGTGATACATGGCATAATAACCATGAGGAAAGTAGAGTGCAGCAGAAAGGTCTACACTTTTACCGAAGGGCTCCTTCCAGCCCTGCTTGCTATGATTTTCTTTCTTGATGTGCATAACAAGGGCTGACTGAAGTTTTGGACTGAGTGGGAAATTTCATGTCTTGTAAGTCCTTGAATGGATGAAAACAACAGGAAGAGAAGATGAGAATTTGAGTCTTCTCTACTTTTCTATTTGAGAAATCCATAAGATCCTTGTGAAGTAAAGCAGAAGGGAAAGAAAGGATAGGAGGGTGAAGTAGGCTTTAAGGAAGGAGTCAAAGGTGATAGAAATGTTTTGAGGAGCAGGGTTCAATGAAAGCTAAAAAGCAAACCTGCCTGGCCAAAGGCATATCAGAACAGAAGGGAGAGACAACACTTTGCAGGAAGAAATGTGATCCCAGTAATGGTTTCACGTCAATATCCACAGATTAGGGATAATTGTACCTAAACCAAAATCCCTTATCCACAACATTATATGATTACCATCAATACAAGAAAAGCAGTGTGGCTACTAATAGAGTATAATGTGCACTAAAGAAACTAATTAGAGTAGATAAGGTTGGCAATTTCAAAGCAGATATTTGTGATCTTAATTCACATAGGTTTATCTACCTTTTAAGGATATTCTTATGTTTACCTCAGTTCCCAGAGTATCAAGACCCCAAGATAAATATAAGAAGGAAAGTTATTTTATCACTGGGAACCCTTCTGGATGCAAAACTCTCACTCCGGTTACAATGTTTAATGGCTTTAGACAAGATTGTTACTCAGGAGCACCAAGGCTTTCATCTGGATGACCCTTTTTTGGTTCAGTTATTAAGAGAAGATGGCATTACATCTTCTGTCCCCCTCCTTCTGACCAAAGAAAGGGTAAGAGGTTGGGTGGGGGAGTGAGGCAGGGAATTATAGCCTCTGTAAAGATATATCAAGGGAAAACTTACATGTCCTCATAGGACAGGCGGTGCGTTCAATGTTAAGGGGGTAGATGCCACTAAGAGAAGACAGAGAAAAATGTGTACAAAACTGAACTTGAAACACATCATTGTATGATGCCAGTGAAAAAAATACTACCCCTATCACTCCCAAAGAGAGACTCAACTGCATTTTCTGAAGCTTTTACTCTATGGATCACTTTTTGGATCACTAGCTGTGGTTGTTAAGCTGTAAAGTACCTCTTTTCAGACAGAATGAAATGAATCTATGTAACACACCTGCAAAGACAGAGATAGTTATGTAACAGGTAGCAGTTTAAAAAGAAACACTTTTTTATTTCAGATGGCATCACCTCAACCACAAGACTACTAAATCCTAATATCTTAAAGCAATTTATTTCGAGAAGGAGCACCTGCATTCATTTAAAGTTTGAATGCAACAGATAATGGAATCCTTAAAGAAATGGAAATCCTCTTATATACCCACTTGTTGAGTATTCAGCCACACACCTCTGTGCTTTCTTCAGTCCTCTGCCTGATACTTAAGATGAACTTCACATAAGCAGTTGAAGTTACCCAATTATCCTTCTACAGATCCCTTCTCAAAATTCTGATTTTCCATGATGCCTATAACGACAGAATACAGAAAAGAAGATGGAAAGGACCACAGAAGATCATTTATCCATCTGCCCAAGCCAGGATCGAATTATTCCTGAAGACTGCTGCAGTCTCCACAGTGTCTGCCTGAACCAATGTAATCTATACCAGTACTTTCTGAATACTCACTTCTCATCTTTCACACCTTTCCTTTAAGGAAGTTGTCAAGGATGATGTCCTTTACTGCCAGTGCACTGTGGAAAGGAAGAACACAATTTCCTTTCTCTACAGGTGAAGCCACAGCAATGCTAGACCATTAGCAGTACTGACCATTCACCTCACACAGGTTTCACTGTTACCTTTCATCTCGCCTGCCTCATCATCTTTTACTTAGGCAGTAAACTCCTAATGCTGCGGACCACCTTTTGCTCCGTGTGTGCCTAAAATTCAGATCAGGACTTATTTGGTAGTATCTTTACACACGTTTATGGTAATAAAATAAGGAAAAACTTAAAAGTTTCCTCCGTCATGCAGTCTCTAGTCCAATTTGTATAGCTGGATGTGTTATCACTCTGGCTAGAGTGTCCCAAAGACTGCTCTTGGTGTCAGCTGCAGAATTTTATGTAGGTAAGACATTTGTAAGTAGTCAATACAATCTGTTCCTGCAGAAATGGTCACGTAGGGCAGTCTTTTATGTATAGCTAAGACATCGAAGAGATATTTCGTATGTAGTTCAGATATATAAAGAGCAATGAATGAGCAGAGCAGTGGCTCAAAGTTCTCACCCCATGCAGCTGAAGATGCTGTTGCAAGTAACCTTGCAATGGAGATTCCTGTCACCACCAGACAGAGACCAACCACCCTGTTCAGGAGATTCAGATCCGTACAAATTGTTTTTTTTCTTTTCACAAACACTCTGTCTGTGCAACAACAGGATGTAAAACAGATGTCTGTGCAACAGTTCTAAGGAAAAATTATTGAAGAACCGTAGAGGGTTGCTGTGTGAGTTTCAGTCTGCTGTAAGAAAGGCAAATTCTGCCTGGGCATACCTAACAGAAGCACAATCTGCAAAAGAAATTAAATGATCCTTCTGCTATTTCCAATACGAGAAGACTCAGACAAGGGCCTAAAACTGAATCTGTTCTTCACGTCTGCAATGGGCAGGACAGAAGATAATGAGACTAGACCGCAGCAAGGAAGATGCACGTTAGAAACAAGGAAAAACTTTCTCTGAAGATAAGATCCTGAAGCTCTTGGACAGACTGCCTAGAGCTATGGTGACAGCAGTTCTATTGCTGCCTAAACAGTTCCTCTGTGAAAGACAAGCCTGTCACAGGATGAGGGAATTGTCTAGGTGACTTCTTGTGGTCCTTTTCAGGTCTATGACTCTAACGTAATGTAGCAAGTGAAGGAAGAAACTACATTTATTTGATACAATTAGTCCTGAAGTGTCTGAAGTGGATAAATACAGAACAGTGAAGTAGTGTATTAGAAATGTCACCACATAGTCTGCAACAACCATGCGCTTCGTGATCACTTCAGTACCTTGACCCTTACAACCAGTGAAAATCTCCATGCTGTATTATCCCCAGCGAACGCCATGATATCCAAAAAGAAAAAAGGAGTTAACAGAGGTTTCTACATTACTAGGAGATCCCATAAGACCATTAAGTTCACTGTGACTGAAATATGCTGTTACAGGAGCTTTAATACCTCAAGACATCATCTAAGTAAATAGGCATTTTTATTCCTAGGCACATTAGCAGATGAATAACCAATCTCATAAATGCGTAATGAATGAATAACCTGTTTCAGTCCCTGGAGGTAACACACAGACTAGATAGCATAATTTTCTGCTGAAGAAATGTCTGTTTCAAGGACAAGCCTATGAATTTCCCGTGGTGTGAATCAGTACCATCACCATGTGCTTACCTTTACTTGGGTCCATTTGCAGCAGGAAACTCCCCTATTATTTGAACTGAGAGAGCTGCCAAATACCATGCCTCTCACACAACACTCTGACATTTGGCAGCAATGAGAGTGACTCCTGCAGACCGACTACACGGGGAGAGATGTAAGAAACGCCTTCTGCTGTGGCCCCGAGTCTGATGGCAGGAATCGATTTATGGCCTGTCCTCCTAGCTCTAGGTCACGTGAGCTGCCAGCAACGGGGGTACGTTGTCCCAGCAAAGAGACGTGGGTCAAAGCTGACTCTCTTAGCTCCTCTCCCAAAGGGGACAGGGGCAAGGGAAAAAATGCTGCCGGGGGAGGGGGGGGAGAATAATTTGTCAGCAGAGAAGATGACAGACAGGTGCATCATTCCTCACTCCCAGGAAGGCTACAGCAAAACTGAAGGTGAAATCATACCTTGAAACATACCTTTTAATCAACTCAGCCTGCTTGCCAATGACACAGTAGGTGCTGTCACTAATGAAGACAGAGGAACACAAGTCTCTGCATGAGACACCCCGTGAAGGTCCACCGAAGGTCTGTGGAGTGTATGCTGGTACCTGTGGGGCCATAAACTTACTACTCTTTATGCCTGAGAAAGCCTACGGCCCTGAAAGCACTGACTGCACAGCCTGAGTCATAGAAACCATCTCATACCACTGTAAAGCTCTTTCCCCTTGAAAATCAGTCCCGCTTGGGCTCTTCCTCACTCATCAGTTTACTTCACAAAGATTCAGCACCATCTCTGGCAACATGTTCCCTTCCACTTACACCACATATTTCATTATGTCCAATATCTCCCTCCTTCAGACTTCTCTAGATTCGTGTGAACTTATGAAAACACCATTTAAATTACTTCCCACAGATGGGCATTGGCTTTTGCCACACTGATTGGAGGAATATATCAAGCAGCTTACCTTTTTAAACACAGATTCAGCTACTGAATTCGTATTGAATAATCATCACCGAAAGATATACATTATTTGTAGAAAGCTACATGTGAAAAACTAAGTGAATCTTGTGACACTCAAAAATTTTTCAATAGCTTGGTGCTCATTTGCTCTTAAGAAGTGACCTTTATTAGCACATACACATATAACCCCCCACCCACTAAAAAAAGAAAATCCCCAAAGAGTGATAAATAAGCCATTAGTTAAGATTTGGGAAAAAGGACAGCATTCAATAAAGAAAAAGAGAACTACATCTTTAGCAACTGTAATCACAAAGTAATTAATTCCAATCTAACTTCAGAAACATTTTAATAACAACCGTTCTAGTTAATTAATGACTTAAATTCTTTTGCTGATGAGAAACATTACACTTAAGATAGCACAATATAAAATAGCACCTATCAGCTGCTGAGTTATCTGTGGTGGTGGTTTCTGCCCACTTTATCGAGGAAAATTACAATTGAATGACTGAGAGACGGCAGATGCTGTGTGTGGGTACTGACACAAAGCCTGATGGAGTCTGAGGAGTAACGTGCTCTAACAGCACATGAGAGACTGAAGGCTCAGAATCAGAGACCCTTTTGGGGGAGGAAGGTTTGGTTGTTTGCTTGTTTTTGCTGGGTTTTGAAAGTTTATTTTTTTGCCTTCTGATCCCTGTGCATTTTTCTTTAAGCCAAAGGAAATCAGTTTCCTGAAAGCAGTATCTTTCAGAAAAAAAAATCTGTGTTGTGCTGTCCATTCCCCCACTGACCCACGTCACTCGCTATTCCTCATTTTTCCAACCTTGGCATCAACATCAGGCTCAAATTCAGAACAGTCATATTCCTAACAATCAATATTTTCTACTTTGGAGAAAAACACGTTTCTCTCTAGTATAACCACTGCCTACGTTGTTTTTTCTTATTACAGGCAGACGACAAAACACAGCAGCTGAGAGTGTGTGACGTAATCTGACTGACCTACATTTCACTAAATATCAACATCTAAAGGCTTTAAATGTCATTTCCTACTTGCAAGTCATTCCAGCATTCAGACTAAATTTTTCCAAAAGTCAGATGAGGGTGATTTCATGTAATAGTCTCTGCAGTCAGACAGAAGCATAGCTTTTTGTGTTTATTTACTGTATGTTATGTGTTTGAGTCGAATGTCACCTAGCAAGTGCAAAATATCCCCTTTTTTACTCTTACATCTAATCCTAAAAAGACCAATGCACATGTGCAATTTGCTTCCTGTGAGCAGATCTTGTTGAAGGGATGAAGTTGTTTGTATTTATTATTTTACAGACCTGAGGGAATTAAATGGATCAAACAGAATAGAAATACATTCTTTGTCATTCATGTTATAATAAAATATTTTTGTACTTTTGGACCTGCTGGAGCAGGTCCAGAGGAGGGCCACAAAAAGGATCTGAGGGCTGGCACACTTCTCCTATGAGGAAACGCTGAGAGAGTTGAGGCTGTTCAGCCTGGAGAAGAGAAGGCTCCAGGGAGACTTGACTGCAGCCTTGCAGTACCTGGAGGGGGCTTATGAGAAACATGGGGACAGACTTTATAGCAGAGTCTGTTGCGATAGGACAAGGGGTAATGGTTTTAAAGTAAAAAAGGGTAGGTTTAGACTGGATGTAAGGAAGAAATTTTTTACAATGAGGGTGTTGAAACACTGGCACATGTTGCTCAGAGAGGTGGTAGATGCCCTGACCCTGGGAACATTCAAGGTCAGGTTGGACCGGGCTCTGTGCAACCTGATCTAGTGGTAGATGTCCCTGCTCACTGCAGGGGGGCTGGACTAGATGTAAGGTCCCTTCCAACCCTAACTATTTTATGTTTCTACTACATATGCATTGTTGAAGTGGATTCAAATATATACAATGAAATCTCATCCAGAATGAAATTCCATTCATCTTACATTACAGTATCTTAGGCACAAATAAATTATTATTATAAAAGAGGTGCTTTGTTTAGAGGATAGATAGATATACATACACATGTATATGCACAAGACAACACAATAGTAGCCCTAATGTATTCAGCTGGATTCTTCTGAATACAATGTTTTTTAATAAGAACATGCTAAAAAGGTTGTAGTAGTGTACTAGCTAAAGTGACATTGCTCACTTGATGCTTCTATATATTGATCTACCTACAAAATATTCCTGCTCTTAAAATATTACTAGAACATCCCCCTCCTCTACAAAGAGGTCATTCCAGATAGGGGGAGGCAAAACCACCTTGGAGATTTTTTTTTTTTATTTCTTCATAAGATGTCGATATTGAAAGAATTCTTCTGAGGAACAGAGGGTTTAGATGTTTTCAGTATGTTTGCCAATTTACAAAGGCATTGGAAAACATGAAAACAGCGGTGACAGAGAGTACACACCTTGGCTGCAAACCAAGACAAAGCTGGCTGATCTGATTTGAAGCCTAAGAGGTTTGATGGCATCTCATCCGCAGAACTACAGGGTGAGCTGTGGTGAAGTTGCTCCCTCAGCACCATAGCTCTGCTGGGTGTACGTCCTGGATTACCAACTTACAGCGCTAACCCGCAGCTGAGACAGGCGCTCGCCATCCTCTGATCGGGCAGAACTATGCATTTGCATTTTAATTTGCTCAAGGCCACTGCAAATGCTAAAACTTGGAGAAACCAAGGCCACTAGCACACATCTCTCGCAGTCTTCTGCAGTGAGTCTCATCATTGCCTCTCTTTGTGATTCAACTACTGTTCTTCACTGCTGCTTATTTTTCAAAAATTAGTCTAGCCTTATAGCTTCTTAAATCAGATTATTTTCTTGAACTCTGCTATACTACACATTGACCTCCTTTCTTCTATATGTAAGTAATAATTACGTAGATTTACCACAACCTTGGTTAAAAAAGAAAAAACCTAAATTATACTACAGAGTGCTGATACCTTTATTTTAGCCTGAATCTGCTCTTATTTTGACTGACAACGTTATTAATGTTGTGAAAAGAAGCCGTTCTGTATCTACAGCATCTTGAACTGGAAAATAGTTGTGGCTATCCCTGATAGTAAATTAAAAATCTCCATCTTCTCAAAAATATTTATTATTTCTCAGCCTCCGCATGCCCAAAATGTTATTCCAGAGCGGCTTGTGTGGGCATGCATCAAGATGAGAAAGCAAAATCAGAAGACACCATTACTACCGTGCCACTTACATTTGCCATACAAGGCTGCAGAGAAGTCTGTTCCCTGAAGAGCCAGAATTACATGCTAAAAATCACTCAAAGGGGTCACCTATCACTTGATCCAAATAGGTGCTGAGAACTCATTTTATCAGCATTAACTCATCACAGCAAAAGACTGTTGGTTAAAATCGTCCTCCTGGTTACAACTCCATACGTTAATGTCACCCAGACAGGCTGTCATTACCCCATAAACTCATGCGCCGGGAGAAAAAGCTGTCGGTCTTGGTTCAATTCTGTTTATGGTGACTGCTTGTCGCTGTTACAGGTAGTAATGGAGCAGCTCTCATTTTGAATATTTGTAATTCAACTTCCAGAATATTTTTGTTAATGAAAGCTTCACGCCCGCGTGAAGTAAAAATTAACATGCCACAACACATCTTTTTGTAGGTACTGCTAGCCCAGAGCCCCTCGTGCTGCTCTCGCATCCTTGCTCTATGTAGGCCACACTCTGCTATTCATCAAGCCTTGTTTTTCACCCTGGCTTTGACAAGGCGAATGGCAATGTTCATTCAGCCTGCCCTACCATCACAGTCTGATTTGTAACCTAACTGCTCAGCTGTCAGCTTCACTGCAGACCACGTTTCGTTTTAATAAAAACTGTGGGAGTGAGACAGCTTCTTTGTACAAGCACAGCAAAGGCCTTGAGCTTGCCTAACTGAATCCATTAAGGTTTTATTATTAACTGATCTTCAAGATCTATTTAAATATGAAGTGTTAGTGATCTGACACAATGCTGAGAATAAGTTTAACTGGCGTTTGTTATTTTTCCCTTTTCGGGGTCAGGAGCACTGAGTGGTGTTAATGCTTTGCTACCAGAAAGGGCCCTCCACTGGTTACTGACTGCAGAAGAGGCTACAAACCTACCGTACCAATACTCAGGATTAAAACCCAGCCCGTTGAGGACATTCACGTTTCTTATTAAAACCTAAACTTTGTGAAGAATTTCATTGAAACAGGTGAAGTATAATGAGGAACGGGAGGTTGGGTATGGTTAACACACAGCTAATCATGGCGGACTAATTATTTTCATTTGAAATTTACAAACAATTGGTCTGCAAAACCGAAATGTTTTAAAATATCTTGCACATCCTCAAAAAACTGGGCACTTGGGTTTGTCACTACTAGAACTATGTTAAACTCACATCAGCCCATTCACTTGCGTTCCTCAATTGGAAAATGAGAACTCCTGGGTTAAAAAAAGATAAGGTTCACTCAAACTGGAGGAATGCACATTACTTGCAAAATCTAATTCACACAGTAAAATAAAGTAAAAGAAGTATAACGAAATATATAGGAGACAACCAGAATTAGATTTCCAGGTCAGTGACATTACTGGCTCTGACAAGGTGAATTTATACAAGCTTTTACAAACAGGAGGTCCACTTTACCTCAGAACAAGCTTATATTTTTCTGTTCCACCTTTTCAATCTGGTGACGTTTCATAGACGGCTGCACCATTAGCAAACAAGCTCTGCTTTTTAAAAATGGCTTTTTCAAGCTCAGGTTTTAACAGAGAAATACAATTTGGATTCTGTGACACCTATGTTTCAAAATTCATGATCAATCATCAGGCTTACTATCGCTCTTAGAAAATCAGGAGGAAAATGTAAGCTAAGGTGCAAAACACTCTGGACAAACTTTTGCATGCCAGACCGACATAATCAGTTTGCAAGGGGTAAGAACGAGGCTGAAATTCTTTTGCTTATAGAAAATCGCTTTGTACAATGAAAATTTCTTTGTACATCTTAATTAGATCCATAAAGGTTTCTGAATGAAATTTTGGTCTGATTGACGTTTTCTATTGACTTACATAAATCTGCAGATCATTACATGTCTTCTGCTTGTAGCAGGATGTACACACAGGATGTGTTATTAATTTCATCTGTCTGCAAGAATATTAAAAACTTTCCATATAGTTTTTTTTTTTTATAAGGTAAAAAGTAAACTACAGGTCTGATTCTGCAGTCCTGATCTCGTGTTCCAGTGTCTTAGTCACACTGAATATATACTACAAATGCGAAGGGGTTATACGCAATCACTAATTACCTAAAAGAAAGGTTTTTGCCGTTTTAACGCCATCTCAGAAATTGCATATAGATGGATAACAAACGAGTGCTTGTTCAACTTAAAATTGATTTCATTTGCTTGAACTTCCACAATAAACAAACACAAAGAATAACCGAAACAAACACTGATTCAAACCTCTCTAGGGAGCAGCCAATTTACTGTGAAGATCACTTTCTGTGTCCTGCACTGCCCCTTGCTGGAATGTCTCACAAATGTGACAGTGTAAATTCTAATACCAGCACTAATTAAAATGTGTATCTGTTTCTGAACCACGAAATAACCTTAAAATATAAGGACTGCACAATGTTATAATAAATCACTTAATCAAGAATTCATTATCACACGTGGACTTCTTTTCTAAAAAATCATTGACCATTCCAATTTGCAAAGACTGATTTTAATTCATACAAAGTTAAAGAACACTGTTGGCTTTTTCCCTGGCTGTTTTCTCATAAGAAATTATTACTGAAAGAGGAAAACCATAAAATGAATCACTAGAAGTATTGCTACTTTACTGCTAATGAAAAGTGGCAAGGAAACCAAGGCAAATAGATGCTTTCCTAAAAAAACAGAACATGTCTAAGATGTACAGCAAATGTGAATTTGGTCCATATACAGGAATGAGAATAAGAAAAAAAATAGCACACTTAACAGTATATCTTACCTCTGAAACTTCCACAGCATTTCCTATTATCCGGCTGAACATGAGCCAGCAGTGTGCCCAGGCGGCCAAGAAGGCCAACAGCATCCTGGCTTGTGTCAGGAATGGTGTGGCCAGGAGGAGCAGTGAGGTGATCGTGCCCCTGTACTCAGCACTGGTGAGATCGCACCTTGAATACTGTGTTCAGTTTTGGGCCCCTCACTACGAGAAGGACATTGAGGTGCTGGAGCGTGTCCAGAGAAGGGCAACTAGGCTGGTGAGGAGTCCAGAGAACAAGTCTTACAAGGAGTGACTGAAGGAACTGGGGCTGTTTAGTCTGGAGAAGTGGAGACTCTCTAGAACTGCCTGAAAGGAGGCTGTAGTGAGCCAGGTGTTGGTCTCTTCTCCCAAGTAACTAGCGATAGGACAAAAAGAAATGGCCTCAAGTTGCGCCAGGGGAGGTTTAGACTGGATATTAGGAAAAATTGCTTTACTGAAAGAGCGGTCAGACATTGGAACAGGCTGCCCAGGGAAGTGGTGGCATCACCATCCCTGGAGGTGTTAAAAAAACGTGTAGATGTGGCACTTCAGGACATGGCTCAGCAGGCATGGTGGTGTTGGGTTGGCGGTTGGAAATGATGATCTTAGAGGTCTTTTCCAACCTTAATACTTCTATGATTCTATGATTCTCATTGCAAATTTGATAAACTGAATACACTTCAGCACCTATGTCTGCAACTGTGTGGTTTTCAACTTTCTGCTTCTGATGTTTGTTTGATTTCTTTTAAGTTTTCCATCATGGACACTATTCAACTTTAAAACAAGAAAGTATTTTCACAAATCTTCGAAAGGTCGTTTGTACAACTGTGTGTTGGAAAACTGAATTACATGTTAGAAGCTCAATGAACACTTTCCTGCATTAAAGTAAATGCTATCACAAGACATCTTCTATTCAAACTATATGTGATACCCCTCAGCTAGTCATATTTTATTCAATTTGTGCTGGTATTTTTAATTGCATTTTACACGTACATGTTAGCTTCAGAGAAGTTATTCTACACATCAGATTTACGTAAGACCAATGCGAGTTACTCTCTCCTTCTCTTCCAACAGGGACAATCCTTTGTTGGTGAATGAAGCCAAGGACTGACCTTTCTTGAGTTCTCTCTATGAAACCACATGCTCTTATTTGTCATCAAATAGTCTCTGCACTGAACTGAGCGACATCACTCCCCTGAAAGCTGGTGGCAGTGTAAGGGTCAAAACAACTAGTCTACACTTGAAATATTACCTTCCTTTTAAAAATGCACACAAGAATATTATAAAGAGCCATAGGCAGCTAGTTACTTAAACGCCTTTCTTTTAAGGGCTTGCAGGAAAAGCCCGAGGGAAGAGCTTAGCACTGGCCGTCCTGACAGTAGAGCACTTTCTGACTGTGTCAAAGCTTTGATTTCACCCTCAGACTTTTAAACTGACCTGGGAGTTTGGCCCAAAATATACTGGGGTCAAGTGGCAAGAACAGGAATTGAACCATACCTCTGAAATAATTCTCCACACTAACGGGTCTATAGGTGGTAAGAACACTATGCAAACAGAAACTAAAAAATAAGAGGTGAGAGTGGAAAAGAGCACCACAAAGCACCTGCAGCTCTTCAAGAACTAAGAAAGATTATAAAGACTAAAAGCTATGGTCTTTTTCTGTGTGCCATCCCAGGTGTTGATTTAGCCACTCCTCCATCTTGGGATGTGAGGCTGACAGAGGTCCAACACGCAGAGTTTCTGTTTTCCTACTGTCCTGATCCAGGAACATGGATCGGGATGCACAAACGAAGCTGCAAACAGCTTAGGGTGCTGCCTTTTCTTAGCTCACACACATCCTGCTGGTAGAGGGAAGCTCAATGTGGCTATTTAAAATGTCAGCTCACTGCCACTGCTGATTACTGGTCTGCTCTAGAATGGAGCATCATCAAAGAAAAAAAAATCTTATGCATTGAACAGAGTGGAGAGCTCTATGCGAAAGCCAAATTGAAGGCCGTCAAATCCACCAAGCCCCTTTCCAGCAAGCGTGCAGAAGAGCAGCACTGTGAATAAGAATCAGGATGCTACCACAGACATAGCATGGCAAAAAGGATGACAATAAGTCTCCAGGGTAAGACAGTGTCTCTGTGTTACATCTGTATAAAATGAGGCAGGCCAACTCTCAATTTACTCGTAAGACTTGACTGAAGTGGACAGAAGTACAATAAATGACTTCTGTGTTTGGCACCTTTGTAACTGTGGCTGGAACACTGTGCCTATTTCAAGCACCAAAATTTCAAGAAGGATGCTGAGAAAATGGACAAGGTTCATAACAGAGCCTAGGGAATGATTAAAGAATTAGAAGACATGCCTTCTAGTGAAAAACTCCAGAAGGTTACTCTACTTAGCTCATCAAAGAGAAGGTTAAGGGGTTGGGACTTAATCATAATCTCACATCTAAAATGAGAAGCAGAAGTTTGACAGTAGAAGAGTTTATCTCCTGCCTAATTAGCAAAGGTCCAGTGGTTGAAAGCTGAACATAAATAAATTCAGAAAGGACAGAAGGCAGGTTGGTTTACTATGTAATTTTAACCAAGGAGGGTAATTAACTACTGAACAAAAAGGTGCTACTTTTTGCCAGTTACGTCAAGTAAAGACTGATGATTTTCTAAAAAACTATGCTGCAGTTCAAGCACAGATATTGGATACAGGATGTGCTCTTTACTGAAAAATTGTAAATAACACAGAATGAACTTACAGAAACAAAGCTGTCAACATATTGTACTGAGAAGTGCCGTGATTTCTAAATAAAGCAAATCAATTAGTTCAAAACTAATTCTGCCGAAACTTGTATTAAAAAAGATGCCCACAGAAATTTGAATCACTAAAAAGGCATACCTAGCAGCAAATTGCAGCTAGAATTAAACATCTGAATTTAGCCAACTTAAAAAAATACACACAATATCCACTTCATTAAGGGCTATGTTCTGAGAGACTGTTTTGTCACAATGTCCCCCGAATCATTCCTAGTTATTGATTTTCAATGTCCAAGCAGATGAATGTAGCTCTGATAAGGATAAATGCTTCAAAGTTGAATGATTCTCCACAGCTGCCTGACAGATAAGCTTCTGAACATGTCTGACATTACTGGGAAAATGCAATACAATAATTGAAGAGGAATTGCCTTTTTTTTCCCCCTGCTTTTGATAATGATAGAAGACACTTGCAATGTCAGTGCTTTTTTCGAGGTACAGATGAATCAGCTGTGTCAGGAACCAATTTTGCACAACGTAAATTACTTTTACATTTTCTCTTTGGACAGGCCTGTTGGTGGATTTAGCTTATTGGATGACTTTCATTGAAAAATAGAAACATAGAATAAATAAACTGAGAAGTGTCTCAACCTTTAAACTAAAACTCCTTTGTATATGCCTTCACCTTCACCAATAGCCCACAGGCCTAAATTTCACAAAGGAAAAAGTGTGTTCTTTAAATCATATTACCTAGCACAAGGTAGCCATATTTTTGGCAGACCAAAGAAAATATTACAGCAACCTGATGCTCCTTACAAAAACCCAAACGTACGCCAAAGTCTGCCTATTTATTATTCAGATAATTTTTGTTATGTCCTTACCAGATCCTGAAAGTATTGATGTTCAGATGTCTGTTCCTTTCATGTGTCCAGCTTGAAAAATAATTATCAGCCAAGAGTCAGACTGATACTTTTACCTCAACATTCAGAAAGGGGATTTTATAGAAGGTGGCTTAGCACTTTCTTCATTCACTTTTTGATGAAGTTTCCCAATTTGTTGCCCTGGGAAAAGAATCTAAAAGTATTGTAGAAATACATTACTTCTCAATTAGGCATGCATATGTTCTTGAATGCTTACAGTATGTTTCAACATCCCCTCAAAGTTAATGGCTAGCCAAGGATTCTTTTCTCCTGTTTGCTGGGCTGACTGGATTAACGGGCAGAAAGGTGCCATGAGCGGCAGGACAGTAGTCTCACAACCTGGCACTGCCTAAGGCTGATGCGCCATTTGAGTCTCTGGAGTCTTTTCAAAAGCAAAGGGAATTGCTTGTTGCTACAGGACTCAGAAGGGGTTAGTGGTGCAGGTCTACACCTCAGGTAAACTCACAGAGATGGGTAGAACTGCACGCAAGGTAAAGCAGCACAGGACTAGCCCATGCAATGTGCGCTGACCAAAGCATTCAGACAGCTTCAGACCCAAAACATGCCCATGTTTGGAAGGACAATCCTTTTTTCTTTTCAACTTATTGTGTTTCTTTTTTGCTATTGCTGTTTATCCTTTTGACCTTTTTTTAAGGTTTACTACTAAAGCACTATTTTTTCCCACATACTAATAGGACAGTCTTATCAAGACGTACATTAAAGCAGCTGGTACTTTATGAGCAATCTGTACCACTCCAGGTTAGTAAAAAAAGTATGCCAGTTACTACAGAGCTTAGTAAATGAAACATTGATTCTAGGCAGTAGCACTAAGAGCTTCAGAGGTTTAATGTTTTACAGCTGTGGAGGTGTATGTTTGAATGTTTCTTAACTGCTTAAATCTGTGGGACGCAATAGTCTAAGCTTTGAGGATCAAGCTTATTTTAGAAGTTCAGGGGACAATAAAAAAGGCTGAGACAGGTTCTCTGTATTATTGTAAACTACATTTGTGATAGTGTAAGGTGAATTCAGAATATTTTAACATAGATGGTCGGACTGTCACAGACGTTTTTTCTTCCAGATGGGCTTGGGACAAATGCTTGTATCTTCCCATTTGGTCATATTTTGCTAATTTTTTTCATCAGTTGTTGTGTGCACAACATAGCCTCACAGCGTCATGGCAGGGGTGGAAAAGGCAACTCGCCGAAAGTCGGAAGCCTTTTTCTGATGTGTTATCCACAGAGGGATGCATGCAGAGAACTGTGCAATGGGTGAAGTTGCAAGGTCTGTCTAAGCAGATTCTGCCAAGTTAGTTTTGTGCCCTTTTAGCGAACTGAACTGGCTTGCTGTGGCTGGCACTCGAGGTGGCACAAGGTGGGTGGTGTGAGCAAGGCATTCAGAGGTAGGCAGGCTTTCGGGGGCAGGAGCTGAAGCTCTGCATCTGAGCAGTAACAAACTGGTCAGTTTGGATCAAGCTACACCTTGCAACTATGTTCAGAAGAGTTTTTTTCTGCTGTTTGAGTGAGCTGAGTCACAGAGGAATCCTCCTGGAAGAGTTCAAGGAACATCAGAGCCAAAGCTAGGGAATATACACTTTGCTCAGAGATACTATGGGGCAGAGCCATAACATAAGAATATGGATGGTTAGACAGGTAAAGAGAAATAAACATTTCATTAAGCGATTTTTTTTTTAGAGGTTCTGTTCAGCTCTACCCAGGAATAGAAACCGGAAAAGCCTGTCAAAGACCAGCATCAGTAATGTACGCAGAGGCTAGACATCTTACTGCAGAAGGAAAAATGTGAAGTAAGAATGAATTTGGGTGTAGGGATGAAAATGTGTGATTGGGTGACACTGCATACATTGGTTAAGCTACCCATAAAATAGACGTATACATCCTAGTTGCTTAAGAAGCAGCTTGAACATATATCTTCTATTCTTTCCCCATCACGTTACACAAATATGCAAATTTAACAGCAAGTTGTGGATTTTTAATTGTTAATAGTGGGGATGTTACAACTAGTACACTCAAACGAATGCTTTGTAAACTATGATTACTAGACAATAGTCAATAAAAAGCCCACATACAAATTCTTCTGCCAAGAGGAGTAAGCTCCATGCATGTATGCAAGCATGCCATACAACAAACTTGTTAAAGCCAAGGTCTCGTGAATAGTATGCTAACAGGAGGCCTCATTACAGAGTAAACTAGCTACTACCCAGCAAAAAATGTATCTGACAATACACTGTGAAGAAGCCTGAATATTTATATGCCATATGTAAATCTAATAATGGGGAAGACTACCAAAGGGTTCCAAATTTCAATAATACCTGTGCTAGCTGAGTTAATTGGAAGTCTTATTCATAACCTTTCCTGAATATTTCCTCTTCTTGCAATGATCTGTTATTTCCTTGCTTGTTAATGGAACAACAGGTAGAAATTTCCCAAGTTACAGCCTGCTCTGCAGGCTGCTTGTAAACACAGAAGAGTACATTATAGCCATCCTCTTTTAAAGCTATTTGTGCTGTGAATACAATTTGAAGTATTCCTGACCATCTCAAAATAACCTCAAATAATTTTTTTTTCTATTAGAAAGGCAGAAAAAAACAGCAATTTTTTTTTCTTTGAAGGAATTCTTGCATTCTACAAAGACCTGATTCAAGTTTTCTAAAACTTCAGTCATCTGAAAAACAAATGCATGGAGATACTGCATTGTAGAGCTATAATGTAAGGGAATAGAATGCTAGACCGGTTGAGAGAAACAAACATTTAATTAGGAGATTTTCTCTGTAAGGTTTCCATTCAGCCCTACATAGGAGTACAAAGTAGAAAAGCTTGTAAAGGGAGACCACACTCACTTTCAAGGGGAAAATTCTTACGCTCCCAATGCAATGCTGAAGGGTGTCCTGGATCATGACAATGTAATCACAGCTTGTGATTTTAATTTGCTGCTACTGTTTTACATGGGTGATGGTCTTAGTTCTCACTCTTTTAATCTTATGAGTAGGAATGTTAGTCTAGAAGCTTTTCATCAGAAAGAACCTTCTGATGCATGTTTTAAATCAACAAGAAAAAAGTGTAAGTTAAAAAAAATTCATAAAATTAAAAAAAATAATAAAAAAAGCATTCCATCTTCAGACTGCTGCGACAGTGTGGCTGTGCACACCTGCTGATCTGGGTGCTGCACAGAGATCTGTGGCATTGGCCCCAGCAGAGCTAAAGACTTTCCTGTGTCCTGCGCGTGCTCCATGTGTGTATGCAAGCATACCACAAAACAAACTTGCTAAAGATCTTAAGGACCTCAACATGCATCACCGCAGCCACCTTACGATGAACTGTAAGTTTATACCTGCAATCCTATAGTGTAATTATCAAAAATCCCATGATACACTGTACAAGACTATACATGTACAACTGTAAAATGGTAAAAAAAAATCTGCTTTACACAGGACATGCAAATATTCATTCAGAAAATATACTTTCTCTTCTTGGTGAGAATCTTTTGTTGGTTTGGGAGCTTTGCTTTTATGGGTTTACTTTTTTAATTAAAGTGAGGAGGGTATCTATATGCACATATATTAGCTTTAAACATTTTAATGTTTGTTTGCCCTACTTTTTGGGATGAAAAGGAGTTCACTTTAAAAATAAGAAACACAACTGGATATTTTCCTTTAATTCAGAAGGAGGTCTTTTGTCTTTCTCAGAAATCCTACTACATTTGAGTCTTTAATTCACAGTAGAAGCTGCTTCAGTTCGTGACATGATTAATCAGAGGTGTAAAGGGATCTCTGCTTCTCAAGAGGAGAGGGAACATGACACAGGAACATTCACAAACTCAGAGCAGAGTTACAGTGCTAGCGAAGCAGCCAGACCGAGTTTCTTTGTTGGAAGTCAGTTTTGGCCCCAATTGTCCTATGATTAAGGTGAAACTTGTAAAACAAATTGAAACTGAAGCATTCCCATAGAAACCATAAATTTTCTGATTTAGCATTAAGCCTAAAACTTCTAATGGACAAATCTCCAATGGGCAGGAATGATGGAAAACCTGCTTAGCGTTACCGGTTGTGCATAGTTATTTGGTATTTAATCCTTTCCTATGTTTCCCTGCTTTCACTGCCTTAGGTTACAATATTAATATTCTTTTAACGAAGCTTGTCTATGTGAATTAAGCTATACTTGAGTTCTGAAGGATTCTGACGCTGTATTATTTTTCCTCCGGATTACTTATTTTTCCAGAAAAAAAATGCTTCTGCAAGAAGCTGTTGCCACTAGCTCTCAGCTGCATGAAGAAAAGCTTTCAGAGCAGCACTTGGAGCATCCAATTTAGATAAGGATAAGTTCTATTTGGAAAATTTTGGAGAATGCTAGGATAAGAAGGTTATCTGCTGACCAGCTGAATGACAGTCAAGAAAATGTAAGCATCCTCCACAAAGGATGGTTGTATCAGAGAGAGTGCATTAGCAAAATGAATAAGAACCTCCTATTCAGAATTATTTACAAAGTTATAGTTCCAGATAAGAAAGAGCTGTAGTTTAGGAGTATATCTTTTATAAAACATGATTAGATTCCTTAATCTTACTAGTGATGAATATTTACTATTGAGCTTTTAAATGTATCTGAAGATTTTCATGCATTTACTCCAATAATTCAAGATTTGAGAAAATACTGATACAGCTTGTAAGATTTCGCTCGTGGAGGCACAGCTGAACTGGTGAAGCAGCCTTCTACCAATACAGCTGACAGTCAATACATCAAGTCACAGAAAAGAAATCAACAAAACATTTTTTTTTTTTTCTGCTAGAATCACTGCTGTACACCAGGGGTCCTGCTGCAATGGGGAAAGTATCAACCAGAGACCTCTTCCTCGGCACCTCATGTTCCTGCTGGGTGGCCCTAGTAAAACCCCAACACATAGATGAGGCCTCAGCACAAAGGAGATGTCTTAAACACATAACTTCACGAGCAAAGAAAGTAGGGCAACCTGGTTTGAAGACCTGAGGCACTGGACTGGCTCGCTAAGGAGGTGAGAGTAAACTTCTGGGAAGTTCTTCATGGGAACTTCTCACAGGGTGCCAGCCCTGACGAGACTGCCCTCTCGGAGAGGAGTCTCTGCTGTCCGGTAAGGGATCAGGAAATTGTCAGTCTCTCCCATTTACAAAACAAGGATAAATGAGGAAGGTAACTGTGTAAATGACCAAAAGGGTGGAATAGTTACTGGCTATATCAAAACCAGAGAAAATAAAAGAAACCAAACTCACTGACACTTCCACTATCCTCCCCTATGCGGGATGTAGTAATACTTGTAAATTCCTACTGAAAAGACTATCCTTTCTCACTTCTTTAATTATTATGGTTGTTGGAATGCATTTATATATTTCTAAAAAACCAGCATGTGATACCTGATTTACAGAGAACAGAAAGCAAAAAAATTCTTTGACAAAAAGTTACATTCATAGCTCTGATTCCAAATTGGGCCACTTTACCAGATTACGTGATTTATACTCAGATTTTCTTAGATCCTCTTTGAGGAGGAAAGATGGTATTGCAACCATAAAAGCTCCAGAGATGGTGCATTTCTGCTAGGCCTCTATGACCGAAATTGGTCAGTGCCTCGCTAGTTTTATGGTCTATGCAATAAGAAAACTATGAGCTTGATTTGCAGACCAGAGACATACTTGGAGCCATCCTCATCTGTGTTACTGATTCTGAAAAGCTGAATTCCATGCAAGCAGAGAAGCTTTTTCTTTTTTTTTTCCAAATACCATTTCCTTTTCTTCTATATTTTCTTGCCTCATTATTACTGATCTTGCTGTAACACTTCACAAGGTGTGAATGCACTTCTGTGAGCATAAGAAGCGCTAACGCTTCAGTGTCTACATTTTAGCAAATGTTACCTTCAATAAGCATGCTTCAATGGAGACAGCAAGAGTATGTTTGTGTGAAACTAATCTTCCGGAAAAAACAAATTGAGCGATTTTGATAAGATAATTCCCACCTAATGTTAGATATCTACCATGCAGATGTCTACAGCCAAGCTAGTATTCTGCACTTTCTTTAGAGTCATTGAAGACAAATAAAAACTTGTAATGTATGATTTATGTGATCGTTTTTAAACACATAATTTAGAATGGAATTATTTACATCCTACAAGTGCTTGTTACTCTCTATAAACTAAAGAAGTGCTAACCGAGAAGCTTGGCTACATCAACATTTACACTATAAATATTAATTTTTGGCATTGTGAATCCCATCTTCTGTACAGCAGAATAAGTAGGACAAAAAAAGGAAAAGAAAAAAAGTAACTCATGAAGCAAATCTGATTGGCATAACTGTGCCTTGAAGGGTTGGAGAGTTGGTTAATCCCTCGCACTTCTGTGGCTTTGCTGCACAGCTTCATAATTTGAATCTTCCTTCCACCTACAAATGGAGGCTGTTGATCTGATTTCACACATATACTAATTCATTAAAAGATCAATTTAATCAACTAAGCAAAATCAATGTGACTCCAACTGCAAATTTGGTTTGTTGATTGTACTAGTCTCTTATAATCAGTTTTGTAAAAGAAAAAAGTTTACACGTTAATTGATTCTCACTCTACTGGCTTGCTAAATTTCCATAAAATGCTAAACAATATTGAGAGCTCCTGCCCCAAAAATAAAACACAAGTTGTAGCCCTGCAAGAACAGATAGAAAGCAAATGAACCTTTTAACGCTACTGTGCTGGCAAATTACAACAGTCACCTGCAGAAGATCAGTAAGTAACAGAAGGAATTTTGTGAAAGCACCCTGAAATGATAATGATATTCTCCCACCAAGCAGTGGTAATTCTTACAGAATAGGTGAAATGTGATACAGGAGTATTTGTCCCACAAAGAGAAGAACAAACCAGTTTGAAAGACCTATCTTCTGTTTCAACTGGAAAATAAATTTGAAAAAAGCAGCTTAGAGCAGAGCACTGAAGACCTTCCTTCTTCCAGACCAGAAAATGATGCTGGAGAATTATTTGCCCTACAGTTTCATGCTTTCAATTTCTGCTACTCCAAATTACAAGAGTTGCTGTCCTGGACAATAACTTATAAGTACGGGAAGTTCTTAAAGGGACAACAGAAAACAAGGTAAGGAGGTACTGAAAATTAATTAATCTTTTCTCTACGATTGCCAGATTAAGGTCACCTAGTTTCGTGTGTCCTGAAATACAGAAATAAAGAAATAAAGAAATAAAACAAGATTCTTCTAAAAATGGGGAGAAATTTGAGCCTTACAAAGGAGCAATAGCTGATACCAAAGGGTACTGAGTACAACTGAGATGACACCTGAGATCTCCAGGACTGGTCCACTTATGTTTACGGTCCCTCAGCATCAGGATATTTAAGGTAAGAGATTTAACAAGCACGCTCGTGGGCAACGGTTGTAGTACTACCTTCTCGCTGCACAACGTATGGATTCTGTGTGTTTTAGAGTACAATCAACAGGGGAGTTTGTCAGCTGTACCCACTATACATGGAAAACTTCAAAATGTATTGAGGTTGTCATACGATCTGATCTGGGCCTTCAGCTGCAATTTGCACAGCATTTGCTCAGCACTGGGGATAGAAATCTGTGAAATTGGTTACCTTATCATTGCCAAAAAGGTAGCAGATGTTTTGTAGACCTCATCAACAAAAATACAGGTTTTGCCATCTAAACCAAGGCTCTAACACTCATAAATCCACTCCATTACCTAACTACGCACTAACTAGAAGAATTCAATCACTAAGTGGCCAACAATAACATCTTTGCCAGCGTGCTAGATCCGCAGATACACATGGTAAGGCTGAACTGGAAGACAACTGTAGTTTTTCCATTTTTCACTTTTGTGAGTAAAGACTTCAAAGGATCATCACCCAAAGGTCAGGCAACATCCCATAGCTCAAATTCCACCCCCAGCAAAGCAACATGCAAGTGGAAACATTTCTCTTGGGTTTACAGCTGCTACATCAGATATTCCCATGCACTGCTGACCAGAGCTCTGCACTGAATATCTAAGATCAGCATGTAAGCTGCTCACGCACACGATTGATGGTTTTACCTATAAAAGCAGCTTGATCAGTGGGCCAGAGTATATCAGTATAAAATTGCCTAAACTAGTAGCATGGTACCTGAATGCGATCGGGAACACACTGTGTTCAGATAAGGGACTTCTACATCAGTATAATGTTAGAGCTTTCCAAGTAAAAGTATTTTGATCCAAACACGAAATAAATCTCCCAAAACAAACAAAAAGCCCTTGTACTCAACTGAAATAGTGACAACAGGAAAAAATGTCAGACCTTAGTGATTAGCTTTGGCTGTATCTCTCTTCCTCCTATATTTTCTACACTCACACAGAACTGTGCCAGTTGTTTTAAAGGATATAAAATACAGCTGTGGTTACTTAATTTTTGAAGGCTTGCAAAAGAAAAGAGAACAAGGAAATGAAAGGCTAAATCACTAGCTGGATTAAAGCAAGCTGTGGTCCCCCTGTTGTCCTGAGCACAGACACAGCTCCTCAGTATTTCAGAAAGAAGGAAATTAGCTTCTGACCTTGCACATGAAATAGCCTGGGTATCTACTCATTACAAAAGGAAGCTTATGATCCTCTCTTTGATCTGAACTGATGTGGAAACTTGGCCTGTCTCGGATTAAGTTCAACTTGGAATTTCAACAGAGAGGTTCCCTTCTGTCCTATTTCCATCCATTTTACATCTAATTATAAAGCAGTGCCCGTAATCTGCTTGCAAACTTGTTTTTAACTGTCAGACTTGAGTGGCTATTGAGGAAAATCATACATATTTCAAACAACTGCCTAACTGGGTATTTACTCTAGAGACATTACTGCATTCAAATAAGGTACTCCATCTTCACAGGCAAATATTTTTCAGTTTATATTATTTTGTAAATGATTTTTTAAAGAGAATTTAAATATTCCTCAACTACTACTTCTCAGTAGCCACCAAGATTGTAACAAATATTGGTAGAGGAAGAAATGCAAAGTAACCATTCTTCAATGCCTCAGCAGTACCCTCATTTCGTATTTTTACAGCAGTAGCTAATAGCTTACTTGCTAGTTCCTCCTTTGTGTCATACACCTGACTGTCTTTTGTCACTTCTGTCACAGCTATTCTGTTATTTAAGCATATCTTTCCCTTGTATCTAATATAAGCACAAGCCTATCTGCAAAACCAAAGTTGTGCCTTCTCACTTTTACTCAAGCAAAACTCATGTGAACTTCAGTCAGAGGATTAAGTCCTGTTTGCTATTTTTCCCAGTGCAAAAGCCCTCAGCGAAAGGAAGAAACTTGCAAACTTCAGTGGGAACATCCTACCCAAGATCTGCCTCCAGCCACAGGCAGCGACAATTCCTCTCCGAGCCTGTGAAGGTGGCTGGAGACTGTACGGAGACTTTATGGGATTCTTGAAGAGATCTGCACGGGAGCCTGAGACTTCTTCAGAGTTCTTCATACTTCTCAGCAAGACAACACAATGTCATCAGGTCTTTGAGCTAAAGTCTTCAAAAAAGCTGTACTCTATACAAAAAATTAAGTGGTCCAACAAAGTCAAGAGCCAGGGCCTTCCAGAGGGGCAGGACATTCAACGCTTTTCAAAATCAGGGGAGTTAATTTGTTGTTTCAATGCCATGTCTTTTACCCTTGGTCAGATTCTCCAGTCATATAGACTGAGCAGCTCTACCCTGTTCATCACTTACTTATCTGTTAGCACCAGATTTTTAAGCTATGCATGTCTTTTTTTCACTGTAGACTTAGCTTCAGTTAACATATGTGTTGTTGATAACTCAGGTCACATTCATGAAAAAAATACCCACCAAAAAACAGGAACTGTCATTCAATGATAGTTACACTTTAAACTGGAGTTAGCTGACCCATCAGCGGAAATTAGCTCAGGAAACACCCATCAGCTATTAACACAGCTACTCTGTATTGCTATAATGTTAATTCAGAGGATTCCTCATTCAAGCCACATTAACTCGAGGGGCATTAGCTTGAGTGTATGCAATTTAAACCAACTCTTTGGTGAGGACAAATTCTGTGAAGTAGCTTTTACCACGACCTTATAACCTTTCTGCCAGTAGTTCCTTATCAGGAATTAATTTTAAAAGAACAGTTTTTTTCCCCCTCTTACTGTGGTGTTGCACAGGGCAAAGCAACCAACCATCTGCCAGGTATTTGGCTCTCATCTAAGACAGAACAGAGTCACAACAGAGCCATTTTTATTTCACTTGTTTTGCGTGCTTTGACCTACAGGTTTTGTCATTTTTACCAGAAGGACCTATTATTCTGAGTGCTTTTCACTAGCCAGTATAAATCCTTGGCAGCCAGTCCCCTCAGCCTGACTGAAGAGATCTGTCTGCCAGAAAATCACAACAGTATCATGTGCTATGAATATTTTATAGTTGATTTGCTAATTGCTGATTTCATGCCCAAGTACTAAGGTCATGCTGGTCACACCTGTTAGGATATTTTGTCCTGGTCAAACCCCAGAGTATTCTCCTATCTCATAACTGAGTTAAAGAAAGATAAACTGGGACTAAGAAACAGATGAATTGACAAGCTTCTCCAGACCACAGAGCTATCAAAGCACTTTCAAGACACCCGACCTCTTTTCACCCTGTGCACATATCTGCCAGGCACTCAGTGAATATACTCTGGATCTGGAGCCACGCAGTGCCCATCTCAATCAGTTTGTGCAGTGGCTTCTGTGTGCTGATGTAGCAGGCTGACAATTAACCTCTGCTTTAGTAAGGGATGCTCTTAGGTTCATAGTCATGCTCCTGTCAAGAGAAACACTAACCATAATAAAAATTTACTTTAGCAGCTTCTTTTAGGATTTTTGCCTCACAGGACCTGATCTGTAATCAGCCTCTGGAACACCAGACAACTCTGGTACACTATACAAAAAGTAAATGTGAAGATTATCCTGCACTGGATTTTCCTGTCTTCAAACTACCTGAAGAAATACCTGTGCTACATAACCCTCTCAGATTCAAGATTTTCCATGCAGTTGGCAACGTTATGGTCTTTCCTTTCTGGTGAGGTTGAGATAGTTGCTGCATGTGGGGCTTACAGAGCAAAATGTGTATTAAGCATTGAGGTATCAAGAACTGATATACCAGTAAAGATTCTCAAGAAAACGTTAAAGAATTCTATCGCAATAGGAGATCCCCCTGAATGCAAGTGGAAATAGTGTATTACGCACATGAAGGAAAAGCTCGATAGGCAGGGAAGAGATCATACAACATCTTGTCTACCATACCAGGGAAATGAACTTGATTCTGGTCCTCTTTTACTAAGACAAGATACTTAGGACTGGAATAACGTAAGTGGCTCTGATTCAGCACTGCGTCTGGGCTTTACTGCTTAAAGGCAAGCATGCCTTCACAAGTACATTTGAGTTATTCCACTGTTTCAACAAGAGATACACGAAGTCTGCAACATGCACTGCTGTGGCAATGCAGCAGATGATTTCAGATTCAGACGAACCCTTTTTGGTGTAGGTCATTCCGGTATTCCAAAGGCTCTGATAAGAGTTGCTGGACAGACGCTAGATTTGGATGGCCAGCAGTGTTCTAAACGTTAAAGGCAGTTGTGAACCCTGTTAAGAATTTCTGCAATTTAGTGTTCTGGTAAAATAAGATTATTGCCAGCAGATTCAGAAAAGATGTGATACACTCTTCTGCCAGAAGAAGAAAATAATGGCTGTGGTAGCATTTGTGTTCAAGAACAGATGGTTCTCAGCTGTCCTTCATGTTGATGGCACAAATCCCTGAAAACGAATGTTTGCTAATCATTTCCATACAGTTTCAAGAGCTACAGTTAATTTCAGGCACCTGGGGAAACCAATCACCTCCAATACTACTGTGTCATGAAAGTAAACAAACGCTCTAGTACGTTAACCAGGCCTAACAATACTTCGCATAGAAAGTAGCTTACCATATTTTTCAGCATATTAGAATCATAGAATCATAGGATGTTTAAGCTGGAGGACACCTTCAAGATCTTTGAGTCCAACCACTAACCTAGCACTATCGATTCCGCCACTAAACTGTGTCCCTAAGCTTTGTGCCACCACAGTTCGATAAATCCCAAGTTGTTGGTAGAGAAGTAGCCTGAAGTAGGAATGCCATGTACTAGGCTGGTCTATTACTCATTCCAGAAAATGGTGGTTTAAGCATGTCCTGGATTTCCTGTAAAGAATTTGCTTTGGCAATGTGTAGAAATTACCAGTCAGACTGCTCCTCAGCAATGTGATACTTGACAAATACAGCCTTTTAGAACAAATAAAGGCAAGCACACAAATTCACACACATGGAGTGGTGATTTTGGTTTTGTCTTAGGTTTCTGCTTCAAACACTCTCCTACTATCTTCTTTAAAAAAAATGTACAAAACATATTTTTCTGAATAGCCTATAAATAGCAAATGATTCTCAATACTATTTTCAGTGCTCTACCATTTTTTATTGACACTTAATAGGATGTAATTTCTCTTCACTATTTTTCGTATACTTTCAAGAGGGAAACCAGACATCTTGAAAAGTATTATTGAATAAAGTCTAAAAAGTATTTTCAGTTTCCTTGTATTCTTCCAAATTTTTAAGTGTAATATAGAGTGACAATTGCGTGTCTTGAATAAGTAGGATGCAAAATAATTGCACCAAATACGAGTTCATACGTATATTTTCAGTATTCAGAAACTGGGTAAGAACTTTTTCCGTCCACCTTGCCATGAATACTGTCAGTTCTTCAATTTTTCCCATTCTGTCAGACACCTTTTTCAATTTCATTCATATTCTGATCAATGGAAGCTTCCAGAGTATTTGTGTATCTCTACGTCCACTTCCTTTACTGATATTTTTAATGATGCATTTATTCCATTTATTTAAACAATGAACACCGGAAACAATAACTTCTGTATGACTACCTCTGATAACTTGGTAGTCTGAATTTGCCTGAAAATTATTTCCTCAAAAGATATTCTGATGGTGTGTGGGAAGATGCAGCAGTAAATAAGTTTGCCGCATTCAAATTCTTGATGAAGATGAAGCTACATATAATGTTCTTAACTTTTTATTCTGTTTCTTCTTCTGGTGGATGATTTTGACACATAATGCAGTAATGCACCAAGGATATTTTTGCATATGTTAGTTACAGGCAGCTTTTAAAAAAAAAAAGCTGGAATCAGAAAGTCCTCTACCTGATTCCTCTATGATAAGGATCTTTGTAAGTACCAGAAGGATTTGTAGAGTACAGTTAAATGCCTATCCCGTATTCCTAACTGTACTGAAATAAATTTAAACTGTTCAAGCACCTTTGCCTTAAAGTGATGTGAAAACCCTTGGCCACATCTAGAATGTAGGTCATACTTTTTTCTAGGAAAATCCTTTATATATTGTTTCTTTTCAGGAGGAAAAAAGCCTTTGTATCACAGGACAAAGCTTTGTAGCTTGTTCTTCCTTTCAACCGCCAAATACGACAATGGGAAGCCCAGTGATGGTTTCGTCTCTGTGGGGGCAGCTGTATGCCACATAAGCCTTACATGACAGCATGAATAATATTCTGCTGAGATAAGACCAAACAATAGGAGGAGCCTGTATCAGTCAAAATCTGTGACAAAAGCTGATACTGATAGGAACTGTTCAGGTAACTTAATTGCCCAGTCTCTTGACCTGGAAATACTGGACACACAGAAGCTGTCGTGTCTCCAGATGTACATGAGCAAGAACACCATTGTAGGGCCTTGACTATCCAGACAAACTAGCAGGCTCTCTATGCAAAGAAAGTCAGTCATCCTTCTGCTATTTTTCAAGTTTTCCTTAGTAGCAATACCTGAAAACACCAAGCAATTTTGCTTTCACGGAAATCTTTTTAGCGTCAGTAATTCACATGTTTCCTAGCACAGCACATCTAGCCCTACAGACTCTGTCCTCAAAAACATTTATGTAAAACTGTTTTGTTATCTGAAGAGTCAGCAGTGGTGGCACTAATTGTGGATATTGCCTGTCTTCTTGTAAATAAACTTAGAACTTCTTCTGTTCGAGGAGTTCGCATTAGAGCTAACAAATTAAACAAAAGTGTTGAAGCTGCTATTTTAGTGACAATCTCTGTATCTACTAGAAGAGCTACAAATATGAAAGCACACTGGTGCACATTTTTAAAGGGGATATCTGCCTACTAGTGACATGAATCATTGCATATTTCTACTTATTTTATTACAATACTAAGCTCCTACACAAGGGACATGTCTGATAAAAAGAGATTTTCCTTTTGAGATGTACTTCATGTTTATTAAAATACTTCTTCAACATCCTGTTTTTCTTTCACAAACAAAACTATGTGCTATTGTTTCATATCAAGTTTCTTTCTTTTAAGTCAATCTCATGGTAAGCAGCTGTGCTATTCTTGCTCTGATTTTGCCCCGAGTGGGCAAATGAGCCTGAGTGTCACAAGACTAGTTCTGTGTTTATGGCAAGCGGATAGATTTACAGACAGTGACCAAGCTGTCTCCTGTCTCTCTTTCAAAAGCAAGTAATGTAGTGACAGCAACAGTGGAGAGTTTGAGAGTGAAAGGCAGGTGTACAGGGTACTGGCATCTAATTGAAGCCAGCTAATAAAACACAATGCAGTCTCAATTTTAAAGACTTAAATGGTTGCCCTATCCTTAATATGGACACCTTGTAGGAGTCAGTAGAAAATAGTAATAAGAAATCATTAAATAGAGCAGATGAAGGGAAGAACACACTAATAGATTTGCATGTTAGCTATACAGGACCTGAGCTGCTCTAAATGGCAATAAATTACATGCAGTATTGCAGAGTCAGTACTGCACATCAAACTAAACATGAGACGGTAGCTATCCATTCAGACTAGACAGCATCTGCTGTGGGCACTGAGCACCTGAAAGGGAACCTAAAGCAGGAGATGTGGGATGTTATGCTGATGCACATGAAGAATGCAAAGGCTGAACCAGCCTTGGGTTTCCAGGGCTGTTGGTTCTTCCAGCTGGCTCTGAACACCAGACAGTGTTCAATGGTATGGAAAGTTAGATGCTCAAGGACAGCTACTTTCATCTACGATTAAAAAAACCATAGTACTTTCTGCTTCTGACAGCTGATTTCAGACTGAAAGCTATATATTGTCTGCTTGATGCAGTACGTCCTTGGTAAGATTTGAAACTCGATTTTGTGTTTGTTGAAGTAGGAGCAGTGGACCACAAACACATCTGCCCTTTCCTTCAGCAAAGGAACAGCAAAACCTTCATTAATCAAATACAATGATTGTTAAACACTGATTCTATTAACTCAGAGTAAATAAGCTACATGATTACAATCATCTTGGAGGTCAAGCCCAAGGGGATATGTCAGAGACCACTTCATAACAGGATACCCTTCTGCTCTGCCGTAGCCTTTCCCCTTTCCAAATAAAGCATAGGACAAAATGGGCACAGGCCATGTGGTGTCCGTACTATACATCCGCATTGCAGCACAAGGATAGGAACAGTAACTCTGGACGTTTTCAGGTAACTGGGCTGGATTGCTTAATAACCAAGCTGCCTGCGAGGATGAATAAAGCATCTTTATCCGTAAGAAGCTGCAAGGAGAAACTTTTGTTTCCTCTCCTGGCCTGGTCTATGCCAAAAGCACAAGAGTAGAGAAGATGCCCTAGACTCCCCTTCGCTGATGCCTCTGCACAGCGGGCTATGCAGGAGACCATGAGATGACTCGGTCCCCTCACCACTGCCCTCTAAAGAACATGTGGGAGGATGGGCTGAGCAAGTCAACAGGTTGAAGAAGAACCAGGGCGTCAAATCCATGGGAAATTAATCTGATTTTGGTGAACTACCTTTGAAATACACTCCTAGTTGGAGGCTTGAAGGAATAGCAGAATTTATCCTCATATGAATAAAAAATTTATTTCGCAAGTGCATAATGCATCCACATGTTTACAGAAAAAGCAACACAAGAACATAGTAAAGACAACTGTAAGTTTTCCAAATATCGTTACATACTTACCAACACAAATGCCTTTAATACATTAGCAAGCAACCTCACATGAAACGATATGCATATTCACGAATGCAACGAGTACATTTCTTACACTTAATTAGCATGATAGAATTTCTGCACTCTGAGAATTTGTCTGTGAAAATTACGTTACAGGTTTTGCAGCTGATATGAAGACATTACAGTAAAAAACACCCAGTAAAAAATATGAGCTAATTACATAATGAGCCTTGAGAAATCAAGTTCTCACTTGGTACGTCACTGGTGGTATATCAGATATCTACATCTGTGGTACCCAAGAGCACTGCTCTGCTCTGTAAACATTGGTGATTAAACTTAATAACTAGCTCTTAATTCTGCTGCACTGACTACCCAAGATTAGGTGTCTGCAGATGCCTCCAGTGCTTGGAATGATTCATCTATGTCAAATCAGGACAGGCAGCTTCCTACAGTGCATATTACTGTTTTGGAAATGTACCTTGAACTTTCCATACTGCAAATCTCCCTTTCTCTTCCTTAGGTTATACACATCTTTTAATGCTGCACCCTTTGTCCCAGCATATACTGAAGTAAGTTATTTTCTGCTACTGAGATGGAAGTTGGGCGAATCTCTGCCCACATGAACATACCTCACAGCTGAGATTGCAAGGGCTATCCCTGCCTTATCCAGCTGTGCACACCAGCAAGAGTGGCTCCATGGATCAGAACACTTGTAACTGGAGGAGCTCCCACATCTGCATGATGCCCATTTTGCAGTGTTTCAGTTCGGACTAGCCCTGGTTTGACTCCATAGACTGAACTCTCATTTACAACTGGAACATATTATGAACACCTCTGGAGCAAATCTGCTAGTTTAGTTTCCTCCCAAAGGAAAGCAGCTCACATGTTCTGAGATAGCCCCACAATGCAAATCAAAGCACAGCACGTAGGGACAGTTGGGTGTGTGCTCCTGATGCAAACTAAAAAGCTAATGTAGACATTATACATTTGATCAAATCATGCTTACGTTAAAGGGAAGAATTATCTTTCTTCCCTCTCACCTTTCAGCAAAGCTGAGGAGTTACAGTAGCTGGGAAATTCAAATGTAATCACAAACCTCCTCCTACAAAATGATAACGTATCACTTTAATGTGAAGCTGCCTCTCTCACAAAAACCTTGTGTAAAAAGTTACGTGCTTTTGCTGAGTGGCCTTCCCAGATTTAGTTGTCCAAACAGACATAAAAATCTATACTAATCCAAGATGACATGAGACAAAGTTTGTAAAAATGCATGTTCTGCTGAACTGTTCACTTGCAATATATGCTCAATGGTAAAGAGGATTCTCCCTACTAGTCATGACTAGTTGTGGGTCAAGGACAAACAAATTTAGAACACATCTCTGCGTACGTTTTTGCTTCCTTACAGTAATTACCATCCATCTTAAACCAGAGTGAAACCTGGAGGGCCTGCTAGAAGCATCAGCAGATGCTTGGGTCTATCAAATAGACATGCTTCACAGTTGCAGTTAGCTTACAGTTAGTCTGAAAAATGTTCAATGCTCTTTGCTCAGTATGTTTTTGTGTGTACATGTGTTCTAATTTGATTTACTTGTCTTTTAAAACTAGCAATTATTTTCACAATTAAAGATTCACACAACCATCCACAGCTACGAAATTAAGATCTGCTCTATGGCAGAACACGCGAAACTATGAAAAATCTGTGAAAAATGTGAAATCCCTTCACGTAAGTAGCATATAGACACTGTTTTGCAAGAGGTAAAGCAGTGTGTGACCAATTTTATGTGGATTAAGCTGTACAAACGACAACTTCTGAATGAGATTGTAGATGAATTTAAGATGCTTTAAATTACATAAGCTGACCACGATAAATACTCCATACAGTATGGGGATGGAAAGGAATGAGTGCTGTCATTCACCTCTTATCAGTGTTCCAAAATACAGTGTGCTTATTATTCACTACTCTCTAAGTTGCATTCAAAGAAAATGAGTGTGGAAAAATGAACTATCTTTACACATCAGCAGTAAGGCAAATCAATAGAGGCCAGCAACACCACACCACAACCACAGAGCTCCAGTTCTGACTTAGTCCTGATCCGCTAGGAAGACATAGGATAGATCGCCAAGAAACAAGCCTGCAAAATACCTGGGAATGAGTATACCCCTCTAAGGGGCACATGTTGAGATTTACAGTGCAGTACAAAATTCCCTGTATCTAGATCTTGTTAACGCATGCTGTTCTGTAAGTGACACACGCTTGTCTGTCAGTCCCTGCTGGAAAGGATAACCACTGTCGCTTCGCCCTTCTGCTTCACAGTTGCTGGCTATTTTTGTCTTTCATATTATTTTATTAGACAGTACAATGTAGTTAAGTTAATAGAAACTGTTCCCAATCTGTACTAGATGCTATTGTGTCTGTTGCAAATCTAGAACGAAGAGTTGAAGTTTGTCTGTTTGTATTTTGCTGGTCAGATGAGAGATGCTTACTTTTCCCCTTGCTTGTCTTGCCTCCCCTGTAACGTTTTTTTAATGGACATTTCCCAGATCCCGTAGCTGCTCCAGCCTTTATCTGTTTATTGACCATTCATATGATTATGGATTTCCATCTATAGCTGCTTGCCAGTAATGCACCCACAAATGCACCAATAAAAGAGAACCATAAGACAGGGAACAGAAAACTTACAGCAGAAGTAAATTGGGCAAAATTCAGAGGTTGATCTATTTAAGGAATTTCAACATATTTATGTGAATATACATATATTTACTTAATGCTTCTTTGCCATCTGCAATACGCCCTTTACAAAACTCTTCACTCAGACCCTAGAAAAATCATGGGGGTAGTTCTTTAGAAGATTTATTAAGTGCATGCTTGAAGTTTGAGAAGGTGGAGTTTGAAGAGTACATTCTCTTCGAATGTTGTCTCTGCTGCTGATACTGATAATAAATAGAATTACGTAAAATTTGATGCCCAGGAGTCATGAACTGAAGCGGACAAGCTTGTAATAGATGATTCTGACATAGCACTATCAGATCTTGACAACAAAAAGAAAAAGCATAAAGTGAGGTTAATAAGACTACATGTTCCATTACATTTCCTCAGTAATTCTTGAAGAAAATATTGCCTTTGAGACTATTCCAAGAACTGAGAAGACTAATGATACATTTGATCTTAAGTTTATTTCTCTCTTTGAATGTTTTCTTTCTGTCTCCTTTCACATTGATTAGTGCTGTGTTAGTCCAACTCTTTTGGTTATTGCTGCCTGTAATATTTCTTCTGAGGTGACATTCAGGTTTTAAAATGTGCTTTATGATTTGAAGTGTTTTCTTCTTCCCTTTCTTCTTTCCACTTTCTCAGTAATATTAGGAGTTCTTGGGGAATTGCTAAATCTTCCTTGAGACACATCTGTTATGCTCTTTAAAAACAGTTAAATTCCTATTCTAGAAAAGTGCAGGGAAGAAAATGAAACTGGAGTGCAGTCAGTGTAACTTCACCACTGTTCAAAGTGGTTAAGTCATCAGCATGATTTCTAGTGTAGCTCATTCTCGAAGTGTTTTTACCATTGCTCATACTGTTTTATAAAACAGAGGGATATGTACTAAAGCTGACTTTAGCCTATGTGGCCTACATTTATAGAAAAATCAGAGACTCTGCCAAGCCATTGGCCAGTGCTGTGGACTGCCATAATCCAGGTCTCTGAACAAATTCTACAGCAATACATAAGCATCTATACCAGAAACACAGCAATAGCTTTCTGAACTTTACCTTCTTCTCTTCTTTCATGCCAATAAAGTCCAAAAGAGAATATCAAACGAGAAGAAGAAAACAAGACGGGAGCCTGTTATCTAGCTAAAATTCTTTATCTGAATGCAGTTTCTCCATGGACTCTCAGTCTTCAGCTTGAGTGCTTGTGTTATTTTCACAAATTACTTTTTTAATAAGAAAATGCCAAAGCACTACAGTCATGAAATCACTGAATCATAGAGTAGTTTGGATTGGAAGGGACCTTACAGATCATCTAGTTCCAACCCTGCTGCCATGGACAGGGACACCTTTCACTAGAGAAATGGGAGATCTCCACTAGAAACGGGAGATCCCACTGTGGCAGGTGTTTGGTCAACAAAAGGACCATTTTTGCACTAAAGGCTTTACGGTTGTTCCCATTATTCTAATTCACTCAACAGTCAAACTTTACTAAGCTGCTGGTTTTATAGAGCGCTGCTGGTTTTATAGAGCTTCTAACTCATCATTGTTCTCCTTACTTCGTGGCAATCATCTAAAGAATGAAGTTTGACCCTTAATCTCATGTGTTAAAACAAAGACCTGCACCGGAGTGTCTAAGTATGTTGTGTTACCAGAAGTTCAACACATGATCAGTGAGGGCTCAGCAGAAAGAAGCAGCAGGCACTACCAGAACTGCCTACAAAGAGAAGTCCAAGGACACAGCCAGGGTTTGATGGGTAGCTGCAGGAAGAGAAGACAACACTTTCAGCCAAGAGAAGAAGCCAAAGATGGGAAGGGAAACCAAGAAATGAGATGGTCAGAAACAGGACTGAAGACAATACAGAGCAGAAGCAGGTATGAAGCTACGTGGCTGATCTGAGGAAGTGGAAAAGTGAGTGATGGAAAAGCCTGTGCAGCATGGTCAATGCTGAGAGGGATTACAACCTGAGGTAAGCACAGTCCAAAGTATGCAAGTGTCTTGGTGACAACGGGACAATCCTGAAAAGAGGTATCCGATTCCTCAAGTAACTTCGAAAGAGAATGAGGGAAAGAGTGCAAAAGGACTCATGGTACATCAAATCTATTTTGCCCATAGCTGTAGCAGACTTAAGTAGTATTGAGCTGTCCCACCACATCCTCCAAAGAAACACTGACATTAAAGAATGGAACACAGCCCTTTGAACTCCTCAATCTTTCAGAAAAAAACTGCCTATTTGATGGAACGTGCCATGAATTATCTCACTACAATCAAGGCAAATCTGAATCTCGAGCTCAGCACAACTATAACAAATTTTTCTGCCCCATTATTAGCGTCTTGTTTCCAGAGAGTCGTATAGGATTTTAAAAGGGTGAACAGTTTTGCCTCCTAAAAACTTACGGCAAAGTAGTCAGAGCTCTTGATTTCCTGAAATGGTGTTTCCTGCTTTTCATTTCCATTGTAATAGTCCGTTAGAGTGCTACCTTAAGGTAATAAAGATTGGAAAATTGAATGCTATTTGTTCTCCCAAGAGACAGGAACACACCTAAAGTCAGCACTGGGGCTGAAAATCTTTTATGGCCACTTTCCCTGCTCAAACCCCAAACCAACAGGTGCCATGACAGCAGTCGATAGTAGGAAGACACGTAACAAGTCCTTTCTCTCCGCTACCCTTCTGTCAGAAAACCAATCTCACTTCAATCTCTTATTAATACTTGATGTTTGTTTTAATAGAATAAAATGTATGCTAGTAAACTAAAGGAGTATTTATATTAGTGCTTATACATGACAAACCGATTTTAGTGACAAGGACACTAAAACAGAATGTGTTATGAACTGGAGATATACAGCTGTATATACGGGATTTTGTAACACAGCAAAAGTCCTTCACTCTACAAGATAGTCTTAACATTGATTTCAAATCCATTTCACACCTATGCTTTCAGAAACCATAGCAAGAGTTTATCTTCTACTTATAATTTGATTTACACCGCAAAATTGTGCTAAAGATTACTGAAAAATTTTCTTGCATCGATAGCCTTAGTGAAAGCAATATCCAGGCAGCAAACCAGAATTTTACAATGCACACTCACATAGATGATAGAATTTCTTTTAATGTACTTCACCAAAGTAAAGCTTGACAATAGTCCCCTGCCAGAATAAAACTTTATCATATAAAAGCTGCCCACGTAGGTGAATAGATGGAAATCTTTCATACAAGTTAAATAATATATGCAGCTCCATGCAGAGCAATAAAGTGACTATCATCATAATTTCATAGTGACAATGGGGAAAAAAAGAAGTAAAGGGCCCCATTTATTCCTGGTAAGATTTTACCTACAGTAAAGTTATACCTTGAAGTATAGTTTGGAGGCTTGGGCATGTCAGATTTATGCTGACTTCTGCTTTTCAGACTATCTGGGCTTTGATTCAATAACCCATTGTAACTTTACGTACTCAAAAGGGCTGCCCAAGAGGTCCCAAGGTCCAACTGTTTGGAAAGTTTAAGGTAAAACCAGAGACTATTGAGTCAGAGGGACCTCTGTATTTGGCTTAGTGTTCACATAACACTGTTAGCACTATGTTCTGTATTAGACTCAGCAGTACAGCTTAAGTTTATTCACATTCAGCTTTCACAAAAGTTGAGTGGGGAGACTCAGCACTGAAAGAGCCTTTGTATATGAATAAAATCCTCTGTGAAAAAAAATGCACCCTCCTAACTTACCAAGCTAAGTGCCATACACAGAGTAACATAATTATAATAAGATAACCCTCAGTAAACTAACTGGTGTGTGCCTAAAAAAATTAAGTTAGGTATTTCAGCCAGTACCTGACAGACTACCGCTCATTCATGTCTTCCAAACAAATGCTGAAAAACCTGTGAAAGGGAGAATTTCCTGCAGGGAAAGCTTGTTTTCCTTTCTTATTGAGTGCTGTTTTGGTTTGGGGTTTTGGTTTTGTTTTGATTTGAATGTTTTTGATTGCCATGTGCCACTCCAGGTTCATGGAGTGTCTATTACCCTAGACAAGAATTCAGACAAAAAGAGTATGCCAAGGACGGTGTCTGTAAGGCTCAGAAACACCAACAGAATTTTCTAATGGGGAAAAGGGAAGATAATCTTGATTTCCTGCATGGGTTGAAGATAAAATTAGGGATCTCTGCTTCCTAGCAGGTAGTAAAGGAAAAACAATCACAGCATCTTGCATGCACATGGCTGGTATCTAGCTGGCTCTAAAAGAATAGGATGTACAGCAGCCAGGATTTGCAAGCACATTGACATATATCCACTTTCTGATTTTTCCACTAAACAGACACAATATAAAGTGGCATCACAAGCTGTTCTACAATCTCTGTTATGCTAATGCTCACATACTCCTAAATCCTCTTTAAATTCTTGCCATCACGTACTAACCCCATCTTGGTGGCAGATACCTGGGATATTCCAAGAGTACACACAGTGCTGAAATAAGGTTTGGGCAACAGCTGTGCTACACAGCTCCCTTTCCGAATCTGATCACTGCTGTAAATGCATTCAAGTGGAGGATGTCTTAGTTCAAGGTTTGGCTCCTCTCCATTTCTGATCTAATCCTTGCTGTAGCTGTTCCTTGGAGTTTCATGGTTTATTTTATCTTGCATCAATGAGCAAGCCAGTAACCACAAAAAGATTTATAACAACAATTGAACCAGTAACATAAAACGCACCGTCATTTGCCTCCATGAAACTAAACAAAGCGTGATCTGAGAGTTATGAAAAAATCACAGTAAAAGACAGAAAAGTCCTGCATCATCAACTGAAACACATCTGAATAATTTCAGAATTGTGCTACATTTTAGCAGGTGAGGAGCTATTACACAGATTTATTGGTTCACATTTACCCCCAGTATAACTCAGTTAAAATAAATGGTGGAACAAAAGGAATAACTTTGGTCTATTATGTAGTAAATGGGTTTTATTGCTTTCCTGAGTGAATAAATAATGATAGATAGGTTTTGTTGTCTACTATAGCACTTATTTTCTGCATTGAACATTTGTATTCATAGCAAATACACTGGATGTGTTAAGAGAAAGCAATCATAAAAAGTTGTACGCTAAGTTATATATCCAGTGTGAAAATTAGAACTACAACAAACATACCCAAAAGAGAAATAAATGTTTAGTTGTGATCTTATGAGCAGAAGAAACAAGTCTACCAGTGTTCCTAAACTTTGGATCTGATCTCCTGCAGTGTTCCCACAGACTTATTCTGTAGGATGTAAGTGCTGAAGATTAAGGTATTACGTTCTCGGACATCATCTCTTCCACATCTTAGCAATTACTGTCTCCACAGCAAGCACAACAGAAACAACATGCAAAAAAAGCAACAGCTCTCTGGACACTGAGGTTCACAAGTTCAGTGCCTTAGTTTAAACTACCCTCAGTCTGTTGGATTTAGCTGCAGGGTTTAACCAGTCCTTGGCAGGATGCTGAGAACAGCATTCTCTTCTGCCTCTCCACCACATTCCTGCTGGTCCCTCACGGCTCGGTGTATGGACACCTGGAAGCAGTAATGTCCTTATTGCTGTAGCTTAATCCAGCACAACCTGTCCCTCTGATCCCTAAGGTGTCTGAAAACTTCCCCAGAGAATGAATAAAGATTACTTTACAATACATTTATATTGTTTTCTCACACAGTGTATACTGCTGAATTTTAACGGTCTCAGACATACTAAGAGCTTGAGCATCCAAATTTAGAAGGTCCATGGAGCTTAGACAAGGTGTGAGACACCCTGAAGAATCCCTTGGACAGTAACAATTTGCAGAGATTAGATGAGGAATCTTAGTACAGCTCTGCTTTCTTTACCAAGGAATAAATCTTTCTCCCAAAAAACTAGTGGCAAAATCTTCTCTTACTGTAGGCCATTGGGATCTTGCTCTAATACAACTCTCAATGTGTTAGCAGAAACTGTATATATTTTGATTTAAAGCCAAATCTTACACCCAAAGAAAGCAGTCTGGCTCACTGCTTTGCTCCACTATAGAGAAGCCCACTCCTTGTGGCTCCGCAAAGAGCGATGGAGACAATAAAATAGTCCCTTTCACTTCCACAGGAGTAAATGTATAGATATAACTATGGTATATTCATTGACATAATTTACCACAGAGTGCCCTATAGCACGATGAAATCATGTGGCTTTTATTGCACAGGACAGACAAATACTTACTGTTAAAATATGATTTCAGAAAGTAATAGTAATTAAGCAGGTAATGAAAATTAACTCAGAGCAATTCTCCTTTGCCACTGTTAAGAATTCAACACCCTCCTGTTTTCAGTCCAAGGGAGGGAGGAATAGATTTTGGATTTTTTTTTAAAGTGAATGTAATAGCTCATTGCAGCTGATTAGCACAAACTCAGACAATTTTGTTAGTAGCACTGTATATTCACATGTAAAGCCCCTGCCCTCAGATAACCCCACACACCTCTAAAAGCAATACTGCTTAAAAATACATATTAGACCTCCAGATAACAAATAAAATAAGAGGTAAGAAAGGTGAAGGAGGGGATACTGAGGGAGATGGAAAAGACAATGGAGGGGCTTCCAGGAAAATTTTTCTGTTTATTACTCACACACATACACAATCCACTCTGCTGCTGAATGACATTCTATTTTTCTACCAGGTAACCTGCAGGTTAGACACATAGAAATACAGGTTATTATTATTTCAGCTGAAGTATACTCAGGAATGGACTTGCACCCTAGTGTGCTGTCTGTATTACAAACAGAATTTAAAAAAAATGTTTCTGTCCCAGTAGACCTTCACAGTCTCATAAAATTATAAAAAGGCCAAATCTTGATGACAAGTTCAGCCGAACTCTTTTCTGGTTTCAACTCACTCAAAGTGTTTTATATTACACCCTTGGGTTCTCTGTAGTTTCTTTCAGTCACAAAAGCATTTGGCAATCACATTATAAACAGTTCAGAGAAATTAAAAGTGCAGGAGCATAAATTACTTTAGACACTCTCAACCTTTAGAGAGGGAAGCAGAAAGAGGGGAGGGAGAGGTAATGTGAATGTGAAATGGGGGACAAACAAAAAGTAGTAACAACATTTTACTTCCAAACTTTTCTCTGACATCCAACTAAGAAGTGAAGCAACAAGGGGAATTTCCTCGGAAGTTCAGCCTCCAAGAAATCAAAGGATAGCCATCATAGGGAGGGAAAACAATCTCAGGCAAAATTTGCCACCTTACCTATAGGTGCAAAATATACATCCAAGATAGACTGGAGTGTTGCATATAAGCCCTTTTTTCCTGATTCCTGGGAATGGGAGTATGGTAAGCATGGCAGCTAAGTATGCTCTCCATGCAACTTATTCCCGAGCATTTCATAGGGGAAGGAAGAGAATGTTCTCAAAGATGAGACTGGGATACAGAAGAAGAGATAATGAAAAATAGGATTTTCTTCCAAGAAAACAAAAAAGTGCTCAAAAGACAGAAACAACAATTACCTCCAGTCCCAGTCCCCAGGATTACTTTCATGTGGGGAAGTGATGTGGGGAATTTTTTTCAGGTGCGTGCCTGAGCATTCAGATTCTCTATGTTTTCAATACAGCTGAGATCAGGCTATTGAAATTCCACCAGCCTTCATATTCATCCTCTGTAAGACTGATTTTTATTAGTCTTATGTGTTATTTAAGAAGCAGTTTCACTAAGAGGCCCCTCTTGAATCAGGAGTCCTGTTTTCGGGGAAATTGCAAAAAAGTTTAGTAAGAGATAGCTGTCACTAAAAGAAGAATTTTCAACTCAGATAGGCAGTCAAGTGAAGCATAATTGCTCTCACAGGCACAGAGGGATGAAGACTTCACTGCCATTAGAAAAAAAGGGTTTGGAAAAACATGGTCTTGAGTGAGTCATGCTTTTCCTACTCCAGCCCCATAACCAACAAAGCATGTCTTGTTTTTCTTTTAAGCAAGCACGCAAGCCTATTTTAACCACATCTTCTTCTAGGTAAATAGTTACCTAGAAGTTGCCACCTCATTACGTCCTCCAGGCCAGCTCCCTACATCCTATATTTGAGCAGTGGGAAGTATGAAAAAGGGCCACATTCTGTCCTCTCCTCCCTTACAATAACATCAAGGCACATTTCTCTAAGCAACTTCTAACAATGTATTTTGTATGTCTTAAACAAAAATAGTAAAATGACATAATTTTTTTTACAAGCACCAATAGAATTACAAACAGCATTGTCCATCACTAATACAGAAGAAGGAAAGAACTATGAACATTATCCTGCCTTGGATACTTTTAATATCTGAATGCTGAACATGCTGCCATCTATGTTAGTGCAACAGAAATACGAAGAATATTTCAAAACAAGCTCCAAACACAGAAAAGCAAAGCAAGCCAACAGCTTGCACTGGCGTCCTTCTCCTGTGGTGCTGGACATGGCTGGACCAGCAGGTAATTACTGCTCTTTTTTCGCATAATGGGGGAAAACCTTCAGAAGAAGATCACAAACGAAGGATAAATGTTTTTAACAAATGTAAACCAGAACCTAAAGACACGGCATAACATTATGTTGCTAAAACTTTCAGGATGTTGGATTTGTACACAAACAGCAAACATCAGATTAGCAAACTCCTCTGGGTTAGTTACAGAGATCAAAGATGCAGAGGTTCAAACACAAAGATCTGGAAAGTGTGCTGGGGCACGTGGTGACACAGCACACCAAAATCAGGCCATGGGCCTTGACTTTGGCCCACCTGGTTTGCAGGTACCAGGACCTTCTCCCAAAGTGTGGAGATGATGGTGGTATCAGGTCCTCTGGACCTGAACAGCAAAGGCAAAGTACACACACACACAGAGCAGATGCTTGGACAGTAATATACAAGTGACTGATGAGTGCCATTCGTGCGTTACAAAGCCACTTTGCGATTGCTACACTTGCTGCTTTCGGTGCTTCACCTGACAGAGCACCGGCTGAGTAAAGAGGAGCAGCAATTATTCAGCCAGCAGTAGGAAAAAGTAGAAAGGCAAGGAAAGAGCAATACAACTACTTTATGAAGGACACTATGAGCTTGGGCAATGGACTTTGGGATTACAGAGTGTTGGCCTTTTCAAGGCCTACTGACAACTCTTTTTGTCACCTGCTTTCCCAACAGCAACAGGCCAACATCTCACCAATATTTGCACAGTTACAGAGTAGGCTAGGCTTGGCTGTGCACTAACAACCACTACCAATCTATACAGATGTCACATGCTTGATTGCTTCAGCAATCAGCCAATAATTTTTCAAATGGGACCCCAGCAGTGAGGTCAGCCTGGCAATAAGGCTACTCAAACCAAACTGCTTCCAAAAGTGTAAGGTCTTGCTCCCCATCTCTCCTCTCCTGCTCCTCCCATCCGCCACCCCACACCCAGCCCTGTGACTCTTCCCCTTTCCTTGTACGGGGTCTATCTGCCTTCTCTTTGTTGGGTGAGTTTCCTAACAGGCCAGGGGAATGAAGGTTGGACAGGCAGGACAGCTGGCCAGAAGTACTGAACAGAACTGTCTGAACAGGAGAACCAGGGAAGATGATGGAAAGGAGCGCAATGAGGTCCCTCATGGTGGCTGTGGGAAGCTGTTAGATCAGTTCCAAGCGTATTTCCTTTCATCCCTCCAAATACACTCCCATTACAATGTAAAGGCATGACTTGTCTTGGTGTGCTGGCCCTGGAAATGGCTGAGGGCTCCAGACCAGGAGATGATTGTGCACAGGTGGCTGTGTTTTAAGCAGGTGGAAAAAAGGCAGGCGAGACCTAGTAATCCATGTATCTGGGCATGGATTTAACATGCAGTATAAAGAACAGTACCTTAATTGTAGCAGGGGCTAGAGATATGGGCGAAACTATTGGGATAAATTCACACTCAGATGCACAGCTGACTGATCGAGAAGTGCAGGGAAGAGATGAAAGTGTAAAGGGAAATGGCAAAGGGAAAAGCATTAAAAAACCACACATACATACTAAGGAGGAAATTGAAAAGAACATCTGAAAACTAATCTTCATGTACCACAAAGCTTCTGTCATCAAGGTAAACTTTCAGGTGCGGATGCCCTACCCTCCTTCCCCTTCTCCTCATGCTAACACCAACTAACACGGAGCAATGCGATGAGTCTGACCAGTGACTGACCCAGCTGAACNCTAAGCCCACCCCCANCTTAATTTCAGCTGGATCCCTCCCTGGATCTAACTGAACACACTGTTGCATGACCAGCAACAGTATTAATGCAGTGTCAGCCGGCACTTAGGTGAGTTCAAAGCACCTATCACCTTGCTACCCAGTACAACCCTGCAGTGTATTCACAGCACAAACCTGTGCCATCCATCCTGGGACTCTGTAAGGCAGGTGTATCAGCCCGGGAGAGCTGGCCAGTTATGCAGTAGTGGCTCTCTGCCTTGCTCCCAGTCACCATTATTTCATTAGCAGATAAGGAGAAAGTTGCATTAACCGCTTCGCTTTTCATTTTCCTTGTGAGCACACTGTTCTAATTAGGAAACTGAAGCCAGAGAATGAAATGGAAAGTGGTACATAGGCGTAGTGTGATTACGCAGCTATCTACCCTAGGAAATAAGGAGAAAACTGATGTCCTCTAGAGCCTCATTATCTTCTACTCACTGACATGTCAATAACTGAATCCCTGTTAAGGCCACAGAGACTTGGAATAAGCAAGGCAGGAGACAAAAGAAAAATGTGTGCAAATATAAAGGGCTAACATTTCACTGGTTTCGTGAAACAGGTCTTAAATAAGTACCTTTTGAAAGACTTAATGGAGAGGCCCATAGTTACGGTGCATGCTGTTACAAGCAGTGTGTGGTCCACTGGCCCAGAACCATGGACTGAAGGACACCCTTTCTCTTCACATAAAACAGAACTTCAGCATCTGGTTTCTGACGAAAGCTCATTTACAGAACGGCAGCTCGGATGTCGAAATAACGTTAACAGGTAGCAAGCAGTTAAAATGTGGAATTAAGATGAATGTGGCTGATACCCAAGGATTATTTCTCAGATTAAATGCAAGAGAGAAATATTCATGTTTCAGTAATTAAGATAACGTTGTAGGAATAGCTTCCCTCAATTAACGACATACATTCTGAAGCAAATAAAGCCTTAATGTGGCTGATGACTGCAAAGCTGAATGTGGTCTTCCTTGCCTAAGCAGTAATGGTTCTGTTCACATAGTTGGTGATTCTGAAAGGAAGATGTATTCTGGCAACCAGATCTATTTTTCTTAACAGATGTTTCAAAATATGGTAATGAGGTGTGGGTTTCCTAGGCTGTCAGCTGGAATTCACTAATCAGGAAACAAAATAAAATGGAACTGATGCAATCCATCTTCTCCCTTTAAACCTTTAAAGACTACATTAGATTTTATATTAATTTTACAAAACACTGCTTGCAATGAATTATGTAATAATACATCCACCTCTGCTAACACAATTTACTCTCAACCTTTCCTTCACTAATTCATAACTGTGTGACAGACTTCATGCCTGTTTGAAGGGTTACAGAGTGGCTATGGCATCCAGAACACAATCACATCTCCTCAAAAGAAAACAAAAAAAATTAATAAAAAATCAGAAGCAACACACTTTTTGTGACATATTCAGTCAAACTCTGTAGTCTGAAAAATGCAATACATTTTTAGATAGCAAACAAATATCATACTGAACTTGAATCTTAACTAATTTCTTAAACACAGCTTTATCTTCACACTGATGAAAGCTGTACTAATGAAGGACCAGCTAGAATTACATGTCTAGCAGCGAGATGAAAGAGAATGACTCTCTTAATTAAAAGCTGATTCATGTTTAAATTTTCCATTTAGAGTAGTTGCCAAACTCTTCTTTCTTGTATTTTTCTAGAATAACTCTCATGTACATCTCAGTATAAAGGAGCAAACTATGTCATGACAGTGTGCCATATTAAATGTTCGCATACCCACAAAGAGTAAACAGTTGAGAAATACATCAAAACCTTCAACTTCCAGCATTACTACTCATGCAAATATCAAATTTATGTGCCTCATGTTTTATGCCAGGCATCATTAAGATTTGTCTTTGGTTAGCAGGTAAAAAAACTACAATGAATCCTGACAATATATAAAGAAGACCACTAGTAATTTTTAGCCGACATGCGTCATCATAAAGCAAATAACATTGGTAGAAATAACAGTAATATTATCACTAGTAGAACTCATAGCTTTGCCAGTTATTATGGCAGCCTGCCAATTCTTCTTAGGAAGTCCTGAAAAGAAGGCAAAAAAAAACAACTGGTTTGTCATTTTCTGACAGTCTGCAGCTGGATCGCCCATACACAATCACACCACCCAATTTCATAAACAACTGTTCAGGCATTTCCATGAATGAGGTTACAGAAAACCCCTTTGGTCTGCAATTTCAAACATTGCAGGTGATCATTCCCTGAGAGACTGTAGTATCTCATGCACTGGAAGAGTAACCCGAAATTTAGAAGATTGGTGGGTAGGCTTTTGTGTCAGAAACAAGCTCCTTAGTCTTGTGCAAATCCTCCCAAAGCTGGCCAAGATAGGAAAATGTAAACTACTGCTATAAAAAACACTTATGTGATCAGAGATAGCTTGCATGCTTGGACCTTCTGTTCTTACTGAGGAGGCTCCACCCTTTCTCCGTCCCTGTCTATAACTGGACTTATCACCAGGTGTTATCACCTGCCCTGCGGGACTCAGACTGCTCCGACAGGGAGAGAAGGGACTGAGCCTCCTTCCTCCCCCCTGCCCCGAGCTGCAGCAGTACAGGATGGTGTAATGGAGGACCCCGAGTCTGCCTGCTCTTTACCATCACCCAGCGCAGAGGAGGAAGCTGCTGGACTTAAATAGAGGGAAAGAAACAAATTTAACATATTTATAGGTTTATTTGGGTCCCATTGTAAAAGTTACGTGTGTTCCTCATCACAATTCTCAGGTACTTTTTTTGTGTTCTTCTGAGTGGCTGGGAGGTGTTACTGCTCCTGCATTGCAAATAAAATACTGAATATTAGAGATTAAAAGCAACACTCCCAAAATGTCAGCTGTCCTACAGAGCAGAAACCGAATCCGAGTTTCTAATTTTCTCCTGCTCTGCTAGGCTGGTGAGAGGTTGGAGTAGAAAAAGAAGAGTGGCTGGGGCTTGCAAAATGACTAGAACTAGTAACTCCAATTGTCTTTGTCTAGTTAATTCCCACTCACAAAGCGGAAATATGTGTTATTCTTTATCTTTAGGGACCATTGTGAAGATAAATCCGTTGAAGACTTTGAAGTGATTAGATGGCAACTACAAAAATAAGTAAAACTGTAACTTCTAATAGAGGTGTTAGTACTAGTGTGACTATGACTTCAGAGTAGTAAGGTTTATTTACATAGTAAAAAGAACTACTTTGTTTTTATTTTGCTTTTTTGACTGACTATATGAAAGTGAGTGTATGTGCATACGTACACATAAAGAGAGAGATGGGGATAACCTATATAAAAATTTTAACTCTAATAAAAATCAAAACTTTGATGTCAAGCTGGTAGTTTCCCCCAGTCTCCTGTTAAATAACTCCCTCCACTCCCCACAGAGTTAGAGTTGCCCTTATTATGGAGAATTTGAAAGACAACAGCAAAACAGGTAACATTTTTTTCTCTCTGCTGCTTATATGAAAGACAGTAAAATGCAGTTTCATTATCACAACCAAAACACTACAGCCTTTTGCTGCTGAGGCATTCCTGTATTGACCTGGAACAAGCGAGTAGCCAAGCTTGTGTCTTAACTCTGACGCTTCCAATAAATAATGGGTAACTGTAAAATGCGCTGATTTATGCCTCGAGAGCAGGACTTCATATTTACTTTCTCCGAGTTATTCAAAAACTATTACTTTAGTCCTATTGTTAAGGGCAGAGCTTATACATAGTAAGGATTGCTTTTACATCAGTCTTTGCCTAGTGTTCATACCTAGCTGTCACTCTCTTCTTCAGACTATGCAAAGTTTTTAATCTTGTTCTAGTTTTGAATAGATAATTCTACACATAGAAGACCTCAAACAGGCACAAGACATCACCCATGATTATATCAAAGCAGAGCAGGGAGGCTGAACCAGCACGAATTTCAATTCCATCACGTATAGCAGTGGTCCTTCTGAGGCAAGAAAGATCTTAGTGAAAGTGTCACAAATTTCTGCAGATATAAAAATACTATTTTTCGACCTACCAGTCCACTGCCTCCTACAATCACTGTAATATTCATATTGAGCAGAACATCAAAGCCTTCCTGAAAAAACAAAGGCAAACTGGATTTTCATCACCTCCTTAAACAACAGTCCATCCACTAACAAAACTTGTCCACACTTCACTGTTACCTAATGTTAAAGGAAACTGCAAAACACAAGAAAAATCTCTGGACTTGAGCACTTTCAATAGTTTACCATTACAAAACTATCCACAGCACAACATGCTTAAGCTCTTAAAGCAAGAAATGCTGAAGGCATTGATGATTTATGCTGGTGTCATCTTTCATTTACTAACCCCATCCATATTTTACACATTCATCAACACCATTTCGCTTCAGTGGCAGATGCATGTCCATGAAAACACTGGAACAAGCTGACACTGCAGTTCAAAGGCACTCCTTTTTACAGGCGTTTTACTATTATTCGCGTGTTTCACATACACTCATTCTCATCTCCTCAGTATTTTGAGGCTTGTGGTCAAAACACTTCCTTTCACACCCACTCACTTGTGTCTTTCCCGGACACACCATTTACTTGGGCATTTCACCAACAGGTCATTCAAAAACACCTCTGAAGTTTCTTGCATTTGATGGTCTATGATATTTGAAAGACTATTGCCAACTTCCTCCATGCTACTGTAGCTATCACAGAGATGCCTCCTGTAGTACAGGGTGAGAATTAAATCCTGTTTATTTAGAAAAAACATGTGATTTCCATCACCAGCACCACATCAGAAATAAGCAGCCCAAGTTCAGTTTTGTTGATTTACATACAAGGAATCATGAAACAGTCACTGTCTCGGACTTGGTTTTAGACAAAGAATCTGCCTGCCTTTGCAGATCTTTAGACTTTCTGCACATCAGTAGTGGTCCCTGCTCTGCAAAGCAGCGCTCTTCAGTTCCCTATATCCTGAGGCTGTCAAAGAGATGTCGTTTTTCTCACTCTTTCTTCAGCTGAAAGTGAGATGTGGTCCCTGTATTAGCATAGTACCATTGCACATAGGCATCCTGCACAAATAAAATCACTGGTTTGTGCTCTTGACAACATCTGCCAGAGGCAGTATCACATTACTGGAAATCCCCAGATACATGCCAGGGACAAACTCCAGTGCCAGAAATTCCATTCTATCATATAAAATTTGGGAACAGCCATAGAAGTCAGTGCCTGGCCTATAGGGCTGGCTATGCAGTGGCTTTTTTTTAGAATATAGCACTACAATTCCCGTTTTCCTAAAGGATGAACCTCCTGGCTCCATGCTCTATAAAGCTTCTAAAAATTCATTCCATTCTCCCAGGTGAATTCTGATTTTCTGGCAGTTCTCAAGGACGTGTCTCACACCCATTCTCACTTCCTTTTGTTCAGCGGTAAGTATGATTTAGTATTGCTTGTCTTGTATGTAGTGCCATGCAAGTGCACGCATCCAGATTTTAACACCTTAAGACAAACAAGCATAATTCTCAGATTCATATACTCATTATTTCCTACAGCAAACAAATTGACACCATCCCTATGCCAGACTTGAATTTGGCAAAGGATTTACCCATGGCAGTAGGATTGATTTGGAGACATCTCCTGGAGTCTTCCTGAAAGCTAATGTTTAAAACACGATTTAAAATTACTTATTTTGTTGTTCTCATTCACAACTAGGTTACAGGCTTTCTTGCATATAACCATAAATATTAAACAAAGTTAAGTCAGCACATTAATTTCTGATTCCATCTGTGGATCTTAACAACCAGCTTTTCATACAGAAAGAATAGGGTTCACAGGCACATATTTTATTTAAATTGCTACTTTGCTCCTTGCACCTGTATGGAGAACATAAGAGAAAGTTGGAAGCTCTGTTTCCTATAGTAGATACTTTCGGCCAAGAGGAAACTCAGATACATAGAGAAATGGGAGCAAACTGTCAGTCTTTCTTTTAGGGTATGATTCTTGACTGTTCACAATAAGAACTGGCTGAGGTATGATCCACTAGT
>Ga0065711_1000788_pt1 | contig 101882 bp, 77 predicted proteins | sample Hoacrofraction12_FD_59098 | JGI IMG/M metagenome (GOLD analysis project Ga0065711, IMG submission 59098) | Hoatzin crop microbial communities from Cojedes, Venezuela - Epithelial fraction 12 v2 (version 2) | ecosystem: Host-associated > Birds > Digestive system > Esophagus > Crop | place...
CAAAAATTGGCTGTTTTGCGCGGAAAAATGTTAAAAATGCGTATATTTTTTGCATAAATCTATCATTTTAACATTTCGCGCGTTGAGTTGCGACAAAAAAACGACTTTTTTCGACCAAAATTTGTGCATTAGAAATTGGTCGGTCAAGTGTGAACGGATGTTAAATCAAATGTTAAAAAACGGCGAAAAAACGTAGTTAAATTTTGTAAAGTTTTCTTAATTTCTCGATTTCGTGTGAACCATTTTTTTATTCTTGCGCTTTCCATTTTTATTTCACGCGAATCGGAATCCCAATTTGTACGCATTTCGTTGCGTTTTGTGACACAAAAAAGCGCGTTTTTAACACCTTTTTTGGCAATTTTTACGTTTTTTGCTGAAAAAATGCACCTGAAAACGTTAAAAATAGGCAAAAAGATAAATTTTTTTTAAAATTTTACTTATATTTGTGCTCCTACTTAGACTATTTGCTACAAAGTTTTGCATAGGAAAGTACACATTATTTTATAATATTAACCAATAATACCTCAAAAACATGAAACAAAAAAGAATCTTAATGTTGTTGCTGGGCTTCTTTGCATTTGCAAGTGTAGCTCTGGCACAGAGAGATGTTACGGGTACGGTTATCTTCGACGATGATGAATCGGGCGTTATGGGCGCCTCAGTCACCGTTCAGGGCACCAAAAACGTTGCAATGACCGACGTGAATGGTAGCTTTACGTTGAAGAATGTACCAAGTAACGCACAGCTTCACGTAACTTACGTCGGTATGAACCCTGTTACCGTTGCTGCCAAGAACGGTATCGTTATCAGACTGACTTCCGACGCACGTAGTCTCGACGAAGTTGTTGTTCAAGTGGCTTACGGTACGGCTAAAAAGACAACCCTGACGGGTGCTGTATCGCAATTGGATGCCAAACAGATTGAAGTACGTCCTGTATCTTCTGTTACTTCAGCGCTGGAAGGTGTAACCTCAGGTGTGCAAGTAAACAGTACGTACGGACAGCCTGGAGATGGACCTGGAATCCGCATTCGTGGTTTCGGTACTGTCAACGGTAGCACTTCACCTCTGTACGTTATCGACGGCGTTCCATTTGGTGGAAATATTTCCGACTTGAACCCTGCCGACATCGAGAGCATTACCGTATTGAAAGACGCTGCTTCGAGTGCTCTTTATGGTAACCGCGCATCGAATGGTGTCGTTCTGATTACTACGAAGAAAGGTTCGAGCGAGAAGATGCAATTCGACTTCCGTATGAATCAAGGTATCTACGAGCGTGGTATCAAGGAATACAAGATGGTTAACGCTAACCAATTCATGGAAGCTATGTGGCAGAACTTGAAGAACCAACGTATGTCGAATGGCGATGATGCAGCTACAGCAGCACAATACGCTTCTAACAACCTGATTGAGGAAATGTTGTTCTTGAATATCTATAATAAAGGTGACAAAGAACTCTTCACCAGCGATGGTAAGCTCGTTAGCGATGCTCAGATTCTCGACGGTTACAAAGGCGACCTCGACTGGTTCGACCAGACTGTACAGAAAGGATATCGTGGAGAATACAACCTCAGCGGTAGTCAATACTCACAGAAAGCCGACTACTACTTCTCAGTTGGTTATCTGAAAGAAAACGGATACGTAAAGACCTCTAACTTCGAGCGTCTTTCAGGTCGTGCAAAGATGAACTTCCGTCCAAAGAAATGGTTTAACGCAGGTTTCACTCTCGGTGCAACCCATCAGAAACAAAATTATCTGAGCGATAGTTCATCAGGCTATGCAAACCCATTCATGTATTGCCGTAACATTTCGCCAATCTATCCTGTTCACCTCCACAACGCTGACGGTTCGTACATGCTCGACGCCAACGGCAACAAGCAATACGACCCAGGTTATTACACAGACGAAGACGGACAAACCTATTCAACACGTAACCAATACGTTGACCGTCACTACATCTGGGAATCAGAACTCGACAAGCGCGAAACATTCCGCAATACCATCCAGTCGATGGGTTATATCGACATTAAATTCTTGAAAGATTTCACATTCTCACTCATCGGTGAAATCAACCTTCGTAACCACGAAGCACGTACCTACAACAACGCAACCATCGGTGATGGTAAGGGTAACTCAGGTCGTACATCGCTCACCAGCTACCGCTACAAGAACTGGACATTCCAACAGCAATTGAAGTGGAGTCGCGAGTTTGGTCTGCATAATGTAAACGTATTGCTCGGTCACGAGAACTACAACTATCAATACGACTACCATTACAACTACAAAACAACCGAAATCTTCGCGTTGAAAGACAATCTCTCGAACTTTACCAATATGACCGACATCGACGGTTACGACACCAGATATCGTACAGAGAGTTATCTCGGTCGTGTTCGTTGGAGTTACGATGACAAATACACAGCAGAAGCTTCATTCCGTCGTGACGGAACCTCACGTTTCTACAAAGACAATCGCTGGGGTAACTTCTGGTCAATCGGTGCAAGCTGGGTAATCAGCAAAGAAGACTTCATGAAACCAACAGCTTCATGGCTCAACTTCTTGAAACTGCGTGCTGACTACGGTCAAGTAGGTAACGACGCTGGTGCTGGATACTTCGGCTACATGGCTCTTTATACTTCAAACCAGAATGCACACCTCGGAGCTTACTATCTGTCGCAGATTGCAAACTACGACTTGAAGTGGGAAACTGGTGAATCATTCGGTATCGCTCTCGAATCACGTATGTTCGACCGCTGGAACCTCAGCATCGAATACTTCGATCGTCGCAACAAAGACCTGCTCTTCGACGTTTACATGCCTCTGTCAGCAGGTGGTACTAAAAGTTCATCAGCCGAGTCAACTATTACACAGAACCTCGGAACGATTAAGAACTACGGTATCGAAATCAACACCGACGTTGACATCGTAAAGACACAAGATTGGGGCTTGAACCTTGCAGGTAACATCACATTCTTGCGCAACAAGATTGTGAAATTGCCAGAACAGAACAAAGACGGTATCATCTCTGGTATCTACAAGATTGAAGAAGGACGCAGTCGTTATGAATACTACACCTATACCTTTATGGGTGTTGACCAAATGACTGGTAACTCACTCTACAAACCAAACGATGGTAGCGATGGAGCTTACTACTACACTTATACCAATGCTAACAACGAAGAAGTTACAGTTGGTGACGCTACTAACGGAACAAACATCACCGATAAGATTACCGTTATCAATGGTGTTCCTTATGTAACCAACACAACTTACGGTCAGAAAGAATATCATGGATCAGCAATTCCTAAGGCATACGGTGGTTTCACCATCTCAGGTCGCTGGAAAGATTTGACCGTTTCAGCATTGTTCACTTATCAATTCGGTTCAAAAATTTACGATGCTGTTTACAAAGGTTTGATGTCAACAGGTAGTGCACCTTCAAACGTACACTCCGACATCATGAAATCATGGAATGGCGTTCCTGAAGGCATGACCGAAACATCTGCTGACCGCGTATTGGCTAACGGAATTCCACAAATCAACTACGACCTCAGCAGCGATAACAATGCAACATCATCACGCTGGTTCTGCAGCGGTAACTACTTCATCTTCAAGAACCTCAACGTTGCTTACCGTTTGCCTCGCAATTGGGTACACGCAATCGATCTTGATGATATCACACTCACCTTCACTTGCGAAAACCTCTTTACCAAGACCCATCGTCAAGGTATGAACCCACAGCAAAGTTGGACTGGATACCAATACAACTACCTCGTTACTCCAAGAGTTTACACCTTCGGAATTAACGTTAAGTTCTAATTGGTTTGCTTTAATACATACATCTTTAGTACACATTATTAATATATATAAGATATGAAGACAGTAAAATATATCATAGCAGCAGTTGCAGTTCTCGCGCTCAGCGCTTGCAGCAGCGACTATCTTGACACTGTTCCGACTTCATCTACCTCTACTGAAACCATCTTCGAGAGTACACAAAATGCGAAACTCGCAATCAATGGACTTAGCAAGATGATGACAGTTCAATATTTAAGTTCGCAAGGTTTCAATGGCGAAGGAACAATCAAGACTTGGTACGGAAACTATCCAGGTAATGACTATCAGAAATGCGCGCTCACTGGTTGGGCAAACATTATCAATTCAACAAAATATCATGAGACAAATACATCGGCTTACGATTATTATCCATGGTATTATTACTACAAACTCATTGGTAACGCTAATAAAGTTATCATGAAAATCGATGATGCAACGGGTACAGATAGCGAGCGTAACTTCATCAAAGCACAAGCTCTCACCTTCCGTGCATACAGTTTCATGCAGTTGGCACAACTTTACAGCAAACGTTGGTGCGACAGTAACAACGGTGCAACACGTGGTGTAGCGCTCCGTCTCGATGACTCTACCGACTCAATCCCTTGCTCTACTTTGGCAGAAACCTTTAAGCAGATTTACGACGACCTTGATTTGGCAATCTCTTGTTTCCAAGCATCTGACGAAGATCGTGCATCTGACGCAGGTTACGCACCAAACATCAACGTTGCTTACGCAGTTTACGCTCGTGCAGCTTTGATTCGCGAAGACTGGGCAACAGCTGCTAAATACGCTCCGCTTGCTCGTAACGGTTACTCATTGATGAGCACCAGCGAGTATAAGGATGGTGGTTTCAGCACGCCTAACAGCGAATGGATTTGGTACGTTTATAGTGCAGAAGACGAGACATTGTACTACTATCAGTACTTCTCATACGAAGGAAGTAACGCTTCTTCATCTGTAAGTCGTAACTACCCAAGTGCCATCAGCAAGGATCTCTACGTTCAGATACCTGAAACAGACATCCGTCGCGACATGTTCCTCGATCCAGGTGACTACACTGGCTACACCGCTTCAACAGGACGTGACACCAAAACGCTGTATAAGAAAGCATTTGCTAACTATGGCGACAAACTCTATTCAACATCTCGCGTTTATATCTACATGCAATTCAAACAGCAGAACATCGCACAACCTGGTGTAGGTAACATTCCATTGTTCCGTTCATCAGAGATGTATCTCATCGAAGCTGAAGCTGACTGCCACTTAGGCAAGGAATCTGCAGCTCAGAACCTGCTTGTAGAATTGACAAAGAACTCAGGACGTGACCCATCTTACTCTTGCACGAAGACAGGTGACGATCTTCTCGAAGAAGTTAAACTGTATCGTCGTATCGAACTGTGGGGTGAAGGTTTTGATTGGTTCGATTGCAAACGTTGGAAGAAGACAATCGTTCGCAGAAGTCTTGCTAACGGCGGTAGCTTCCACGCACAATTTGCTAAGACCATCGCTCCTGAAGACAACAACGAATGGGTTTGGGTTATCCCAGCTAAGGAAGTTGACTACAACTCAATGATTAAATCATTCGAATAATCAATTTCTGAAAAAGAAACACAATCATTATAAAAATTTCCCGCCATCTTCGGATGACGGGAAGTTTTTTTATGTCGTCAATTCGTTAACCTATCGCCAGCGGCCACGTCATATAGCGCCAAAGAAGCACTGCATGATAAATCCAAAGATAGAGCGTTAACGCGGTAATGATAAGACGCAGCGGAATATTGCGTGTGGTCAGCAAATATGCTGTAGCCATTGGGATTGTCCAAACCCAATGGGCAGCCATGATATAAGGCTCTGTGATGGCGAATCCTATGCAGATGTGCAACGCGATTGCCATGAGAAAACATCCGAAAACGAGCCAATCGAATCGGTCGCGTCGCCCTTTCCAAAGTCCAAGCACGAAAAGCAAAACGATAACGCCTTCAATCGCATATTGCACTTGCCATGAATAAGCAACGAAAATGGGTCGTCTGACGAGCACATCGCCTAAAATATGATTCCGATGCAATTGGATTGTTTCACCAAAGAAGTTTTCCACCAGCGTCTGCAGTCGTGGCGTGGTCGTATCTATCCACGATATGACCGCCTCGTCTTGCGGTAGCGTTGTGAATGCATTGTATGCCACTGCCCAACCAATGAGAAGCAGCAGCGGAACGATGATTGCGCTGAATAGAAAACGTGGTTTGAAAGTCGCTTTCTTGTTCGTTACCCAAATCGCCAATGCAACGATGGCGCCATTTGTTAGCGTTACGCCAGCCGCCAGTGTGACAAGCAGCGCGCTTTGTCGTATGCTGAAAGTTTCGTTTGCGCGAATCTTTTTTCCAGCGAGATAAATCGCCAGCAGCAGAATGGGCATCGACAAACAAAAATGATCGGGAACCATCACCGTCAGCATGACGTATGCAAAACCAAAACAATAGGACGCCAACAGCGCTGCATCAAGACGCGCGACGCCAATCACTTCGCGAAAAATGCGAAGCAGAAAAATAAAAGCGTAAAACGCGCAAGTCACCAGCAAAATTCCCACAACAAACTGCGCGCAATTCATACCAGTAATCGCCCAAAGCACTTGGTTGATGGCGTAAGGAATAGCAAGCAAAAACGGAAGCAGTGGATGGCGAATGATGTTGTACCCAATTTGCCATTCGCTCACGATGCGATAAATCATCGGATCAAAGCCCGACATGTGGAAATTGCGCATAAAAACGCGCCAACTATCCATGTCGTAATCGGCAAACAATACAAAAAATTTCTGAATCATTAAAGCCTGCAGCGCAATGATGACAACGGCTGCTGCAACGGCTTCAATTCGTTCATCCTTCCTTATGCCAAACAATTTTCTCATGCCAGCATATAAGGAACAATCAACGAAAGATTATACGCCCAAAGGTAAACCGCGAGCGCAATGAGTGCAACGCGCAACAGCGTGCGTCGCTTGGCTACCTTCACCACGTACGCTATCGCAATCGGAACCACGTATGCCCAATGCGCCGTCATGATATACACTTCGTTTATACCGAAACCAAGACCAAGATGCAACGCCATATCGAGCAGGAAGAACGAGATAGCCGTCCAAAGAAACCTACTCTTGCGACCGCACCATATTCCAAGCGCGAAAAGCAGCAAGATAACCGCTTCGATGACGTAAGGCACAGCGCTCTTGTAATGAACGATGATTGGCTTAAAGTCTCTCAGAATATCTTCCAGCAAGTGTTCTTTATGCAGTTGTATGGATTCACCAAAAAGATTCTCGACAAACGTTTCGCCACGTGGCGTAGATATATCCGTCCAACGCGAAAATTCGCCATTCGCCATCGGTTTTCCCATGTGCATATTCACTGGCATTTTATGGTCGCTCACGTATTTCGCGTGCGCTCTTTGACGAATAATTTTTCTAACGCCTTCTTTTATTTTCGTAGAGTCCGTCAAACTCGTCGTATCCATAAAGGCTTTGTAAATGCTGTCACGCTTTTGCTGCGCTATTTTTGCTTTTTTCTCTTTGCGAGCCATCTCTTTCGGCCACACATAGTGATGATATTCCGTTCTGGCGAATATCCACATAAACATAGGTGGTAGCAATACGGCAAGGAAAAAGTAGCGCGGGCGAAAGAATTGTTTGCCATTCGTAAACAGTGCAGCGAGATACGTTTTCAATCCATTATTCAGCGAAATGCCAGCCGTAATAACGAACAATACAACCGTTTGCCACGTGTTGATCAGTCGCTTGCCTTTCATTTTCATGCCGCAGATATACAACGTCAGCAACAGCATCATCATCGACAGAATGAAGTGATCGGGCACCATCATACTGAGAATAATATAACTGAATGCGAAGAAAAAAGCACAGAGTATGTTTGCGTCGCAACGACTGATGCCAACGACGTCGCGCATGATGCGATATAAGAAAATAAACGAGTAGAATCCAGCAAAAATGAGCATGAAAGCCGTTATGAATTGCGTCCAATTCTGACCCGTAACCATCATCAATCCCTGATTAATTTGATTGGGTATATACATGAAGAACGCAAGCAGCGGATGCCGATACACGTTATAGTAAGTTCCCCAATTAGAAAGAACGGTGTAAGTGATAGGATCGAAGCCCGAAACCTTAAAAGTAGTGACGAAAAACTTATGATATTGCTCGGCAATCTGCATAAATTTGTCGCTATATCGTGCAATGGTCAACGCATTGAGCGCAACCAGCGTCATCAATGCAACGATTGCCGCGTTGCGTTCTTCTTTTCTAATCGAAAAAAGTTGCAGAATACGTTTCATTTCCTTACTCATTTCTAAATGGTTTATAGTGCGATTCGTCTGCGAAATCCATCATCGGCTGATCGCCTTTGCTATCGCCAAAAGCAATGATATAGCGCTTTTCGCGGTCGGTTATCAGCGTTTCCAATCGCCGAACCTTCTCTTCGCCGTAGCAGTTGGGCGTACTAAAAAATCCAGTGACGTGTCCGTCTTTTATATCTAATTCGGTTGCCACAACTGTCACGTCTATATCGTAGTTGTCGAGCATTGCTCGAACCCAATTTCCCACGCTTGCGGTAACGACAAACACAGGGTTTTCATCGTCGTTTGCTGCACAAATCGTTTTCAGAGCCATAGGACGAATCATTCGTGCATTATCTTTCGCAAATCGTTTGCATGTTTCGTTAAAATCACGCTCGCTCATCCCACCGAAAAACCAACGAAACAGCCGTTCCTTGCAGCGTCCGTTGTTGTAGAGATGCAGCATCATCAGCGCAATCCATGGCGAAAAAATCAGAAAACCAGCAATCATCCGTCGCCATCCTTTAGCATAACGAATGAAAGCCACGAGCGTGTCGCCTTTGGTCAGCGTGCCGTCGAAATCGAAAAGATAAGTTTTCTGTTTTTCTGTCATAGATAAATGATTACGAGAAAGGCAGCCAACCACGCCAAAACGTCGAGTTGGATAAATCTGTCGCGTAAAATAACTTTCACAGGATTGCCACTCTTTTGGTCAACCACTGCAATCTGAATGTAACGCAGCAATCCAAGAAGTACGAACACGCTTGTAAGATAGAGATACGGCGTGTTGAATTGCGCTTTCACTTCGGGAGAAACGGTGTACATGATGTAACAAACGAGCGTTACGGTCGCTGTAATCGTAATGGCTTGATTGATAAACGTAAAGTTATATCTGCTCGTGTTCTTGCGTGGCGCGATGCCCGTCTCTTGCATCAATAGCACGTCATCTCTACGCTTTGCAAACGAAAGGAATAGCGTTAGCAGGAAAGTCATTAGAACAATCCAACCACTTGGCGTGATTCCGCCTGCGAAACCACCTGCAAGCACGCGCAAAACAAAGCCAAACGCGACGATACACACGTCGAGAATAGCGTAATTCTTTAAGATACTGCAGTAACCCAAATTCATAAAATAATAGAACCCTACAACGATCGCCACTTTCCAGCGCACTGGCTCTGGCAAGAGAAAGAGTAGGGCGGTAGCGATAACGAGTAGCAACGCCATTAAGCCATACGCTGCACGCATCGACACTTTTCCCGACGCTATCGGGCGCTTACATTTTACTGGATGCTGTCTATCCGCTTCGGCGTCGCATATATCGTTGAAGCAATACACCGCTGAAGCAACGCAGCAAAACACAAGAAAAGTGAGAACCACGTTCAATAGCGCGTCAGTATGGAAAAATACGCCGCCAAAGAATATCGGCAGAAAAACAAACATGTTCTTCAGCCATTGCTTTGGTCGAATCAGGCGCAACAGGTTGTTCATACGCAAAAAATTTTCTTTTCAATCAATAAAACCAATTGATGCAACAGCCACGCAAGTGGTAGCGTTAGCAGCAGAACGCATAAAGCGGTGCCCCAATAACCTAAGTGCCACGGCGCTATCGCTTTCATTACGAAATGCACGTGCAGCAAATAAATTTCAAGACTCAGCGTTCCAACCAACCGCAAAAACCAGTTTACCCATTGCGGAAGGTGCTGAAAGAGTTTCGCCAGCAGCAAAAGACTGCTGATTGTTAGTGGAATATAAATCAGTCGCTCGATAAATAGCGGAAAGCGACCGTGTTTTATTTGTTCTAAATACAAGCAAAACGAAAATGTTGCACAGAAAATAAGTAGCAAAAGCCACCATCCATTGCCTTCAAACGACTGCTTTTGCCGAACCATTTCGCCTACATTGATGCCGATAAAGAATATCGGCACGCGACTCCAGAATATCTCTATGTGTCCAACGCTTTGATGGATCGGCGTAACCCATTGCACTGCGAAACACCAAACAATCATCAGCACAGGCAACCAACGAAAAACAGGATGACGTCGCACGAGTTCCATATACGCAGGTGCCACAAGATAGAGCGCCAGAATGGCTGGAATATACCAGAAAGTGAGTTCATCGTGCTGCCAAAAACCCCAATTCGTCGTGATATCCAGTAGCAAATCGGAAACAGACGTGCTGTGTCCGCCTCCGTTCAAGTAGTCTGGGATGTAGAAAAGGCATGCAACAATAATCCATGCTGGGTAGATGCGAAGCAGACGTCGCTTATAAAATCTCGTCAACGACTGATTTTTTGTCCAAGCAAACCACAATCCGATTCCGCTTACAAAGAGAAACATATCTACTCCAATGTTTCCCAAACGATGAAGCCCGAAGAATGGATCGCTGCGTCGCACGAAAACATGAAACAGAATGATGAAAATCATCGCTGCTCCCATCAATTCAGCGCGATAACGGCTGAGACTGCTGATTTCAATGCGTGGCAAACTCATCGCTTAAGCGTTGGATTAGGAATTTTTTTCATCAATTCGTTTACTAACCACGCAAGCGCGAGCGACGCAATGATGTAGAGTAGCAAACCAGTGTAATAGTCTCCGCGTCGCGCAATGGGGATTAGAATTTTTCGCGTAACAGGATGGATGATAAAGAGTGCTGCAGAAATTTTGCCGAGCGCGTCAAATGGTTTCAGCAACGATGGCGTGAGCGATTTAACGAATAGAATGGCTGCCAAGCAAACAGCCAATGGCGCTGCATACCATGCCCAATAATGCTGGCTGAGCAACCAAACGAGAACGCAACTCAATAAAGTAAGAACGGCGTACAACGCTTTGCGTTTGGGAATGGCTGAACAATAGCGCGCACACAGCAGTCCAGCGCCGAAAGGCAGCAGTCCGCCAACGCAGTTATAGCGCAATCGGTTGAGGGTTTCACTCTCTGGCGCGCAAACGAGTTGAACGGCGGTGCAAAGAATCATCAAACCGACTGTCAGTTTCCAATCTCTACGATAGAGAAGCAGTCGGAAAACGATGTAAAGCTGCAGCATCAGACCGAAAAACCAGTAAGGTCCAGGCCAAATCACTGCGTCAGGATTTGGCAGAAGATTGTTCAACATCAGCATTTGCGCTGCAACATCGATGAATTTGTAGTGGTGTGGATGTGGCGTGACGTAATCTACGAGCAGAAAGATGACGAATCCCGTCAGCATCATCTTAAACAATTTCAAGAAATGATAGCGAACAAAAGGCAGTGGCTGCACGTCGCTATCGGCTTTCTCGTATTTCAAAACCAGACCGTATGCGCTTAAAAAAAGGAAAATAGGCACACCGTAATGACCAAAGAACGAAAGCAGATGCATAGTCAGCAAGTTAGTGGGATGGAGCAACGCGTTGTTGATTCCATCCACGTTTGCCTGATGGAAAAGATACTCGTTTTCCTTCACGATTGGGCGCAACCAGTGGCAGAAATTATGCAGAACAATGCCGAGAATGGCGATTCCTCTGAGCGCGCTACATTCGTTTCGGGTCAAGAGCGTGTCGCTTTTCATTGCTGTTGTGCTTTTTGGCGCAGACGGTCGTAGTCAACGCTGTTTTTCAGAAGTCGTTTTCGCTTTGCGTTATACGCAGGAGAGAGCAGGTCATCGCTTGCTTTATACGACGGACTCGTTATTCCAGCGATGCCCATCAATAAGTGAGGAAGCGCGTCGGTCATGAACGGTTTGTCTTTTGCAGCTTTGATGCGGCTAAAGAGTTCTTTGTGCTTTGCAGCGCACGTCTTTGAACACCAAATCCAGAATGGAATTTCGCACTCGAAGCGTGCCCAGTCGTAGTCGATGTCGGAGTTATGCTGACGACAAATGAATCCACGATTGCCTTCGTAGCATTCTTCGCCGTGATCGGGCATATATACAACCACCGCATCATCGTTTGCAAAACGCTGACAAATGGCATCGACAATCGAATCATTATAACGGCAAGCGTTATCGTAGTGCGCCAGCATCTGGCGTTGCTTCTCTGTCAAATCAGCGCGCAGCGTTTTGTAATCATCCGACGTGAAATGGCGTCGCGTCGATGGATAACGCTGGCTGTAACTAACGTGCTGTCCCATCAGATGAAGGATAATCAGATTTCGTTCACCATTTTCCGATTTCTTTTTATCGTAATCTTCCAAAATGCCAGAGTCTAACCGATGCAGTTTCTCGTTGCGTGTGTCGAATAATTCTTTGCTTAGCGTTGGATGATTCAAGAAGAATCCACCGCTAAAGTCGTAAACGGCTTGTTTAGCGCGTGGCAAAAATTGATTGGTTAAGAAGGTTACGTGAAATCCTGCTTTACGAAAAAGTTGTGGAAACAATGGTTTGTCGCACCATTCGCCTTTGTCGCCAATGTCGAAGCACGAGAACGTCAATTTAAACACGAAACTCGTTAGATTCCAAGGTGCAACGACGTCAGTGAATTTCGTGAGTAATCCTCCTTTTTCGCGCATTTGCTGTTTGGGTGCTGTAGCGATAGGATAGCCGTATAGTGAACTGTGTTGTTTACCATAACTCTCGCCGATAATCAACACAATGTTTTTCGGTGCGTCTTCGGTCGTTTGCTGCGCGGAAGCCATAGCTGCAGAAGCCTGAAGCTGGTCGATTTGCTTGGCGGTGAGCTTGTTGGCGCGAATACTGAACAGCAAACGATTGATGGGTGTATATAGATCGTTGTGGTATCTGTCGGTCAGCATGTGCTCGGCTTGCCCGTATTGTCTTCGCGGTCATCAGTTCTGTCATGCCAATCTTCTGGCGCCAGCTGTCGGATGCACACCAAATAAAAAGCGCTGCCACGAGGATGGCGAGGATAACGCGTGCGGTTGGAATCGTCTGGCGATTGAATATGATGTGGCGAGCGATGAATTTTTTGTATAAAAAAGTCGTTAGCGCGTGCAAAACAATGAGAAGCAAAATCCATCCCGTTTTTCCGAAGATGACGTTTGCGTTCAAGAATGTGCCAACTGCCTCACTTGCCTCTCGTGCATTGGTTTCGCCGAGCAGCAGAAGCATGGTTGGGTTGAGCGTTGAACCAAATTTCTGAAAGCAATACACGTCAACCAGCGCTACAGCGTAGAGAACGATGTAGAGCAAGCGGCGTGTCCAAACGCCAATGCGATGGGGTAGCAGCGTCAGGATGGCGGCTGCGAGATAGCAATCAAAGAAAAGTTCGGTGTAGAGATGTGAGTAGAGTTTCGCGCCCTTGTAACTGGGCAACGTAGTCCATGCGCAAACGCAACCGAGCAGGTACATCCAGAAGATGAATGCGCCATGTTCTTGAAACGGTTTCAGCACAATCGCCGCGAGTTTCGATAGAAAATTCCCTTGTTTCATAACACACGTCGGTGGCTTCTATGTATAATAAATAATGTTTGCGCGCGCGACTTGGCGGCAAAGATAGTGCAAGGCGGTGGAAAAACAAAATAATTTATCATTTTTCGCCTGAGATGACAATTTGGTATAGCAAAATAGAACAATATTGTTCTGTTTTTCCTTTCGCAAATCAATGAAATAACAACGAAAAAGTAAAAAATATTGACAAAAAACAGCCGTTTTCGACCCTATTTTTTGCGTTTTTTTTCGCCATCTCATTCGTTTGCGACCAAAAGTCGGCGTTTTTTGACCGCGTTTTACGTGCATTTTTTTGTTAAATCGACTGTTAAAAAAGTTAAATGATATGAGATAAAAAATTATCTCACGTGAGATAGAAATTTATCTCACGTGAAATAAATTTGTAAACAGCGCTTTTCGGAACGAAAAAAAACGAGAAAATTTTCTATTTTGCGTGAAAAAATTGCACAAAACGGCGCTTTTGTGCAGCGATTTAACAAGTTACAACAAAAATTCACGAGTGTTAAACGCATATTTCTTGTAAAATAATGCAAAATCTCATTTTTTCACAAAAATTTTTCATTTAGACCACCGCAAAAATTCATGCATGAAAAATCTTTACAAAAATGAGTTAGAAAGATTTTTTAACATTCAACTATTTTTCCCTAATTTTTATAGGAATTTTTTACCAATCGAATAATTTTCTTAGGCACCAAACCGAGAAGCGATTTCTTCTCTTTGACGCGCTGTCGAATGTCGGTAGAACTGATTGGATACAAGTTAGTTTTGGCAATCGTTACACGCGGATCGTCGTTGACGGCGATGGGGTAGTTAGGGCGTGGATAGACGATGACCTTGTAATGGTTTAGGATTTCCTCGTGCTTGTACCAGCGATCGAACGCGTTCCAATTGTCGGCGCCGATGATGAGGATGAATTCGTGTTGCGTGTAAGCGCGACTGAGCGCCTGCAGCGTGTCCCACGTGTATGACGGTTTCGGCAGATGGAATTCAAAGTCGGAAGCAATCAAACGCGCGTCGTTTTCGAGCGCCTTTTGCGCGATTTGGAGTCGCAGGTCGTCGTCGAGCAAATCTGTTGCATTCGTTTTGAACGGATTTTGTGGCGTGATGAGAAACCAGATCTGCTCGATGTCAGTCTGTTTCAGCAATTCCCGCGCGAGATTGATGTGTCCGCAGTGGATAGGATTAAAGCTTCCGCCGTAGATACCGATTTTCATTGATTGAGAAATGCGTTGATGATGTTGTAAGTTTGCTGTTTTGCGTCGTCGAGATTGTCGTTTACGACGATTTTGTCGAATTGATTAGCAAACGTAAGCTCGTAAGATGCTTTCGCAATGCGTTCTTCTATGGCTTCGGCAGAGTCAGTTCCGCGCTTAACTAAGCGATTGCGAAGTTCATCGATCGATGGCGGTTGGATGAAAAGACTGAGTGCGCGACGTCCGTAGTGCTTTTTGATGTTGCATCCGCCTTTGACGTCAACGTCGAACACGACGTTGATGCCTTTACTTCGCTGACTTTCCACTTGCGCTTTCAGTGTTCCGTAGTAGCGATCCTTATAAACCTCTTCGTATTCGAGGAATTCGTTGTTTTGGATGCGTCGTTGGAAATCTTCGGGTGTGAGAAAGAAATATTCAACGCCATGCTTCTCGGTTCCGCGTGGCGCTCTCGACGTGCACGAAATGGAGAACGCGAGTCGCAATTCAGGATGATTAGCCATGAGCCACTGCACGATAGTACTCTTTCCGCTGCCAGATGGCGCGGAAATGATAATGAGTTTGCCTTTCTTTTTAGTCATACGGCATTACAAAACGTTGAGAACTTGTTCTTTGATTTGTTCGAGTTCGTCTTTCATCTTAACGACAAGATTTTGCATCTCTGCTTGATTGCTCTTCGAACCCGTTGTATTGATTTCGCGTCCCATCTCTTGAGCGATGAAACCAAGCTTTTTGCCTTGTCCACAAGGCTGTTCGAGCGTCTCAATGAAATAATTGAGATGGTTAGTGAGGCGCTGTTTTTCCTCGCTTATATCGAGTTTTTCTATGTAATAAATGAGTTCTTGTTCGAAACGATTCTGATCGTAATCGGCTTGCGGTAGTGTTTTGAGCGCATCTTGTATGCGATTGCGAATTTTCTCAACGCGACCCTGTTCGTAAGGCTCGATTTCGGTCATTAGTTTGCGGATATTCGAAATTTTTTCACGGAATTTCTTTTCCAAAGCCTCGCCTTCTTGGATGCGGAACGACTGCAACTGATTGATCGCTTCATCAATTGCTTGTCGCGCAACGCTCCATTCTTCGTCGGTAAGCGTTTCCTGCTCTGCTTTTGTGGTCACATCGGGCAGTCGAAGCAGTGTAGTAAACCAGTCGGATGGCTCTGGAATGTTGTAACTCTGCGAGATAGCGCTGATTTGCTTGTAATAGTTGTTCACAAGCTGCGCATTGATTTGCGCCGCTTCAGCAGTTTCTTCTCGTTCTATCCAGATTGAGAAGTCGATCTTGCCGCGTTGGAGTGATGAAGTAATGAGTTGTCGGATTTCCATTTCTTTTTCGCGATACAATGGCGCGATTCGTGTAGAAATGTCAGCGTTTTTGCTGTTTAAAGACTTGATTTCCGCGTGGATTTTCTTATCATTAAATGTTACGACAGCCTTGCCGTAACCTGTCATTGAATGAATCATACTTGTGGTTTTCGCGTTAAATTTCTGCAAAAGTAATATTTTTTGACAGAAAACGCTTATTTTTGCACTTTATTTAAGAGTATTTATAGGCATGCCATGCATCTTAAACATTGAAACGAGCACAGATGTGTGTTCAGTTGCGTTGAGTCGTGATGGTGTTTGTGCGTTCAATCGAGAGCGTCGCGCAGGAATGAATCACGCAGAGAGTCTTGGTAGTTTTATAGACGAAACGTTGGCTTACGCAGACAGCAGAGGCTGGTCGCTGGATGCTGTTGCTGTGAGTGGCGGACCAGGTTCCTACACTGGACTTCGCATTGGTGTTTCGATGGCGAAAGGCATTTGTTACGGCAGAGACGTGAAACTCATTGCTATCCCTACGCTTGAACTTCTTTGTGTGCCCATTCTCATTGAGCACGAGCAGATTGAAGACGACGCATTGCTGTGTCCGATGATTGATGCACGCAGAATGGAAGTCTATGCGCAGGTGTTCGATCGTTCATTGCACGAGGTTCGCGCTATTGGAGCCGATATTCCCGACAGCGAAACATACAAAGAATTCTTGCAACACCCTGTTTATTTCTTCGGAAACGGTGCTGCCAAATGTATGGATGCAATCAATCATCCCAACGCACACCTTATTAAAGATGTAGAGCCACTTGCTCGCTGGATGTTTCCATTGGCAGAGAAACGTCTTGCACAAGGAATGACCGAAGATGTTGCCTATTACGTACCTTTCTATTTGAAAGATTTTGTTGCCAAACAACCAAAGAAATTATTGTAATAAAGAGATATGGATATCAAAGGATTAGACTACAACACGCAGCGTGAACGCCTGATTCTGCCTGAGTATGGTCGTGAAGTTCAAGAGATGATCGACTACGCTAAAACCATACAAGACCGCAGCGAACGGCAGCGTTGTGTTGAGACTATAATAGGCGTGATGCGTCGTATGTCGCCTAAGCAACAGAACGAAGCGAACTACGAGCAGAAACTATGGGATCATTTGGCGATAATGAGCCAGTTTCAACTCGATATCGACTATCCTTACGACATTACTTCCGCTACAGCCATCGCGCAAAAACCCAATCCAGTGCCTTATCCTATGCAAGATATTCCCGTAAGGCATTACGGCAGCATGCTCTTTAGTGTGTTCGAAAAACTGAAAACGATGGAACCCAGTCCTGCTCGTGATGAGTTGGCGCGACAAACCGCCAACCAGATGAAGCGAAGTCTGATGCAATGGAGTCATGGTGCAGTGCACGATGAAAAAGTTTTGTCGGATTTGGCATATTATACCGATGGAAAAATTCAACTGGATCCATCAACTTTCCGTTTCGAACGCATCAATCTGAAAGAGCAAGAAAAGAAACGCAAGAAGAAATAAACCTGATACTATGGAATCATTCATCATCGAAGGTGGTTATCCGCTGAAAGGCGAAATTGTTCCACAAGGAGCGAAAAACGAAGCGCTTGAAGTGATTAGCGCAACGCTGCTCACGCGCGAACCCGTTACCATCAAAAACATTCCCGATATCCTCGATGTGAACAATCTCATCCACTTGTTGCAAGAAATTGGCGTGAAGATTACGCAATTATCTCGCAACGACTACGTTTTCCAAGCGGATGAATTAAACCTCGATTATCTCGATAGTGAAGAATTTGTAAAGAAATGTTCGCATCTGCGTGGTAGCGTTCTGACAATCGGACCACTGCTGGGTAGATTCGGAAAAGCTGCAGTTGCCAAACCTGGAGGCGATAAAATCGGTCGAAGAAGATTGGATACGCATTTTTTAGGCTTTAAGAAACTTGGCGCAGAACTTGTTCCGCAAGAAGGAAAAGACACGTACGCGGTTACTGCAAAGAAGCTTAAAGGTTCTTACATGCTGCTTGACGAAGCTTCTGTAACGGGAACGGCAAATATTATTATGGCAGCCGTTTTGGCAGAAGGTAAAACAACAATCTATAACGCTGCTTGCGAACCGTATGTGCAGCAACTGTGTCGCTTACTCAACAAGATGGGCGCACATATCGAAGGAATCGCATCGAATCTCTTGACAATCGAAGGCGTAAAAGAACTGCATAGCGCTGAACATCAAATACTTCCCGATATGATTGAAGTAGGATCGTTCATCGGTCTTGCTGCAATGGTTGGCGAAGGCATACGTATTAAAAATGTGTCGCTCGAAAATCTTGGAATTATTCCAGACGCATTCAAACGTTTGGGTATTAAGATAAAAAAAGAAGGCGACGACTTGTTTATCCCACAACAAAAACACTACGAGATAGATTCGTTCATTGACGGCACAATTATGACGTTGAGTGACGCGCCATGGCCTGGTCTGACGCCAGACCTTATCAGTGTGATGCTCGTTGTCGCAACCCAAGCTCGCGGAACGGTGCTTTTCCATCAGAAGATGTTCGAAAGCCGTCTTTTCTTCACAGACAAATTAATTGACATGGGCGCCCAGATAATTCTCTGCGATCCCCACCGTGCTGTAGTCGTAGGACACGATCACAAACGCAAGCTCCGCCCTGGTCGTTTAACGAGTCCCGACATTCGTGCAGGTATTGCACTGCTCATTGCTGCGTTAAGTGCGCCTGGAAAGAGCACGATTGCAAATATCGCACAAATAGACCGTGGTTACCAAGACATCGAACAGCGTCTCAACGCGTTGGGAGCGCATATTACTCGTGTAGATGATTAAGAGAGAAGACGTTTTTAAAATCGGTAGAATAGGCAAACCACACGGCACAAAAGGCGAAGTGGTTTTCAATTTCGATGACGACGTTTTCGATCGCGTTGATTCAGAATTTTTAATCATCGAGATCGACGGACTGCTCGTGCCTTTCTTCATGGAAGAATATCGATTTAAGAACGACAACACCGCGCTCGTCACTTTTTGCGACATCAACGACATGGATCGTGCACGCGAACTGACCAACTGCGACGTGTATTTCCCTCGACAAACCGATGAAGATTTCAGCGCGAACGAGTCGCTCGCGTTTCTGATTGGTTATACTGTCGTTGATAACGCAACGCATCACGCTGTTGGAACCATCAAAGGCTACGACGACTCAACGGTTAATCTCTTGTTGGAAGTAGAAACAGCCGACCATCGCAACGTGTTGATTCCCGTTCACGATGACTTGATAAGCCATCTCGATAGTGATAAAAAAGAAATCAAACTAACCCTCACCGCAGGATTGCTCGATTTAGAATGAAACAACAACTCTGTATTCTCGGAAGTACGGGCTCTATCGGCACCCAAACGTTGGATATCGTCGATCAATACCCCGACCGCTTCGAAGTTTATTGTATAACAGCGAACAATCGCGTTGAATTGCTCGCGCAACAAGCAAAAAAATATCATCCCGCTGCTGTCGTTATCGCTAACGAAGCAAAATACCAAGAACTTAAAGAACTGCTTTCCGACGAAGAAGACATAAAAATCTTCGCTGGAAGTGACGCGCTTTGCCAAATTGTCGAAGCCGAACCCATCACGACTGTCGTTACAGCCATGGTGGGATTTGCTGGTTTGGCGCCTACGATTCACGCAATTAAAGCCAAGAAAAAGATTTGTTTGGCTAACAAAGAGACGCTCGTCGTTGCTGGTGAGTTGATTTGTAAACTTGCAGCCGAGCATCACGCGCCTATCTTGCCCGTTGACAGCGAACATTCTGCGATCTTCCAGTCGCTCATTGGCGAAGATCAAAATCCTATCGAGAAGATTTTGCTCACCGCAAGTGGCGGACCGTTCCGTTTGTTTACGAAAGAACAAATGAAAAACGTGAAAGCGGCTGACGCATTGAAGCATCCTACGTGGGACATGGGCGCGAAAATCACGATTGATTCAGCAACAATGATGAACAAAGGCTTTGAAGTAATCGAAGCAAAATGGCTCTTTGGCGTGCCAGCCGATAAAATTCAAGTTCTAATCCACCCGCAAAGCATCGTTCATTCAGCAGTTCAGTTCACGGATGGCGCTGTGAAAGCGCAGTTAGGCATACCAGATATGCACCTGCCGATACAGTTTGCGCTCACATTTCCTGAGCGTTTGCCTATCAACAAACCACGACTCGATCTTTTTGCACATCCATTAGAATTTTTTGAACCCAATCTCGAACAGTTCCCATGCCTTGCGCTCGCGTTCGAAGCCATCAAACAGGGCGGTAACATGCCGTGTATTTTGAATGCGGCTAACGAAATCGTCAACGAAGCGTTCAGACACGATCGCTGTTCATTCCTCCAGATGGCTGAAGTCATCAGACAGACGATGGAAACAGTGAGTTACGATAAAAACCCAACATACGAAACTTATGTCAGCACCGACCGCGAAGCGCGTTTGTGTGCACAAAATTTGCTAAAATAATCAAATTTTCATGGAAATATTTCTAATCAAACTGCTACAGTTCCTTTTAGCGATCTCTCTCCTCGTGTTGCTGCACGAGTTAGGGCACTTTACGTTCGCAAAGATCTTTCATGTTCGCGTAGATAAGTTCTACCTGTTCTTCAATCCATGGTTTCATCTTTTTGAATGGAAGCCAAAAAATAGCGAAACAACGTACGGCATCGGCTGGTTGCCGTTAGGCGGTTACTGTTCTATCGCTGGCATGGTGGATGAAACGAATTTGGATGAAGAAAAGCTTAAAACACCGCCACAACCATGGGAATTCCGAAGCAAACCTGCGTGGCAGCGCTTGCTAATTATGATCGGTGGCGTGCTGGTGAACTTCCTTCTCGCGCTATTTATTTATTGTATGATCCTCTTCCATTGGGGAGAATCTTACATCAAAGTAGCTGACATGACGCAAGGCATGAAATTCAGCGAACAGGCTAAAGCGATGGGATTCCAAGACCACGACATTCTGCTCGGAACTGACGAGGGAACGTTTAAGGATTTCAGTGCAGACGTTTATCGCGACATCGTTTCTGCAAAAACGGTTTACGTGAAACGTGGCGACAAAACCATAGGAATTCCTATCAAAGAGAAACTTAACCTCTTGGATATGCTTAAGTCAACGCCACAGTTCGTTCGTCCGTTTGCGCCATCCGAAGTAGATAGCGTGCTGCCACATTCAGTTGCAGAGCGAATGGGTCTCAAGAAAGGCGACAAGATTATCGCTGTGAACGGCGTTCGCATAGATTCGAGCAACGACTTCTTCAACGAACTTGGTAGAGTGACAGACGAGTACAGCGCTGCAACGACCGACGCCGACAGAAAAGCTGCTCGTGCCATCCAACTGCTGTACTACAGCGCTGAAAGCAAGAAATACTATCGCGCTACATCGCATCTCGACAGTAACTTAAAGCTCGGCTTCACGTTTACTAATCCAATAGCCGACTATCACGTTACAAACGTAAATTATTCCTTCTTCGAGAGCATTCCAGCAGGCATCAAATACGGTTGGAATACACTGGCTGGCTATGTTTCCGACCTGCGTTATATTTTCTCAAAAGAAGGCGCAAAAAGTCTGGGAGGCTTCGGTACGATTGGCAATCTATTCCCTTCCGTTTGGGATTGGCATGCTTTCTGGGAGATGACCGCTTTCCTGAGCATCATTCTCGCGTTCATGAACATCCTGCCGATACCAGCGCTCGACGGCGGACACGTGCTTTTCTTGCTCTATGAAATGATTACGGGTCGCAAACCAAGCGATAAATTTATGATCTACGCAGAATACATCGGTATCTTCATCTTATTCGCGCTCATGATCGTGGCTAATTTGAATGACGTATTGCGTTGGATCGGTCTTATGTAAAAAATAAAAAAATATCGATGGAATCGGCAAAAATAGAACATCAGCCTAACAAGTTCGTGCAGTTTCTTAAGAATTGGACTTTGCCTGTTGCGATGGGTTTTGGAACGATTGTGTATCTCATTTTCGCGTATGTTCCAGCGCTCGATGATGCAGCGACGTTTTTCGGACCAATCTTTGAGACCATCTTTCCGCTGTTCATGTTCTTCATTCTCTTCTTTACGTTTTGTAAAGTCGATTTCCGCAAACTTATTCCAGTAAGATGGCACCTCTGGGTAGGCATTTTCCAAGTCCTATTCGTTATCATTGTCGTTGCGCTGATACTGGTTTACAAAATGACGGGCAATGAATTGATTCTCATGGAAGCCATCCTGACGTGCATCATTAGTCCATGCGCAGCTGCAGCGCCTGTCGTTACGCAAAAATTAGGCGGCAAACTCGAACAAATGACTGCCTACACATTTTTGTCGAACTTTGTAACGGCGCTCATGATTCCTATCTGTTTTCCGTTAATTGAAAAAGATAGCGACATAACCTTTTGGTCTGCGTTTCTAAAGATTCTGTACGAAGTTTGCATCGTATTGCTTTTGCCGATGCTTCTTGCTTTTATCGTAAAACATTACGTGAAACGACTCCACCGATTCATCGTTTCAATCAAAGATTTGTCGTACTATACGTGGGGCGTTTCGCTCACTATCGTCACAGGTACAACAGTTAAAAATATATGTCATGCAAACACGACGCTGGGATTTCTACTTGTCATCGCAGCGTCGGGTTTGGTTCTTTGCATTATACAGTATGCCGTTGGTAGATTCATCGGACATTTTTTCAACAGTGTAACCGAAGCTTCGCAAGGATTGGGACAGAAAAATACTGCGTTTGCAATATGGATTGCTTACACCTATTTGAACCCGCTATCCAGCGTCGGACCAGGCTGTTACATCCTTTGGCAGAATATTATCAATTCAATCGAGATTTGGCATTGCCGAAGACAGGGCAATAATTTCACGACCTGAAATCGCGCTTTACGCGTGACGCGATTTTCCCATCCATTTACCAATGCGCTTTTTGATGGCAACGCCGATTTCGTGCCAGTTGCCTACGCGTGCATTCAACCATAATTCTTCCAGCGAACGACCTATTTTCACCCACGGATGACCCCATCCGTAGATGCGATACCAGCGTTCCTTGAACGCAACATCTTCCATCACATATTTCGGGTGCTGCAATGGAAAATCAATTTCATGCCGCGCCATCGTAAAGATACGCTTTAGCCCGCTCGGCATTGTCTTTAGTCCGCTATAGTGCGTACTGTCTGTCGTCGCGCCTACGTTGTTGATCATATTGCGTGTCGGCATGATTGCCAAACCATTGTTTAGCAGCATATTTGCCCAAAATATGCTCTCATAGTATGCTTTCCCACTTGCGCGATGGTCGCGACACATCTGCATAAAGTCGCTCCGATATTTTCTTTGACGTATAAGATTTTCCAAACGCGTGCAAGTCTGTTCGTCGTCTAAAAAACTATAATTCGGATCCCACGTTTCGATAACGCGACGCCATGAAGCCCAACCCCAAATCGAGAAAACGCTGGTGAAAAGATAACTATCTGTGCAATTTTCTACGATTTCATCGGGATTAAAGCCTGCAACCATCGTGATGCGGCTATCGTTTTCATAGCGGTCGAGCATCTCTTTGCAGAACGGAAAGAAGGATTGCGATGGTACATCATCGTCTTCCAAAACTATACATTTATCAACAATCGAGAAAGCCCACGTCTGAGCAATGTATTCTGACGGATCGCAACCATAATTCTTCTCTTGGTATTTGCGATGCACCTCACACTGCCAGTCAATCTGCTCGGCAATTTCGCGACACGCGCGAATCCCTGCCATATCTCGCTCACCGCGCGGTCCGTCTTGATAAAGAAACAAATGCGATGGGCGTGCTTTGCGAACTTCTTCGAACACAAGTCGAAACGTATCTGGGCGATTGAAAAACAGCAACAATACGGCGATGTCGATTTTTGCTGCAGGAAGATTGTCGTTCATGAGCGTCTTGTTTTTTTATAAAATTGAACTACATATTTCGCTGCCGTAGGTGGCAATCCTAAAACCAATTTGTCTTTCCACGAAAGCGCTTGCTTGTCTTGCTGGCGCAGCGTGTGGTAGTATTCGCGAAACACGTTAGTGTTGCCGTTCGCGAGATAAAATTCGTATTTCTTTGTTTGGAAAAGCGTAACGTATGGCGCGTAGATTTCGGACTTCGCGGAAAGCGTTTCCAGCAGCACGCGATCGTAGAGCATTTCGTTTCTTAACGGCTGTAACTCATCGCTCTGTGCGTCTCTCGTGTGGCGATAGAGGCACGCATCAATGAAAACGATTTTCGGTTCTTTCATCAACACTTTTAGTTGCACGAGTTTGTCGGCTCCATCAGTGATTTCGCGCGGTATTTCAAAGCAACGGTCGAGCAATTCCTTGCGGAATAGAATCGCGCAAAGCATAGGAAACATCGCTCGATTGCCTAAAATCGCTTTGATAAGCACGTCGGCTTTCACTTCGCCCTCGTAACTCGCGATTGTTTTTCCTTCGGAATTCGAAAACCGTCCAATGACTTCGTCAGCGCCAGTGCGCGTGATAGCGTCGTAGGCTGTTGCAAGCGCGTGCTCGTCGAGCAAACCGTCAGCGTCGCAGAACATGATATAATCGCCTTTCGCTTGTTTGACGCCGTATCTCATCGCGGCACAAGCGCCACTGTTCGAGATGTGGAAAATGCGCAACGAGTTGCAATTTTCGCCCATTTCATCGAGAATTTTGTCGCTTCCATCTGTACTTCCATCATCCACAACAACGATTTCGAAATCGTTGAAATCGCGTTGTCGCATCGCTGCCTGCAAACACGAAGCAACGCGCTGCGCTTGGTTGTATAGTGGAATAACGACCGAAATCATTGCGCTGTCTTTTTGAAACGTTGAAACAGGAACGCTACACATTCTTTATATATACGCGCGCGCGTGAGTTTCATGATTAGAACGTAGAGAACCACCGCCAACGCAATGCGCGCGAGCAGCAACAACCACTGATTGGCGATGCATCGCGTAGCAAACCACGTCGCAACCATCACAACCGCTGCCGCACCAGCGAAAGGCACGATATCCTTGAGTACTTCCGCGAGATGCAAACCGATGAAACGGCGCGTCGCGAGATGCCAAACAAGCAGCCAGAGTATGTTGAAAATCGTGTAAGCCACCACCATCGTTTCGATGCCTTGCCGCATGAACAGCAGAATGACCGCAATCTGCAAGCACACCTGCGCGATATTGCAACGCATATATACATCACTGCGACCGTGACTGATGGCGAGATTTTGGTAGAGCGTGTAGAACGGCATAAAAGCGCCACCAACGCAGAGCGTGCGCAGTAGCGGTACGCTCGCAGCCCATTTATCGGTGATCGTCACGCTAATGAATTCGTTTGCTACAAGCGCGAGACCCAGCAAGCAAGGGAACGAAAGAAAAGCGGTGAAGCGCATCATCTTGCGAAAAACGCGCTTTTCGCGGTCGGAATCGTCGTTGATTGACGCCAAAACAGGCTGCGCCACTTGTCCCAAACTATTGCCTACAAAAGTGTAAGCCATCGTGTTCCATTTGTTCGCTTGCGTGAAATTTCCCACTGTGTTTGCTGGAAAAATTCTGCCGAATATCACAGTGAGAATGTTGCCCGATATGGTATTGATGATATTGGTAATCAATATTTTAACGCTGAAGTTAAACATCCGCTTAATCGGTGTGAAATCGATTCGGAAAGACGGTCTCCACGGGCAGTAATAGAATCGAATAAGATTGGCAACCAATATGTAAACAATCTGTTGCACTGCCAAACTCCAGTAGGCAAAGCCTTTGAGCGCGAGAATGATGCCTGTTGTGCCCGAGACGATGAGCGCTACGATGCTCGCGATTGCGATTTCGCGATTCATCAGGTTCTTAAACAAATAGCCGCTGCATGCAATACCGACGGCAGCGCACACAAACGAAAGGAAAACCACGCGAGATAGCGCAACAAGTTGCGGTTGGTGGAAGTAGCGAGCAATCAATGGCGCGCTAAAGAATAGAATGGTGTAGAGCGCGAGGCTCGTTAGGATGTTAAACCAAAAAACGGCGTTGTAATCGTTGTCTTTTGGCTCTTTCATGTTGACGAGAGCGTTTGTGAAACCAAAGTTTTGCAAATTTCCTGCAATAGCAGTAAAAATGGTAAGCATGCCAACCAGTCCGTAATCGTGTGGCGTCAGAATTCTGCCCAGCACGATGCCGATCACAAGGTTAAGCACCTGCGTCACGCCGTTGTTGATTGTTCCCCAGAACAACCCTTTCGCGGTCTTCTCTTTCAGTTGATCTGCCATGCAAAAAGTGGAGTTTTTGCGCCAAAACGCGCGCACTCGTTTTGCAAATGTAAAGAATATTTGCTTTGTAGGCAAATTTAGCGCCTTTTTTCTTACGAAATAGACGCGCAAAAACGTGCACGAAAAAATTGGTTAGAATTTACTTTAACGTTAAGAAAACTTTACAACTTTTTACAATGTTAAAATGCGAAATTTCTTGACACGCTTTAACATCCGTTCACACTTGACCGACCATTTTCTGATGCACAAATTTTGGTCGAAAAAAGTCGTTTTTTTGTCGCAACTCCATGCGCGAAATGTTAAAATAACGGTTTTATGCAAAAAATATACGCATTTTTAACATTTTTCCGTGTAAAATGTCGATTTTTTGAACGTCAAATTTTAGAAAAATGCATTTGTTAAAAAAGTTAAATGATATAAGATAAAAAATTATCTCACGTGAGATAGATTTCTAAAGCGCCCATTTACGACTCGTAAACAGCCTTTTTGCATCGATAATCTGTGCGGAAGGCTCAAAAAAGTCGCGTTTTTTGAAAATTTTTTTTGCGTGGAAAAACTTTTTAACACGAAAACTTTTTATTTCGCGTTGCATTTTACGCGAAAAAATGGCGTGAATTTAACATTTGAAAACAGCCTATTTTTTTGCCCTAAAAAGTGGGGTAGAAATCGCCAAATTTTTGCACCATTTTTCTATTCCATTTTTCTACGTTTTTCGTTCTATATTTTTCCGATTCTGTTCCACCAGATTTCTCGCGCTATTACGTGCGCGTAAAAATGATAAATGAACGCGCCGCGCGCGTAAGTGACTGTTAAATATTTCTAATTCAGTTAATTTTGTTTAAATTTCGTCTTTTTCGCGTTTTATTACGCGCGTAGAAGCGTTGGAATGTGTACTTTTGCAGACCGATTATTTCGGGGATACACTTAGAGTCCCCCGTACGAGCGTGTAAATAGTGGTCCTTTTGGCCGAGTCCCACGGTTTGTGAATCGCTCGCACACAGCAAGGTAAGGACGTTCCGCAAGGAGTGCAGTTCCTTATCGTGTTGTTATGCGGTGTCTATTGAAGAGATGCCGTCGGTGAAGGCAGCGATGATGCTGCCGAAAGAACGTTTTTTAGTAGTTAAAACAATTAGTTATCATTTTAAAAGATGGACACTTTAAGTTACAAGACTATTTCCGTTAACAAGGAAACAGCGCAAAAAGAGTGGGTAGTCGTTGATGCTACCGACCAAGTAGTTGGTCGTCTTTGCTCTAAGGTTGCGAAGCTATTGCGCGGCAAGTACAAACCGTCGTTTACTCCTCATGTTGATTGTGGAGATAACGTAATTATTATCAACGCCGACAAGATTGTCTTCACAGGAAAGAAAGAGACCGACAAACTCTACGTACGTTATACTGGTTATCCAGGCGGACAGCGTTTTAATACACCAGAAGCGCTTCGCAAACGCGAGGATGGCACTGAGAAAATCATACGCCACGCCGTTAAGGGTATGCTCCCTAAAGGAATTCTTGGCAGACATCTGCTGAACAACCTGTATGTTTACAATGGCACAGAGCATCCACACGAAGCTCAGAAGCCAAAGGCAATTGATATTAACCAGTATAAATAATTTTAATTCACGTATATGGAAATGATTCATGCAATCGGTCGCCGCAAGAGTTCAGTAGCTCGCGTTTACCTCAAAGAGGGCACCGGTAAAATCACGATAAACAAGAAAGATTTGAACGACTATTTCCCATCAGCAATTCTGCAGTATGTGGTTAAACAGCCGTTGGCTCTGCTTGAAGTCGCAGAAAAATATGATATCAATGCAAACATCTACGGTGGTGGTTACACTGGACAGAGTCAGGCTCTGCGTCTTGCCATCGCTCGTGCATTGGTTCTCGTAAATGCAGACGACAAGAAGAATCTGAAAGACCACGGTTTCCTGACCCGCGACAGCCGTAAGGTAGAGCGCAAAAAGCCAGGACAGCCAAAGGCACGTCGTCGCTTCCAGTTCAGCAAGCGTTAATCTGTATTTTTCAGACGCTGGACATCGTTTAGTATCTAAACTGGCGAGACTCTCAAGTAGGATTACTCGCTGGCTGATTCTAACAAGAATTAAACAGAAAGTAAACAATTTAAAAACAGAAAATCAACATGTCAAGAACAAATTTTGACCAATTATTGCAGGCAGGCTGTCACTTCGGACACCTCCGCCGCAAATGGAATCCCGCTATGGCTCCTTATATCTTCATGGAGCGCAATGGCATTCATATTATCGACCTCAACAAAACTGTTGAAAGCGTAGATCAAGCAGCCGAAGCATTGAAAAACATTGCTCGTCAAGGCAAAAAAATCTTGTTCGTCGCTACTAAAAAACAAGCAAAAGACGTCATTGAAGAGAAAGCAAAGTCAGTCGGCATGCCTTACGTTATTGAACGCTGGCCAGGTGGTATGCTCACCAACTTCCCAACCATCCGTAAAGCAGTTAAGAAAATGGCCAATATCGACAAACTGATGGCCGACGGAACTTTCTCAAACCTGTCAAAGCGCGAGCTGTTGCAAGTAACTCGTCAACGCGCTAAACTGGAAAAGAACCTTGGTTCTATTGCAGACCTTTCACGTCTCCCGTCAGCACTTTTCATCGTTGACGTGCTGAAAGAAAAAATCGCAGTGAAAGAAGCCAACCGTCTTGGTATTCCAGTATTCGCAATCGTTGATACCAACTCAGATCCTAAAGATATCGACTTCGTTATCCCAGCAAACGACGATGCAAAAGAAAGCATCAACGTCATTCTGACCGCTTGCTGCGAAGCTATCCAAGAAGGACTGAACGAGCGTAAAGCAGAAAAAGCAGACGAAAAAGCAGCAGCAGAGCAAGAAGAACTGGGTGAAACACAACGCCCACGCCGCGCTCGCCGCACACGCAAAGAAGCTGCCGCAGCAGCAGAACCCGTAGCAGAAGAAGCTAAAGCTGAAGAACCAGCAGCAGAACCTGCAAAGGAAGAAGCAAAAGAAGACGCTCCAGCAGCAGAATAATCCAATTTACTAACCATTAAACACAAGGAATCAATATTATGGCTGTTACAATAGCTGACATTCAGAAACTCCGCAAGATGACAGGTGCAGGTCTTGCAGACTGCAAGAAAGCACTTACCGAAGCAGAAGGTAATCTTGAGAAAGCAATCGAACTCGTTCGCGAACGCGGACTCGCTATCGCAGCAAAACGTTCTGACCGCGAAACATCTAACGGATGCGTGCTCGTAAAAGCCGCAGACGACTTCGCTGCCATGATCGCACTGAAATGCGAAACCGACTTCGTTGCAAACGGAAAAGATTTCATTGCACTCACACAAAGCATCCTCGACGCTGCAGTTGAAAACAAGTGCAAAAATCTCGACGAAGTGCTGAACCTTACTCTTACCACAGGCGAAAAAGTAGCCGATGCAGTCGTACAGCGCTCAGGTATCACTGGCGAAAAAATGGAACTCGACGGTTATCTCTATCTCGAAGGCGGTAACGTAAGCGTTTACAACCACATGAACAAAAACCTTCTCTGCACAATGGTACAAACAAACAAGCCTGCAGAAGAGCAAGGACACAACATAGCAATGCAAGTTGCAGCAATGAATCCTGTAGCTCTTGACGAGGCAAGCGTACCAGAAAGCGTTAAGGAGTCAGAGTTCAAAGTTGCAGTTGAAAAGACTAAAGAGGAGCAAGTAAACAAAGCAGTTGAAGCTGCATTGCGTAAAGCTGGCTTCAACCTTTACACTGCTGAAAACGAAGAGCACCTCGCTGAAGGCATCGCAAAAGGATATATCACCGAAGAACAAGCAGACGAAATTCGTAAAATCAAGAAAGAAACTGCAGAACAGAAAGCAGCAAACCTCCCAGAGCAGATGATTCAAAACATCGCAAACGGACGTATGGCTAAGTTCTACAAAGATAGCTGCTTGCTTAACCAAGAATATATTCAAGACTCAAAGCAGAGCGTTCGCGATTATCTGAAAGCAACCGACAAAGACTTGACAGTTGTAGCTTTCAAACGCTTCACTCTGCGCGCTGAATAATTATTTGGCAAACAGACATTATTAAGATAAAGGAGTTGAAGGTGCCATCCGTACCTTTAACTCCTTTTGCTTTCAACAAAAACCACACAAAACAAACCCATAATGAAAATATTTGCCGTTGGAATGAATTACGCGGAGCACAATAAAGAGCTCCATGGAACGTTATCTAAAACAGAAGAACCCGTCATCTTCACCAAAGCAGACTCTGCCTTGCTGAATCAGCACAAGCCGTTCTTCATCCCAGAGTTCATGGGACGCATCGACTACGAGACAGAGCTCGTCATTCGCATTTGCCGTTTAGGTAAAAACATCGCGCCGAAGTACGCCAGCCGATATTATGACGCTGTAACCGTTGGCATAGACTTCACTGCGCGAGAGCTGCAGCAGCGACTTCGCTCGAAAGGACGCCCATGGGAAATCTGCAAAGGCTTCGATGGCTCGGCTGCCATAGGCGATTGGGTTGACGTAAAAGAGATTGGCGATGCGCAAAACGTGCAATTTCATCTCGATATCAATGGAAAAACAGTGCAAACAGGCTGCACTGCCGACATGTACTACAGCATTAACGAGCTAATTGCATACATCAGTCAATTCTTTACGCTTCGCACGGGCGACATGCTATACACTGGAACGCCAGCTGGCGTAGGTCCCGTTCACATCGACGACCATCTCGAGGGCTATTTGGCAGACAAAAAAGTGCTCGACTTTCATTGCAAATAAACAAAACAATATATGAACATCGGAAAACGCGCCATTCTTCGCACCATTCTATGCTTGCTGCTGATGGGTTTCATGCAGACGGCAAGCGCACAACGGTTCTATAATTTGACCGCTGACGAAGTGACAATCGACAGTGTATTGCCGCGTTTTTCGCATTCAGTGCCTTTGAGCGGCAACTTCGAGGATTCGGTTTATACAACAAGCATTCTCTATCCCGAATTCATTGATATGTCGCCGACAGATAGCAAAAAATACGCTGCTATCACAACCGATCCACTTCCTATTCTACCTGAAATAGAGCAAAATCTCGTGCTCGACAGAAAAAAAGGTGCATTGGAAATTTCTTTCTGTCCACTCGTTCATCGCGACGGAAAAGACCAAATCTTGGTCAGTTTCATGCTGAAAGTGGAAAGCAAACCAGTGAAACGTGCGCTTAGAGTATCGAGTGCGCGTCGCGCTACAGCAGCTTCCAGTCGCTATGCAGACCATTCCGTTCTCGCGTCGGGCAATTGGGCAAAAATTCGCGTGCCTTCTACGGGCGTATATCAGCTCACTGAATCGCTCATCGAGAAGGCTGGCTTTACCGATTTGAGTAAAATACGCGTCTATGGCTATGGTGGCGCGCTCCAAAACGAGACACTTGTCGGATCAGAACTGCAAGAACTCGATGATCTCAAGCCCGTTGATATCTGTCTGGTCAATGGAAAACGACTTTTTTACGCGCAAGGTCCAGTTTCTTGGTCGTCAAATACAGCCACCGAGCGCACGCGTAATCCTTATTCTGATTACGGATATTATTTCATCACGCAAGCCGACGATGCTACTTCAACCATCGACGCCACTACTTTCATCAATTCTTTCTATCCTTCAGCCGCTTCCTATCACAGTTTGCACGAAATAGACGATTATGCATGGTTCGAGGGAGGTAGAAATCTATTCGAGAGCTCGCCAATCAATAATGGCGCGTCGAAAACTTACACGCTTGCGTCGCCAAACAGCAGCTCTACCAGCGGAACGATTAGCGTTGCGCTCACATCTGGCACTGCGGCGGCTGCAACTGTTGAATTGAACGGCACAGCGATAGGATCTGTCGCGCTAACTTGGGGTTCTACATCGACCGAATCATACGACCACGGAAAAGAAAAGGTCTTAACCGTCGATGTTTCTAATCTTCAAGCAAGCAATGAAATAAAGATTACAACCACATCTGGCGGACCTATTCGTCTGGATTACATCTCTATCACCACAACCGACGCTGCGCCAGCGCCAGATCTCGAGAACGGCACTTTCAGTACGCCAGAATACGTCGAGAACATCACCAACCAAGATCGCCATGCTGATGAAGCAGTGGACATGGTTATACTCATTCCGACGTCGCAAAAGCTACTTGCGCAAGCGCAACGACTCAAGACATTCCACGAGCAAAACGATGGACTTCGCGTTCGCATCGTTTCTGCCAACGAACTGTACAACGAATTTTCCAGCGGCACGCCCGACGCTAACGCTTATCGTCGTTACCTAAAAATGTTGTACGACAGAGCAGAGTCTGACGACGATATGCCAAAATATTTATTGCTCTTTGGCGATTGCATGTGGGACAACCGCATGAATACTTCAGCGCTCCAGTCGCTCAACGCCGACGATTATCTTCTTTGTTTCGAGAGTGAGAATTCTTTCAACGAGGTTTACTGCTACGTTGATGATGGATTCTTCTGCTTACTCGACGATGGAGAAGGCGCAAATCCGCAAACTACCGACAAACTTGATATGGCTGTCGGTCGATTTCCTGTGACTACGGCTGCCGAAGCAAAGATTATGGTCGATAAAACCATTGCTTACGTCAACAATAAGAATGCAGGCGCATGGCAAAACACGCTCGTTTTCATGGGCGATGACGGCAATGACAACGTACACATGCGAGATGTGAACGCAGTTGCAGACGATATCGCCGAAAAATACGCAGGTTATCTCGTTAAAAAGGTGATGTGGGACGCTTATACACGCGAAACGTCATCCACAGGTTACAGCTATCCCGAAGTTACTACAATACTAAAGCAATACCAAAACAATGGTGCGCTCATTATGGATTACGCGGGACACGGTTCTGAAACGCAGCTTTCTCACGAAAGTGTGCTTACTCGTGCCGATTTCGCAGCGTTCAAGAACACTAATCTGCCGCTTTGGGTCACTGCTTCATGTAATATTATGCCGTTCGATGGTACAGTTGAAAACATAGGTGAAACAGCTGTGCTCAACGAAAATGGTGGCGCAGTCGCATTCTTTGGAACGACGCGAACGGTTTACGTGAATTACAATCGCGTTATCAATCAAGAATTTATGGAACAAGTGCTTTCGCTGCAAGATGGCAAGCCGATAACGCTCGGAGAAGCCCAACGACTGACGAAAAACGCACTCATCAGCAGCGGAAAAGACCGAACCACCAACAAATTGCAGTATTCTTTGTTGGGCGATCCAGCCATTTCGCTCCATCTTCCAACGCTCACCGCCGTCATCGATTCAATCAATGGCGTCGCAGTTTCATCTTCTTCATCCGTAACGCTTAAAGCTGCCAGTCGCGCTATCGTGAAAGGACATATTGAAGGCACAGACGATTTCAACGGAACATTCAACGCCGTTGTTCGCGATACTGAAGAAACAATCACTTGTAAGCTCAACGACAACACAGACAGTAGCGGTGCAGAAACAGCGTTCACATATACCGATCGCCCGAACACGCTTTATCAAGGTTCTGATAGCGTTCGAGCAAGCCAATTCGAGTTTTCGTTCGCCGTTCCTAAAGACATAAATTATTCTGACGGCAGCGGACTGATCACAATCCACGCTGTAAATACGCAACGCACGCTTTCCGCGCACGGCGAAAGCGATAATTTCAAGATAAGTGGTAGCGCTGACATCACAACTGATTCAATTGGACCGTCAATTTATTGTTATCTGAACACACCATCGTTCGTTAACGGCGGAAACGTTAATCCTACGCCTTACTTTGTCGCGAATATCACCGACGAAGATGGCATCAACGCCACTGGTACAGGCATCGGTCACGATATGGAACTGATTATCGACGGACAACTCGCGCGTACCTATATTCTAAACGATAACTTCCAGTTCGATTTTGGTTCATATACGAGCGGATCGACATGGTATAACATCCCAGAGCTCGACGAAGGACCGCACAAACTGCTGTTCCGCTGCTGGGATATACTCAACAATTCTTCTACTGCAGAGCTTTCCTTCAACGTTGTCAAAGGTTTGGCGCCCGATTTCTTTAGCGTTGGCGTGACAAACAACCCAGCTACGACAACAACGACATTCATTATCAATCACGATCGTACAGGAAGCGAACTCGATGTCGATATAGAAGTTTACGATCTTGCAGGAAGAATGATGTGGAACCATAGCGAGAGCGGCGTATCCAGTGGAAGTGCGTACACAGTGCAATGGGATCTAACTACATCGAGTGGCTATCCAATCCACACTGGCGTATATGTTTATCGCGTTAAAATCGCCAGCGATGGAAGTAGTAAAGTTAGCAAAGCAAAGAAATTGATTGTGCTAAACAATAATTAAACTGTTATTGCGTTTTATATAACAGAAAATCATCACTTCGACAAAACTTCACGACAATGAGTAAAGTTCGCAAAATAATGCTTGTCGTTCTGTTTGCCGTATGCGCAACGACAGCATCAGCGCAAGACAAGCGCGATTTTTTCAACCCTATTTACTATTCCGTAACCTCGCAAATGATTGCGCCAGATGCACGTGCGGCTGGTATGGGTGACGTCGGTGTCGCTACAGACCCTGACGTTGTATCTCAATATTGGAATCCCGCGAAATATCCTTTCACGATTTCGCGCGCTGGAGTATCGCTTAACTACACTCCTTGGTTGAGACAGCTCGTTAACGACATGGATCTCGCTTACCTCGCTGGCTATTACCGCATTGGAAATTACTCCGCCGTTTCTGCTTCACTACGATATTTTTCGCTGGGCGAAGTGATGCTGAGCGAAGCCTCGGATCCCTCGATGACAATTAAACCGTATGAAATGTCATTCGACGTGGCTTATTCTTTGATGTTGAGCGAAAAATTTTCACTGGCTGCTGCAGTACGATGGATTTACTCTGACTTAACTTATACTTACACAGACGATACATCTCCAGGTTCAGCGTTTGCTGCCGATATTGCATGCTATTACCAAAACTATCTCACGCTCGGCTCGCGCGAATGTCAGCTCGGTCTGGGTCTGAACATATCGAATATCGGTAGTAAAATCAAGTTCGGCGGCGACGACAATAGTGAATTCATCCCGACAAACCTTCGTCTCGGAGCGTCGTTTATGGTGCCTATCGACGAATACAATAAGTTTACGATTGCAGCTGATGCAAACAAATTGCTCGTACCTACAAAACCCGTTCAGGAAGCAGATGAATCGTCAGAAGATTACCAGCAACGACTGCAGAAAGACTACTACGATGTATCGTCGATTAGCGGTATTTTCAAAAGTTTTAATGATGCACCAGGCGGTTTTTCTGAAGAGTTAGAAGAAATACAATGGAGCGTTGGTGCCGAATACACCTATCACGACCAATTCAGCGTGCGTGCTGGTTATCACCATGAAAGTGAAAACAAAGGCAATCGCAAGTATTTCACCGTCGGAGCAGGCTTTAAGATGAGCGTATTTTCACTGGATGCAGGTTACGTCATCGCAACCGCCAAGAGTAATCCACTCGATCAGACATTGCGTTTCACGCTCTCCTTCGACATGGATGGCATCAAAGATTTGTTCCATAAATAATCAAAAATTGCCCATTCTATCGATATTTTTATGCCAAACTGCAACTTTAGAATCGGATTCGGTTACGATGTTCATCAACTTGTAGAAGGACGCGATCTCGTTCTTGGTGGAATAAAAATCCAATCTGCGCGCGGTCTGCTCGGACATAGCGACGCTGACGTTCTAATCCATGCAATTTGCGACGCATTGCTTGGCGCTGCAAACATGAGAGACATCGGCTATCATTTCCCTGATAGCGCTGCGGAGACAGAGAACATCGATAGCAAAATATTGCTACGCTCTGTGATGACAATGCTACGCGATGCAGGCTTCGAACTTGGAAATATCGACGCAACTGTTTGCGCTGAGCGACCAAAGCTCAATCCCCACATCTCTAACATGCAGCAATGCCTCGCGGATGTATTAGGAACAGACGTCGGAAACATATCGATTAAAGCAACAACGACTGAAAAACTCGGATTCACAGGGCGAGAGGAGGGTATGAGTGCCTATGCTGTCGCCTTGATCTACAAGCAATAAAATCAGAAAATGCGCTCTCGACGCGCATTTTTTTGTGCTTCCTCGCGCGTACCTATTATAATATACACGCGTCGCGCGCGCGACAGAATATTAAAAAACCTTAAATCCTGTCAGATTTGCATGTTTTCTGCGTAAAACAAACAGAAGATCTTCAAATGGAACAGCGAGATTTCGAACAAAAAGCACCTGCTTTGCGCAAGCAGATGATAGCCGTTGCCCATCGATTCGGCTTCGATGACGACAGCGCGCAAGACATCGCCCAAGACGTTATGCTGCGTCTGTGGACGCTGCGCAGCGAAATCCAGTCGCAAACCATTGAAGCACTGGCGTATGTCGCAACGCGAAATTGCTGCATCAGCACACTACGAAAGCAGAAAACTGTTCCACTCGATTCTCTCGCTGAAAACGCGCTCGCAAACAACCAAACCGAGCACGCCATCTACGACAACGAAAACAATAAATGGCTCGCCGAGCGTCTCCAAGCGTTGCCTTCCACGCAGTTCGAAGTGCTCCGCCTTCGTCAAGTGGAGAGTCGCTCCGCCAAAGAGATTGCCGCCATTCTTGGCATCACCATCGACGCCGTTTATACATCGCTTTCGCGCGCCAGAAAAACGCTTTACGAACAAATTAAACAACGACAACGATGACAAACGAAATGAAAGAAATCCTCCGTCGATTCATGGAAGGAACGTCAACCATTGAAGAAGAAAAACAACTCGCTGATTTCTTCCGAACAAACGACGTAGAGCCAGAGCTGCAGCCATACAAGGAGATGTTCGCGTGGTTCGATGCGGGCATGCCTGAGCCATCTGTCGCGCCAGCGCGTGAAGATGCAGAACGAAAACCTGCAAAACACTATCGCATCGCACTGCTCGCTGCTGCTGCCGTAGCGCTTCTGATCATCGCTTTCTTTGTTTTCCAAAAACCATCCACATCGCCCATCGTTGCCGAAACCACACTCCAGACCGACAGCGTGCCCAACGCGACCGACAAAGCCGAAGTCCTCGCCACCGACTCGTTGCAACAGCGCGCTATCTCGCAGCCCGAAGCGAAACCGAAAGCGCAACGCCATCGCGCTACACCAGCACCACCGCGCTATCTCTTGGCTCGCCAAACGCAAAAAGCAAAAACCGCTAAACCAAACCCTGACGAACAGGCGCGCCAACAGGCTGAACGCGAACTCGAAGCACAGCTTCAGCAAGCCGAACTCATGCAAGCCTACACCGAAATCATCGTCAACGACTTTTCCGATAAGCAAGTCGAAAAAGCCATCCAACATCTCGCAACTATCGATCCCGAAGAATACTAAAAAAATCAATACGAATCGCAATGAAAACCAAACTCACCATCGCGCTATCACTGCTCTTCGCGCTCCTGCCGTGCTGCGTCAGCGCGCAAAAACACGTCGATCAGGCTTTCAAAGACTTCAAACGAAACTACCAAACCTATTTCACCGAACTCTCGCGCACACTCAATCCAACCACAACGGTCACGTTCTACGCTGCCTTTGAGTTGCCTGCCGACAAAATCGAAGCCATCGACGACCTGCAATATGCGTTCAAACGCGACGAATCGACGGGCTATCGCTTCGAATACAGTACGAAAAACTCGTGGAATCTTCGTGGACGAGGCGACTATCACTTCAAGATAAACGACCGAAGCGAGTACGTTCTCAAACTGGATCAAACGACTAATTTTTATCTCATCTGTGTAGAAGATCCCGAAAACACCGATTACCGATACTGTTACGTGATGCAGTGGGATGAAAAAGATGGAAAAATCGTCGGAACGCTGCTGGCTTCCTACAACAAAAAGCCGCTCCAGAAACGCCAATCAACGGATTCGGATCTCAACCTGACCATCAACGGCAACAGAATCAATCTCCAGCGCCCTAACGACACAACCCACGTTTACAGCATCAATCGATACCATCTCGATTCGCTTGGACGCTCCATCAACGACGTCGTGAGAGCAGCCGAAAGCATTGTCAATCAGTCGGTCGATGGCGATTCTGTCACCATCAACGGCAACACCATCATCGTGCCGAAAGGCAATGGAAAAATGACCTACAACGTCAGCGATAACGTCACGCACATGTCGCGTTTCGGAAGCATGTACAACCTCTACAAAAACGCGTGTCAGGATCCGAACACGTCGCCTGTGACGCTCGCCGTTTATGCAGAAAAAATCCTGAACGACTGCAAAAAAATCGCCAAAAGCGAAGATACCGAAGCATGGCAACGCAATCTCTGCATCAAATGCGTGAAAGAACTCATCGGAATGACCAAATCAACCTACGAAAAAGGCATTCTCGAAGCCGCTAAAGTAGAACTTGAACGTTAAGAAAACTTTACAATTTTTTACAATGTTAATTCGCGAAATTTTCTCACATGTTTTAACATCCGTTCACACTTGACCGACCAATTTCTAATGCACAAATTTCAGTCGAAAATCAATGAATTTTTGTCGTAACTCCATGCGCGAAATGTTAAAATGATAGATTTATGCGGAAAATATACACGTTTTCCGCATTTTTTGTGTAAAACACCCAATTTTTGAACGTAAAATTTCGCCGAAAAGCATTTGTTAAAAAAGTTAAATGATATGAGATAAAAAATTATCTCACGTGAGATAGATTTCTAAAGCGCCCATTTACGACTCGTAAACAGCTTTTTTGCGTCGATATTCTGCACGAAAGGCTCAAAAAAGTCGCGTTTTTTGAAAATTTATTTTGCGCAGAAAAACTTTTTAACACGAAAACTTTTTATTCTTCGTTGCATTTTACGCGCAAAAAAACACCGAAATTTAACATTTCAAACACACGCTTTTCGACCGAAATTCGCACAAAATTTTTCCACCCTCCTTGTGCAACCTTTCCACCCTCCACACCAACCAATTTTTCATCCCATTTTCGCGATTTTTGGATTGTAATCCAAAAATTCGTGCTTTTTTTTGGATTATAATCCGAAAATCTTTAATTTTGCGAAAAAATAAACGATGATTAAGCGCGAATTACAACAGAAAATCGAAGCAAGTCTTTACAAAGGAAAGGCAATCATACTGATTGGCGCGCGTCAAGTGGGCAAAAGCACTTTGATGCAGCACGTTATGGCAGAAATTTCTGCAGAGAAACTGATGCTGAATTGCGACAATCCCGAAACCAACACGCTTCTTTCCAGTCCCAGCGAGACCGAACTTGAGCGAATTATAGGTAAAAACAAAGTCATTCTCATTGACGAAGCCCAACAAGTCACGTCGATTGGACTCACGCTTAAACGCATCATCGACCAATTTCCTGACGTTCAACTTCTGGTTACTGGTTCCTCGTCTTTGGATTTGCAAGATAAATTGAGTGAACCACTGACTGGACGAAAATATGTCATGCATCTCTATCCGTTTTCTACGAAAGAACTTTTCGACGAAAAAGGACTTGTGTATGTCAAAAGCAGTCTTGAGCAACGACTTATTTATGGATCCTATCCGTATATCGCGGAACATCCATCGACAGCCGAAGGCGATCTGATGGAATTAGCCAATAGTTATTTGTATAAAGACCTGCTGAAACTGGAAGAAATCAGGCGTCCTGTACTTTTAGATAAACTGTTGAAAGCACTCGCTTTCCAGATTGGCAATCTGATTTCATACAACGAACTGGCGCAACTCGTGGGAACCGACAGCAAAACGATTGAGAAATACATCGATTTGTTGGAGAAATGCTATGTTGTTTTTCGCTTAAACGGACTCAGTCGCAACCCTCGAAACGAACTAAAGAAGGCAAAAAAGATTTATTTTTACGACAACGGCATCCGAAATGCAGTGATCCACAACTTTGCGCCACTCGAATTGAGGCAGGATGTAGGCGCTTTGTGGGAAAATTTCATTATTGCCGAAAGAATCAAGTACAACGAATACAACGCGAAAAACTGTCTTTCCTATTTCTGGCGCAGCAAATCGCAGCAAGAAATCGACTATGTAGAAGAATATAACGGCATCATTACGCCAGTAGAATTCAAGTTTAGCCAAGACAAAGCCGATAAAGTAAAATTGCCAAAGGCTTTTCAGGAGCAGTATTCGCCAACAACTTTCGACGTCGTTACACCAGAAAACTATCTGGATTGGCTCGATGTGTAAATCTTTTATGCAAAATCCATCGCGAATAGGGCAGTAAACAACCGTATTTCACGCAAGACTTTTCCCTATTCCTTGCAAAATACGCACAAAAAAATACGTCGCTACTCTCAACGAGCGGCGACGCATCCTGATATGTTTAACTAAAAAATTTTGGTTCGAAATCAAGAAACCTCGCGGTTTCTGTAGATCCCTGTTAAACAATCTTTTTTTACCTTAATCTGATAACTAAAAACCTAAAACTATTACTACTAACCTAAAAAAACTATTAACCTTTTGACGATGCAAAGATACGTGGATTCTGTTCGTCGCGCAATACATTATGTTCGTTTTTCATTGAATTTCTGCTTTTTCTTGACGTAAATCAAAGGATGTGTGCGCACACAACGAGAAAAAACACCATTTTTCGCATCTTTTTTCTGAATAACATTTATCTTTGTCTTTACAAGTTTGAAGTTTATTCTATGCGAATACTCATTGTAAACACCAGCGAACAGACTGGCGGAGCGGCTGTTGCTGCCAACCGACTGATGGAAGCGCTCAACAATAACGGCGAGAAAGCAAAAATGCTTGTGCGCGATAAGCAGACCGATCACATCACTGTCGTTCAGTTGCCCAATCACCGCGTCAACCGATGGCGCTTCGCCTTCGAGCGTGCACGCATTCTGCTGAGCCTGCGCTTTAATCGCGAACATCTATGGGATATCGATACGGCGCAATCTGGCTATGATATCACGCGATTGCCCGAGTTTAAGGAAGCCGATATCGTGCATCTGCATTGGGTAAATCAAGGCATGCTGTCGCTGAAGACCATCAAAAAAATTCTGCAATCAGGCAAACCAGTGGTGTGGACCATGCACGACATGTGGCCAGCGACCGCGATTTGTCATTACGCAGGCACGTGTAAGGCTTTTCAAACACAGTGCAAAAAATGCCCGTTCTTAGGCAAGCGTTCCGAAAACGACCTGTCCGCACGCGTTTGGGCACGCAAATTAGCGACGTATAACGCAGGATTCATCCAGTTTGTCACGTGCAGTCGTTGGCTGGAAGGGCTGGTTAAGCAAAGTCAACTGCTGAAAAAGCACGCTATTACATCTATTCCCAACACGATAAACACGAATGTTTTTCGCAAAACCGACAAGCAAGAGGCTCGTAAAACGTTTGGTTTGCCAGCCGACAAGCGTATTCTGCTTTTTGTTTCACAACGAGTAACGGTAGAACGCAAAGGGATGCGTTATTTTATTGAAGCATTGCAACAACTAACCCAACAACATCCCGAAATAAAAGACAATACTTGCGTTGCTATTCTTGGTGGAAATGCCGATGAAATCGTTGAAAATGACTTCCCGTTGCAAGCATTCCCACTTGGATACATTGAAGACGAACACAAAATCGTTAGCGCCTACAACGCAGCTGATTGCTTTGTACTTCCATCGCTTGAAGATAATCTTCCAAACACGATCATGGAAGCGCTGGCGTGCGGTGTTCCCTGCGTTGGTTTTAAGGTTGGCGGCATTCCAGAGATGATCGACCATCGCCAGAACGGCTATGTAGCAGAATATCGCAATGCAACCGATCTCGCCAACGGCATCTATTGGACTTTGTTCGATGCAGACGCCGAAGCGCTGAGCCATGCAGCCATCAAGAAAGTCAACACAAGCTATTCGCAACAAAGCGTTGCGCTGAAATATATTGAAGTATATAACCAAGCCAAAGCCTATAAGCACTATCTGAAATGATCCATTTTACGATTATCACGTGCACCTTTAACGCCGAAAAGCTGCTGCAGCGAACGCTCGATAGCGTGCGCCAGCAAACCTACGACCGCATCGAGCATCTTATTTTAGATGGATCGTCAACGGATGGCACGCTTTCGCTGGCGCAAACCTATCAGAAGCAATCGGCAGACGATGATGCTGGGCATGAGGTTGTCGTCGTTTCCGAACCCGACAAAGGGCTCTACGACGCTATGAATAAAGGATTAGCGCGCGCAACAGGCGACTACGTCGTCTATCTCAATGCAGGAGATTCGTTTCCTGACGAACAAACATTGAATGACATTGCAGCCAGCGTTGGCGAAGGCGAAGAACTGCCTGCTGTTTTGTATGGAGAAACAGATTTAGTCGATGAAATGGGCAATTTTTTGCGTCATCGGCGACTTCAAGCGCCCGACAATCTCACTTGGAAATCGTTTCGTCAGGGAATGCTTGTGTGTCATCAAGCTTTTTATGCACGCACAGATTTGGCAAAAAACACGCCCTATAATCTTCGCTATCTCTATTCAGCCGATGTTGATTGGTGCATCCGCATCATGAAACAAGCGCAGAAGCAGAATCTGACGCTACGCAATGTGCAGCGCGTTGTTGCAAACTATCTCGCCGAAGGCATGACAACCAAGAACCATCGCGCCTCGCTGTGGGAGCGGTTCCGCATTCAAGCCAAGCATTATGGACTCTTTACGACCGTAGGACTGCACCTTTGGTTTGTCGTTCGTGCTGTTCTGAAGCGATAATATGCGAAAAAAAAGCGTGTTTTGTTGAAAAACCAAATTTAATTCGTATCTTCGTGCCCAATAAATTTTTTAACTAACCCGAATAAGATTATGAAAAAATTAATTTTAATGCTTGCACTATTTGCATCAACCACCGTGTTGATGGCGCAAGACGTGAAGAAATGTGACGGAAACGACTGTCAGAAACATGCGCAAAAGCAGGAATGTCCTATCAAACAAATGCTTGCCGATGGTAAAAAGCCAATCATCATCGTTGATGGCATCACCCAGCACGCTACTTTCGATCAACTAAATTTGAAACCCGAGCAGATTGGTAGTCTCGATGTTGTGAAAGGCGAAGAAGCTGTGCAGCTCTACGGCGATAAAGCAAAGGATGGCGCCATTGTGATTAAGACTTCGAAAGACGGAAAGCACTGCGATAAAGGCGTAAAGCACCACGAATGCGATAAGAATGCGCCAAAGAAAGATTGCTGTGAAGAAGGAAAAGCACCACAGAAGCACGAGTGCGACAAGCAAAACGCAAAACACGAATGCCAAAACGGTGGCAAACACGAATGTGAAAACGCTGGAAAAGCACCACAAAAGCACGAGTGCGACAAAAAAGACGCTAAGCACGAAGGTTGCGAAGCAGGCACTTGCACCAAGCCAGTTGAAGAACAATGCGACAAATGCAAGGCAAACGCAAAGAAATAAAACAACAAATAATTTTATAAACCAAGCGAAGCGCGAAACAAAACGATTGTCTCGCGCTTCTTTTTTTGTGAAATTCGTTCGCCCTTTATATTATATATAATAAGGTGTAACACGAAATAAAAAATATTTCTGCAATAATGAATATTTTTGAAATATTTATTTATCTTTGCATGCATACATTTGATGTTGACGACCTTACAATCTAAAACCAAAAAACAAACAATATAGATTCATGAAAGGCATACATGTAACCAGTGAGATTAAGCCTTTGAAGAAAGTTTTGCTGCATCGACCAGGCAAAGAACTGCTTAATCTGACTCCGAACACGCTCGAAGAATTGCTTTTCGACGATATTCCCTATCTTAAAGTGGCAGAAGAAGAACACGATGCATTTGCACGCGTGTTGCGAGAGCATGGGGTAGAGGTGGTATATCTCGAAGATCTGATGGCAGAAGTAATCGATAGAGACGCATCTGTACGCGAGGCGTTTCTGCATCAATTCATTACGGAAGCAGGGATTGGCGCTGCAAAATACGCTGACATGATTTTCGATTATCTGAACAGCATCCGCGACGCTAAAACGTTGGTTCTCAAAACCATGGAAGGCATCTACCTGAACGAATTGCCCAGAGAACAATCGCATATCGACAATTCGCTCGCCGATCTCGTGCGTGGAGAAAGTCGAATCGTTGTTCAGCCGATGCCAAACCTATACTTTACGCGCGACCCGTTTGAAAGTATTGGCGTAGGTGTAGGCGTTAACAGAATGTTTAGCGTAACCCGCTGTCGCGAAACCATTTACGCCGATTATATCTTCCGCTATCACCCAGATTTTAAGGACGTTACACGATATTATAACCGACAAAATCCATTTCATATTGAAGGCGGTGACGTGCTAAATCTAAATGATAAAACGCTGGCGATAGGCATCTCGCAAAGAACAGAGCCAGATGCGATTGAATTGCTTGCGAAACAAATTTTCAACTGCGCAGACGCCACCATCAACACCGTGCTCGCCATTCGTATCCCTGAGTCACGCGCTTTTATGCATTTGGATACCGTTTTCACACAAATAGACTACGATAAATTCACCGTGCATCCTGGAATTCTGGGACCGCTTGAGGTTTACCAAATCACTGCAGGAAAATCGCCAAACGATGTCATAATTGTGCAACGCAATGAAACGCTCGAGACAGTCTTAGCAGAGGTGCTCGGCGTTCCACGCGTGACGCTCATCAAGTGCGGTGGAGGCGATCATATTACAGCAGAACGCGAGCAGTGGAACGATGGTTCGAACACGCTTTGCATTGCACCAGGAACGGTAGTTGTGTACGAGCGCAACAACGTGACTAACGCTATACTTCGCGATAACGGTTTGACCGTTCTCGAGATACCAAGTAGCGAGCTATCTCGTGGTCGTGGCGGTCCAAGATGTATGAGTATGCCGCTATGGCGTGAGGATTAGAAAAATAAAGCAAAAACATACAATATTATTCACCTTAAAAACCAATCTAACATTATGCCAAGAAGTTTATCAGGACGCAGTTTCCTAAAATTATTAGATTTCAGTACAGAGGAAATTCAATATTTGCTCGAGCTGTCAAAGGATTTTAAGCGCCTTAAACGTACAAACACGCCTCATAAGTATTTGACAGGCAAAAATATTGTACTGCTTTTCGAAAAGACAAGCACCAGAACACGTTGCTCTTTCGAAGTAGCAGGTCGCGATTTGGGCATGGGAGTAACCTATCTCGACCCAGGATCATCGCAAATGGGCAAGAAAGAATCGCTCGAAGACACTGCTAAAGTGCTCGGAAGAATGTTCGACGGCATTGAATATCGTGGTTTCGATCAGCAAGTCGTTGAAGACTTAGCAAAATATGCAGGCGTTCCAGTTTGGAATGGCTTAACTACACAATTCCATCCAACTCAAATGCTTGCCGACGTAATGACTATCGAAGAGAACTTCGGCGATTACAAAGGTCGCACGCTTGTTTTCATGGGTGACGCGCGCAACAACGTTGCTAACTCGTTGATGGTCGTTAGCGCTAAATTAGGAATCAACTTTATCGCGTGTGGTCCTAAAGAGAACATGCCAGACAAAGATCTTGTCGCAACGTGTCGCAAAATTGCAAAAGCAAACGGCTGCACGATTACGTTGACTCCTGACGTTAAAAAAGCAACTCACAACGCTGACGTAATATACACCGATATTTGGGTGTCGATGGGCGAAGATCCAAGCATTTGGGAAAAACGTATCAAGCTGCTTAAGCCTTACCAAGTAACGCCAGAAGTTATGGCAAACGCTAAACCCGAAGCTATTTTCCTGCATTGCCTGCCGTCGTTCCACGACTTAGAAACGACAATCGGTCAACAAATCTACGAACAGTTTGGTTTGAAAGAGATGGAAGTATGCGATAGCGTTTTCCGTAGCCCACAATCGAAAGTATTTGACGAAGCCGAAAACCGCATGCACACGATTAAGGCTGTCATGTTTGCTACTCTGAAATAAATTTCGCGTGTTATGAAAAAACGTCTCGTTATCGCTCTGGGTGGAAACGCTCTGGGCAAGACGCCACAGCAGCAACTTGAACTTGTACAGAACACAGCTTCGACCATTGTTGATTTGGTTGAAGAAGGCTATGACGTCGTTATCGGACATGGAAATGGTCCACAGGTGGGCATGACTAACTTGGCTTTCGAATACAGTGCAACCAACGGTGGCGGTACTCCAGCAATGCCATTCCCAGAATGTGGTGCAATGACGCAAGGTTACATTGGTTACCATCTGCAGCAAGCCGTTGGACGTGAACTTTCCAAGCGCAATATCGACAAAACTTGCGCAGCCGTCGTTACGCAAGTGGTGGTTGACCAAAATGATGCCGCTTTCCAGCATCCTACAAAGCCAGTCGGCATGTTTTATTCTAAAGAAGAAGCCGACAAAATCGTTGCAGAAACAGGCTATACCTTTGTGGAAGATGCAGGAAGAGGCTATCGACGCGTTGTACCTTCACCCATTCCAGTCAAAATTGTTGAATTGCCGATGGTAGAGCAACTGGTTAGCGGTGGCAACATCGTGATTACCGTTGGCGGAGGCGGCATTCCAGTGATTGAAAAAGGCAAAGGCGACTACGAAGGTGTGGCTGCTGTGATCGACAAAGACAGGGCTTGCGCACTGCTTGCACGTGATGTAAAAGCCGATATGCTTGTGATACTGACGGCAGTCGATAAAGTATCGATCAATTATCGCCAACCCAATCAGCAAGACCTCGACAAAATGACCGTCAGTGAGGCACACGAGTACATCAATCAAGGTCATTTCGCACCAGGAAGCATGCTTCCAAAAGTTGAATCTTGCATCGGATTTTTGGAAAACTGCCCAGAAGGCAAAGCGTTGATTACTTCTCTGGAAAAAGCACGCGAAGCACTGCAAGGCAAAACAGGCACGCTGATTGTGAAATAAACGACTTTATAATCCTATTCCATACACAACTTTATTAGAAAGCATCTCGTTCGAGATGCTTTCTTTTTGCATTATGCAAACGTTTGCACAGAAAAATTACACATTATTTAATATATAGAAAGGTGTTGTACTGAAAAGCGCGTATTTTTGTAGCATAAGGTCAATCCGATCCTTTTACCTTAAGCTGGAAAATAAGATAAAACAATTATATCATGAAACTAATCCTAAACATAGACTATCGCACAGTCTTTGGAGAAGAACTACTCGTAAACCTTGTTTCTATCGATGAAATCGACAAAAATGCTACTTTTCGCATGTCAACTGTTGACGGCGTTCGCTGGACTGCAGAGTTGACGTTGGCGGAAAAGCAAAAGGGTAGTGTGTTGCGCTATTTCTACAGTGTTGAATCATCAGGAAAAAGTTTGCGTCACGAATGGACTTTAGCGCCACACGTGCTGGAACTGCCCGTACAGTCGCGCGCCAGAGTGCTGGTTTTCGACCATTGGCACGACATTCCAGAAGATTCCTATCTCTATAGTGCGGCATTTACCGAGTGCATTAACCCACGTCCCACTTCGAAACTGGCGCTTAAGGATGGCAAAAACATTGTTCGCCTTGTTGCTCGTGCGCCACAACTGAAAAGCAATCAACGACTTGTGTGCGTAGGTGATGGCGATTTGCTCGGTAATTGGGATGTTTCGAAAGGCGTTCAGATGGCAGAACATCAGCAAAACGAATGGGTTGCCGACGTAGAACTGCCCAATAAGAAACAAGACAAACTGACCCTGAAATTTGCTGCAATAGATTTGAAAAATAAAAGCAATGTAGTATGGGAGTGGGGCGATAATCGCGTCATCAGTTTGCCTGAACTTGCGACTGGCGAAACCATCGTTTACGATCTTCCTCAAGCTAATTTCCCCATCAGCGACACGCGCATCGCTGGCACACTTGTACCAGTTTTTTCGCTGCGAACGAAAGGTAGTTTCGGCGTTGGCGACTTTGGCGATCTGAAAACAATGATTGATTTTGTTGCAAAGACAGGACAGCGCGCGCTACAAGTGCTTCCCATCAACGATACCACTACAACCCACACGTGGACTGACTCTTATCCATACAGTTGCATATCGATTTTCGCCATCCATCCGCAGTATGTCGATCTCAGACAGCTGCCCCAGATTGCTGATGCAACCGAACACACGCGTATGGAACTGCTTCGCGAGGAGTTGAATGCGCTTCCACAAATCGATTACGAGCGCGTCAACCAAGCAAAGACCGATTATCTGCAAATTATTTTCAAGCAAGAATGGGCTAAAACAAAGCGTAGCGCTGGTTTCAAGCGCTTCTTCGAGGAAGAACAAACGTGGCTTGTGCCTTACGCGCAATATTCTCTGCTTCGCGAACGCTATGGTAACGTTGAAATTTCAACGTGGCACGGTCACGAACAATGGAACGAGGCAGATCGTGCATTGTACAGCAATCCTAAAACAGAAGAATTCGAACAAGCAGCCTTCTATTACTACACGCAATACGTGCTGAGTAGTCAGATGAAAGCAGCACATAAGTACGCGCAGCAAAAGGGTGTCGTGCTGAAAGGTGATATTCCAATCGGCGTTAACCGCAACGGTTGTGACGTATGGATGGAACCAAAATATTTCAATTTGAACGGACAAGCTGGTGCACCGCCAGATGATTTTAGTGTAAACGGACAGAATTGGGGATTCCCAACCTACAACTGGGATGCCATGATTGCCGACGGTTGTCAATGGTGGGTTCGTCGATTCCAAAACATGGCACATTATTTTGATGCATACAGAATCGACCACGTTCTCGGTTTCTTCCGAATTTGGGAAATACCAATCAACAGCGTGCATGGTCTCTTGGGACAATTCTCTCCGTCACTTGGAATGACAAGAGAAGAAATTGAAAGCTACGGGCTACCATTTAGAGAAGAGCAGTATTGCAATCCATTTATAGCTGATTGGACTCTGGCGCGAATCTTTGGCGATAGAGCTGAGGAAGTAAAGCAAAAATATTTGGAACACGATCATCACGATATTTGGAAGCTGAAAGAAGGTTATAACACGCAGCGAAAAATTGAGGCTGCATTCTTTGGCAAAACGGATGAAGCAGATTTGTGGTTGCGAGATGGGCTCTATGCTCTTGTAAGCTGTGTCCTCTTTGTTCGCGATCGTCAAGATGCAAACAAATTCCACCCACGTATCAGCGCCCAACTCGATTTCTGTTACGAGACTTTATGGGGTGGCGATCGTGATGCATTCAACCGCCTTTATAATGATTATTACTATCGTCGTAACAACCAGTTCTGGTATAACGAAGCAATGAAAAAACTGCCGAAACTCGTTGAAGCAACGCGCATGCTCGTTTGTGCAGAAGATTTAGGTATGGTTCCAGACTGCGTAGATTGGGTTATTAAACAACTGCGTATTCTGTCTTTGGAAATCCAATCAATGCCTAAAGATCCTAAAACACGCTTCGGCTATCCTAATCTGTATCCTTATCGCTCGGTTTGCACCATTTCATCGCACGATATGGCAACTTTGCGACAGTGGTGGGACGAGGATGACGCTCGTACACAGGATTTCTACAACAACTGGCTGCATCGCGATGGAGCTGCTCCACATCCATTGAGCGGTTGGTTGGCACGCGATATTCTTGCACAAAACCTCAATGCGCCTTCAATGCTTGCCATTATGAGCATACAAGACTGGCTTGCCATCGACGAACAGCTGCGTCTGCCTGATGCAAACGCAGAACGCATCAATATTCCTGCAAATCCGAAACATTATTGGCGCTATCGCATGCACGTCAATATTGAAGATCTCATCGAAAACAAAGACTTCTGCGACAATATTACAGAACTAATTTACCAAACTGGTAGAAAATAATTTTCCAACATGAAGAAATACCTTTTGCTCGTATTCATCGCATGCTGCCAAATGATGGTTGCACAAAACGTTTTTTCGCCAAACGGCAACGTCGAAGCACGCTTCGACCTGACTTCAACAGGCGAACCAGTCTATCAAGTGAGCTATAAGCAACGCCCAGTGATTGTGGAAAGCAAGTTGGGTTTCTATCTTGCAAAAGACAAACACGCTACGATGGGCGAAAAAGAGACTGATTTGCTCGACAATTTCGAAATCATTAACACCGAAAAAAGCACGTTCGACGAAACGTGGCAACCAGTCTGGGGCGAAACAAAAGACATTCGCAACCACTATAACGAGTTGGCTGTGACGCTGAAGCAACGCGATACGAATCGCGAGATGATTGTTCGTTTCCGCGTGTACGATGATGGCGTCGGATTTCGCTATGAATTTTCCAGCCAAGCGCAGTTAAGTTATTTTATCATCAAAGACGAGCGCACCGAATTTGGTATGGCAGGAAATCATACCGCGTACTGGATTCCTGGCGATTACGACACACAGGAATACGAAACAGTGATTTCGAAACTTACTGAGATTCGTTCGCTCATGGATGAGGCGATTACGCCAAATAGTTCACAAACAACATTTTCGCCAACTGGCGTACAAACATCGCTTCAGATGAAGAGCGATGATGGTCTCTACATCAATATTCACGAAGCTGCATGCGTTAACTATCCAACGATGCACCTCAATCTCGACGATAACAGCCTTGTGTTTACATCGTGGCTCACTCCAGACGCAACGGGCAATAAAGGTTTTATGCAAACGCCTTGTACAACGCCTTGGCGCACGATTATCGTGAGCGACGATGCACGAGATATGCTCGCATCTAATTTGATTTTGAATCTTAACGAACCATGTAAAATCGAAGACACGTCGTGGATTCATCCTACTAAGTACTGTGGCGTTTGGTGGGAAATGATTTGCGGCGATAAGTCGTGGAGTTACACCGATGAATTACCAAGTATCAAACTCGGAGAGACGGATTATACGAAGGTAACGCCTAACGGCAAACACGCAGCAAACAACGCTAACGTCAGAAAATACATCGATTTCGCTGCTGCCAACGGTCTCGATGAAGTTCTCGTAGAGGGTTGGAACGAAGGATGGGAGGATTGGTATGGTCATTCTAAGGATTACGTTTTCGATTTCGTTACGCCATATCCCGATTTCGATATCGCTGCGCTCAACGCTTACGCACATTCTAAAGGTGTTAAGCTGATGATGCATCACGAAACAAGTGCAAGCGTAACCAATTACGAGCGTCATCTGGAGCAGGCGTATAGTTTGATGAACAAATATGGTTATGATGCAGTCAAAAGTGGTTATGTTGGCGATATTATTCCACGCGGAGAATATCACTATTCGCAAGCAATGAACAACCATTACTTGTATTGCGTGCAAGAAGCTGCGAAACATCATATTATGGTTAACGCGCACGAGGCAACCAGACCAACAGGTCTTTGTCGTACTTGGCCGAATCTCGTTGGTAACGAGAGCGCTCGTGGCACTGAATACGAGGCTTTTGGCGGTAGTGCACCATACCACACCGTTATTTTGCCTTTTACTCGTTTGCAAGGCGGTCCGATGGACTACACACCTGGCATTCTTGAGACGCAGTTATGGACTTGGTGCGACAATAAATCATACGTTCGCACGACGTTAGTAGGTCAGTTGGCGCTCTATGTCACGCTCTATAGTCCGCTGCAGATGGCTGCTGACACGCCAGAGAACTATAAAAAATATGACGATGCATTCCAATTCATTCGCGACGTAGCGGTTGACTGGGATGATACGAAGTATCTCGAGGCTGAACCAGCGGTTTACGTCACTGCTGCACGTAAAGCGAAGGGCACAAACAACTGGTTTGTGGGTGGAAAATGCAATCAAGACGGTCATACTGCAGTGGTTAAATTCGATTTTCTCGATAAAGGAAAAACGTATAAGATGACGTTGTATGCCGATGCGGCTGATGCGCACTATCAGAACAATCCAAAGGCTTATAAAATCACGAAGAAGAATGTGAAGTATGGCGATGTGATCACCGTAAAAGAAGCTCCTGGCGGTGGCTTTGCTATGTCGCTCTTTGCAAAATAAACCAACTATGAAAAAATCTTATTCAATCCTGTTCGGACTGAGTTTGTTGATGGGCAACGCTCATGCACAAGGCGTTTTCCAACAAACGCAATATTCTCCTAAGTCAACAACTTTCAAAACCATCGCCGATCCCGACGCTGATAAAGTGGTGCTTCGCATCTACCAAGATGATGGAATAACGCAAAAATCGCCCATTTCATCGGGAAATTTTGGCTTTCAGCCGTTGTCGAGCGTGCGGACTGTGCGCATGAAACACGACAAGACGAAACCCGAACAATGGACTGCGAAGGTAAAGGGTGATTTCAAAGGTCGCTTCTACACGTTTGAGGTTTACAAAGACGGCAAAGGCTACGGTGAAACGACAGGCGTGTTTGCTACTGCTGTGGGATGTAATGGTAAACGCGCTGCTATCATCGATATGTCAGCGACTAATCCCGACGGATTCATCAACGAGCAACGCCCTGCATCGCTCGAACCACAGGATTGGATGATCTACGAAATGCATCATCGTGATTTCTCAACGCATCCCTCGACGGGAATTTTGCATAAAGGCAAATTCCTTGCGCTAACCGAACCTCATGCCATCGCATATCTTAAACAACTGGGCATCAATGCCGTACATATTTTGCCATCTTTCGATTATGCTTCCGTAGATGAGTCAAAACTAGACGTGGCACAGTATAATTGGGGTTACGACCCATTGAATTACAATGTTCCCGAAGGTTCTTACGCCACCGATGCTACCGATCCCTCAACGCGAATTCGTGAGTTTAAGATGATGGTGCAAGCGCTCCACAAGGCTGGCATACGCGTTATTCTCGACGTTGTATATAACCACACTTTTGATATTGATGGAAGTCCATTGCAACGCACGTGGCCTGATTATTATTACCGCAAAAATGCTGACGGAACGTATAGCAATGGTTCTGGATGTGGCAACGAGACCGCGTCAGAAAAGCCATATATGCGCCAGTTTATGATAGAAAGCACGCGCTATTGGGTGAACGAATATCACATCGATGGATTCCGCTTCGACCTGATGGGTGTTCACGACATCGAAACGATGCGAGAAATTCGCAAAAACCTCGATGGAATCGGCAAAAATATACTGATTTACGGCGAAGGATGGGCTGCTGGCAGTTGCGCTTACGATAGTCAGAAATTGGCAATGAAAGCAAACGTTTACCAGATGGATGGTATAGCAGCGTTTAGCGATGAGATACGCGACGGACTGCGCGGTCCATGGAACGACGACAAGCAAGGCGCGTTTCTCATTGGTAAATCGGGCAACAAAGAGAGTGTGAAATTCGGCATCGCTGGAGGCGTTTCGCATCCGCAAGTCGATATGACAAAAGTGAATTATGCTAAAGAAAATTGGGCAAATCAACCAACGCAGTTCATCAGTTACGTGAGTTGTCACGATGACATGTGCCTCGTCGATCGTCTGCGCACCAACGGCTGTCCTGACGATGAGATTGCCCGACTTTCTGTACTGGCACAAACTGCCGTTTTCACGTCACAAGGAATCCCGTTTATGCTCAGTGGCGAGGAATTGCTACGCGATAAGAAAGGCGTGCATAACAGCTACAACTCACCAGACAGCGTTAACCAGCTAAATTGGGACAATATCAAAAAATATCCACACGTTTTTGATTTCTATAGTCATCTTACGCGTCTGCGCAGCAATCATAAAGGTTTCAGATTGGGCAACGCGGATGCTGTAAGAGCGCATCTCGAATTTATTCCTACATCCGACGATTGTACCATCGCTTTCCGACTGAAAAATCTACAAGGAATTGACAGTTGGAACAACATCATCGTCATCCTGAACGCTAATCGCGAAGCGCGAACCATTCAACTTCCAAACGGCAACTACACGATTGTCGCTCGTGGTTTTAAGATTGACGAAAACGGATTGGGCAACGCAACCAACGAAATAACGGTTAACGCACAAGAAATCAGTATTTTACACGACTAAAACGCATCAACTATAATTCTATGAAACGACTTTTTTCGGCTATCTTGTTCATTGCACTTGCCATGCAACTACACGCACAAATTTCTGTTACGCGTATCGACCCAACCGATTGGTATGTTGGCATGAAAAATCCATCGCTCCAACTTATGGTTTACGGAAAAGACATCGCCAAAGCTGATGTTTCGGTTGATTATGCCAACGCACGCATCGACTCTGTCGTGCGTCTGGAATCGCCAAACTATCTGTTTGTCTATCTCAACCTGCGTGGCGCGAAAGCTGGTACGATGACACTCAATTTCAAAGATGGCAAAAAAACCGTAAAAACGAAATATACACTGAAAGAACGCGATAAGGCAGGCGAGCAACGCATTGGTTTTTCAAACAAAGACGTGCTCTACATGTTGTTGCCCGACCGTTTTGCGGATGGCAATCCAAAGAATAACCAGCTGAAAGGCATGAAACCTTACAAATGCGACCGCACCCAACATTCGCTTCGACATGGAGGCGACATCGAAGGCATTCGTCAGCATCTCGATTACTTTACAGATCTCGGCGTAACGGCTATTTGGTTCGCGCCAATGCTCGAGAACGACACGCCCGACAATGGTCAATGGTCAACCTATCATGGTTATGAAACGACCGATTACTATCGCGTTGATCCGCGATTTGGCACCAACGACGACTACAAACAGCTCGTTGCCGAATGTCATCAGCGTGGATTGAAAGTGGTGATGGACATGATTTTCAATCATTGCAGCATGTCGCATCCGTGGCTCAATGATTTACCAAGCCAGAGCTGGCTTAACCGACCAGATTACAAAAACAACTATCTGCAGACCAGCTATAAACTGACGCCAATCGTTGATCCGTATGCGAGTCAAGTTGATTTAGACGAGACAGTCGTTGGTTGGTTTGTCCCAACCATGCCAGATCTGAATCAGAAGAACCCACATGTGATGAATTATCTTATACAAAATAGTATCTGGTGGATAGAATCGATTGGCATCGACGGCATCCGTATGGATACTTATCCGTACGCCGATCGCGAAGCAATGGCACGATGGATGAAAGCCATTGATTTGGAATATCCAAACTTTAATACAGTGGGCGAAACGTGGGTGACCGAACCCGCATACACGGCTTCGTGGCAGCGCGGCAGTAAGAATGCAAAGATAGACAGCTATCTTAAAACTGTCATGGACTTTGCGCTTTACGACAGACTGATGCGTGCGAAAACGGAAGAAACAGATGCGTGGTGGGAAGGCTACAACCGCGTTTACAACAGCTTGTGTTACGATTATCTCTATCCAAACCCCAGCAGCGTGATGGCGTTTTTCGAAAACCACGACACCAATCGCTTCCTCGAAAATGGTTGCGATACGCTCGCATTGAAGCAAGCCTACGCGCTATTGCTTACAATTAACCGCATACCTCAACTGTATTACGGCACAGAAGTGCTCATGAACGGCACAAAAGAGAAAACCGACGGCGACGTGCGCAAGGATTTTCCTGGCGGATTCCCAGGCGACAAACACAACGCATTCACTGCCGAAGGTAGAACAGCAGCCGAGAACGCTATGTATAACTGGGTGAAACGTCTGCTGCACTGGCGCCAAAATAATCCATTGATTTCCGAAGGTAAACAAACGCAATTTATTCCTTGGAAGGGTGTTTACGTTATCGCACGTCAATACAATGGCAAAACAGCGCTTACGATTTTGAACGGAACAACGCAGAATGCAACGATGGAGATCAAGCGTTACGCTGAAGTAATAGGCAACGCGCAACGTGCAACGGACATCCACACTGGTAAAACCATCGATTTGACGCACGATCTCACGCTTTCACCGCGACAGACGCTCATCGTAGAATTCTAAATCAACACAAGCGTGCGACATCTCATTCTTTTGCTCCTCTGTCTTACGCCTTTGCTGTCTTCCGCGCAGGAAGACAGCGTCTATCATAGTCGTTGGCTGCATCCACGCAACCATGCTGACTCCATCGTTCGCGAGCATTACGATAAAATCCAGCAGCATCGCGCTTCGCGTACGTTTGATAGTCTGCTCGATTTGCGCGATCAACGAGCAAAATATGACCGTACTTACATCCAAAAACCAACAGAACGTTGGACATTCCGTATAAGAGAAAACATCAGCGGCACGCATTTGCATATTAACTCCAAGACTGCCAACACCGAAACCGACATCCGCCTTTGGGCTGATTGTCAATTCACGACCGCGTTCAGCGCTTCCTATCGCGGGTTTGGCGCTTCGTTTTCCGTAAACCCACGTCGCTGGTTCGGAAAAAGCAAAGACGTCACTTTCAACACCATGTCCTACGGCAACAGATTCGGTTACAGTCTCAATTACTCGTTGACTAACACTCTTCGTGGACGTATCGAGCAAAACGACGTAAAGAGTTCGCTCACTAAAGGACGTGTCAAGCAAAAGATGTTAAACTTCGACGCTTACTACGCATTCAACGGACGTCATTTCTCTTATGCAGCAGCATTCACACAGTCGCAGATACAGTTGAAAAGCTGCGGTTCGTGGTTGATTGGCATGGCTTACATAGGTGGAAACATAACAACCAATATCGACGATGACGAGGAAGCGGAAATCAAACTGAAGATTAAACAACTTGGAATAGGCGCTGGCTACGGCTATAACCTCGTTCTGCGAAATAATTGGTTGCTCCACGCGTCTGCCATTCCACAGTTTGTCATCTACAACCACAGCACCTACCGCAACCAAGACGGCATCAGCAAACTCTCTTTCCACTTCCCGAATCTCATCAACACAGGTCAGGCGGCGCTGGTGCATTCACATAAAAATAAATTCTACGGACTCAACGTCATCATCAAGCACAACATCGCTGGTAATCTCAAGAATCTACGAATCAGCAACGTGCGTTGGCGATTGCGTTTGTTCTACGGATTTAGACTTTAACAAGAAACATGAAAAAAAACTGCATCAGATTTTGATGCAGTTTTTTGTTTTATAAAAATAGAATAATGTAGCGTTATTTCAGGATAAAGCGTTTGCCGTTTCGGATGTAAACACCCTTCGGCAGCGCGTTGCTATCCGTTCCCATTGCACGACCATTCAGATCGTAAATCACGTCATTTTCGCCCATTTCATCGATAGTTACGCCGTCAATGCCTGTCGTTTCATTGCTGAAATACATGTTTGTCACGTCAGCGTATGTAATCGTGTCGGTCGTTGCACCATCTATCCAAACAAGGATGCTCTCTGTGCCGTCAACGGTGGCATAAGTCAGTTTCAAACCACTCGTTTCGTAACTCTTTTCCGTACCATCGGTCATCGTAAAGATGAGATATTTATACGTTTCTGCGTTAACCGTCAGCGCGATGAGTGCAAGCAATGCTGTAAATAATAGTTTTTTCATTGTATTGCGTTTTTTTATGTTCTCATTTTTATTGTTTCAAATTTCTACTTCATAGAAGAGTAGGGTGAAGAGAGTGAACTAACTGTACTAACTGATGAACCTGTGCTGCTGGTTGTCGGGTTAATGTAGAGCGAATTCCATTCTTCGTCGTAGCCAGTCACCGTTGCACCTTTGTAGAGCGTGTAACTGCTGCCCGTAGAGAGATTTGGTGAAGTCATAATGACAAGCGCGCTGCTGCCACCTTGGCCTCCGCCACCGCCACCGCCTGGCGCTCTATTTCCACCGCCACTGTTGCTGATGCTCTTTGTTACGGTAAACGCGAGTATATTAGTCGTTCCGCTACGCAAAAGATAAGTAGTACCAGTGGTTAATGAACCAGTGTAAGCAATAGCTGGCTGAACGCCTGTCGTAGTTGTAGGTGCTGACCAGTTAGTTCCACCAATTCCAACAATAGTTCCACCAGTTATATAAAGATTGTATTCTTCTGCGGCATCCAAAGCGCACTCTGGATCGCCAGCGCCATAAACCATAATCACACCGCCATTGATATACATGTCGCCGTTAGAGTCGAGCGCATCGTTGTTTGTGGCGTATGCAAAAATATGTCCACCATTTACATACATGTGGCTGCTGGAATTGAGCGCATCATCGTAGGTTTGGAGCGTCAACGTACCGCCATTGATGGTCATCACAGCTTTCGATTCTATTCCTTCACTGCCTTCGCCACCTGTTGCAGTCACATTGAGAGTTCCTCCGTTAATAGTAATATCGCCTTCTGCACGAATGCCTTTCGCAGATGAGCTCTTGTCGCTGTCATCGCTATCGCTGTCGTCGCCAGGACCAAAGCCTCCCCAGCCGCTTGTGCCGCTTGAATTATCTCCGTAGCGTGCACCAGTAGTGGAAACGGTTATAGTTCCATCGTTAATCGTTATAGTACCATCGACATTCATGCCTTTGTCGCCTGCACCTGTGGCTTTCAAATCGAAAGTACCGTCATCGATGACCAGATTTAGACCAACTTTAATACAAGCGCTGGCAGATACCGTTTCATCGCTGGCTGTTTCACCGCCACCGCTTACAGTTCCTGAAATTGTTCCACCACTTACGTACATATTGCTTTCGGCTTTAATTGCCTTGCTTGCGGGACCGGTTACTGTGAAGTTAATTTCGCCACCTGTAACGCTTAAATCGCCTTCGCTTTTCAGTCCATGATCGTAGGTTTCCAGCGTCAGCGTACCGCTTTCTATGTCGGTTGTGCCTTTCGATTGAATACCTACAGCTTCGTCTTGCGTTGCTGTACAAGTCAAATCAGCACCATTCAGAACGAACGCATAATCAGCGCGAATACATCTCACGCTGGCGGTGTCGGGCGTTTCTGCTTCTGAGTAGATAAAGTCGCCACCTGTGCAGTTAACGCTTATCGTTCCTGCCGTTGCAGTAAAGGTTGAGTCGCACTTAATGCCTCTTGCACCATCGCCACTCATCGTGATATCAACAACAGCATCGTCGCCGTTGATCGTAATGTTGCGGTCTGACTTGATGCCATACGATGATTTCACTTCTGCGTCATCATCATCCCATTCGCTTGTGCCGCTATGGTTAATCGTAATCGTGCCACCTGTGATATTCACGTCGCCTTCTGCTTTAATCGCCTTCGATGTTGCGACAGAATTGTTAATGGTTAGCGTTCCGCCTTTAATCAAAACATGACCGTCGGCATCGGGATCGGTAGCGTCGTCTGCATCAACCTGAATGCCATCGTCGCCAGTTGACTCGATAGTGACTGTTCCGCCATTCATCTGGAAGTATTCTGTCACGTTGAAAGCATCGCCTACAGAACTCTTGATCGTGATATTTCCTACGGTTTTCTTGATTTCCGTATATTCTCCCGAGCAAAAAGCGTGCTTTTTATTACCAGTGATCGTCAGATTTCCACCTTTCGAAAACTCAGCGTGCCCTTTTACGAGAAATGCTGCCTTCTTTCCGTTGGTTGATGCATCAGTAAGATAATTGTCGGTGCCAGCAGCCAGTTGAATAGCGATGCGTTTTCCATTCTGAATATTGATGGCTGGCGTCTTGCTTGTGTTGGTAATAGTCACACCGTTCAGCACAAGCGTAATCTTATACGACCCTTCATGATAGAACATACCGCTACTGGTTTCGCCCTCGAGCGTGTAAGTCAATTCGGTTGCTACATCACTGCTTTGCACAACGCTAACACTGGCGCCGTCAACCGTAGCGGTAATATAGTTGGCAATGTTTCCAGCAACGTAAACATCGGCTTCGGTGTCGTCGTAGGTTACAAGAATATTGTCATCGCTGAATTCGTTATCTTCAACGGTGATACTATCGATGTCGGACACGCCAAACGCTTTTTCCAACACAGTCAAATCGGGCGTAGAAGAATAGGGCATCGTGCCCGCTTCGTCGGTGTTGTAAGCCCAATGCACGCGACCTGTGTGTACCCACATCGTCTGCTGCGCAAACATCATCGTGCTCGACAGCATGAATAACAAAAGTACGAGAATTTTTTTGTGCATAATGGTATAGTGGTTAATATTAAATAATTATACGTTTTGCGACAAAAATATGCAAAAATCGCCTGGTTTTCAAATCTTTATGCAGTTTTTCAGCGAATAAATGTATAAATATAATAAACGCGCGCGTGCGTTATAATAAAATAAGGTGTAGCGTAAACATAAAAAAACGGACTCAGAACAATTTTCTGAGCCCGCTTTTTTGTCTGCTTTCAATATATCTAACTATCAGAATAGATACACTACGAGTACAGCTATCACAACCACGATTGCCAAGATGCAAAGTACGTCGAAAGTAATGTTAGCAACTTGACGCTTCATCGTGCTCATGCGAAGCTGACGCTCCTTAAACTTTTCGCTTTCATCTTTTTTGTGATGATGGTGATGATGGTGATGTTGTGATTGTTGAGTTGTTTCGCTCATTTTGAGTGGTATTTATTTTTTTATTGGTTATCAGATTGAACTGCAAATGTAGTGAAATTTTTAATAAGACACTTCATTGTCTTCCCAAATATCAAAACCACCGTCATATTCGTTATCGTTTTCGAAACCGAGTGATGGTTTACCACCTTGATCATCGATAACGTCATCGCCGACTACCCAAGGACTGGCTGCAAGGCATTGCAGTGTATCGAAGGATAGCCATTTCGTTTCTGGTGAATCATACATTTTCTTTTCCATGATTGATGCTCCTCCTTCTTATTTGATAACGACTTTGCGTCCGTTGATAATATAGATTCCTTTGGTTGTCGGCTTTTCGATGCGGCGACCGCTGAGATCGTAGATTCCTTCACGTGCAACCTTACGACTGTCGTCGTTCACGCTGCTGATACCTGTCGTTTCGTCGATCATATTCTCGAAGTCTATCTCGATAACGCTTGCTTTGGCGCCCGAAAGACTCGAAATATCCAACCAGCATTTATTGCCATTCATCTTGTTGAACTCATCGCTGTAACCTTTATACTTGAAGAATCCAATCGTGCCTTCGCTGTTGGTGCCCAGAACACGCATCGTTTCTTGGTCGTTTGTGGTTGAAAGCGATTTGCTATTCGAATTGACAGCATCGTAAGTCTTAATAGAATCTTTCTTTTCTGCGAAATAATTTTCGTAAGGACCGAAGTAATTACCTTTCAACAAACCATTTGTCAATGGGAATGACGTCTTATTGCCAACGGATCCAGTAGGAATCAGTTTGCAATCGGCTGATTCTTTCGATGATAAGCGCAACATAACGGGCGTTCCTGCTGGAATCGTTTCGCCTTGCGCGTAAACTTTTGTTGGAATGGCTTTGTTTGTTTCGCCAACTGTCGTGATTTCGTTAATCGTGTATGCACCTTCAACGCCACCGTCTGTAGGAATCTTGCATGGGAAGTCGCAAACGAGCGTTGTCCAGTAGTAACCTTCTGGGTCGATGGTGCTTTCGTTGACTGGTTTTACTGCGAAATAATAATCTGAACCTTCTTTCAATGGTTCTAACCACCAGCGTGCGTAAACGTTTGATGAACCAGCATTTTTGCCAATATCGCATCCAAAATAATCTTGCAGGTAGAATGTGTAGAAGAGAATCTTTTTATAGATTTGATAGGTCGTGATATTATTATCCTCAACGCCTGTTTCTTCAACCGTATAATAGAAACTTGTGATGCTTTTTGTATTCATTCCTTGGCAGTAGAACGTTGCACTGCTCAGCGAATTGATGTAAACGATGGTGCTTGGGTCGGTAATATAATCATCCGTTGACAGGAGTCCTACCATTTTGATGCATTCATAGAATGCTGAAGGAGTTGTATTGTTTATGCTTACATCACTTTTTCCGCCTTTTACACTCAAATAGCGCTGTCCAGAGTAAGGTTTGTTATTCGCTACATTATGCACACGATAATATCCTGCACCATCCCATTGTGCGTATGCTTGCATGGTAATCGTAATGAGTAGAAGTGTAAAAATTTTCTTCATTTTCTGCTTTTTTTTCGTTTGATAAAAAAAAGGGCGGGAGAGATGTCTATCCCGCCCCAATCTATATAGAATAATTATTCCCAGAGGTTAGGCATTTTAGGAAGTACTTGGAGTTCTTCTTCCTCTTCTTCGTCTTCGAGTTCGTCTTCGTCAGTTTTCTTGTCTGACTCTTGAACGTCGCCAGCACCGCTGCCCATACCCCATTCGATATCAGTAAGGATTGAGTGGTTCAGGTTAAGCGCTACGATTTCAGCGACTGGTGTCTGATATACTTTCATAATTTCTTAATGTTTTTTTCTGTTTAGAATATCCAATTACTTCAGTACAACCTTCTTGCCGTTCATGATGTAGATACCCTTAGATGGGTTCTTTACTGCACGACCGCTCAAGTCATAGATTTTTCCGTTGCCTTCTACGGTTTCGGTTGTCTCTACAACAGTGATGCCAGTGGTTGTTCCGTCGTTCTTTTCGAATACGAGTCTCAAGCCTTTCGCGTTGCTGTCAGCGTATTTGTTATTCTTTGCGTCTTCAGCGGTGTTGAAGATAGGAGTCTCGAGGCGAACGAAAATCTTATTTCCATTCAATGTGTCGCCAGTGTAGAAGAGAATACCAGGTTTTCCTGACTGTGTCTTCGACAGTACGTGGATATGACCGTTGTTAGTATAGTCTTCGAGAAGGGTAGAGTTGAAGAACTTAGCGTTACTTCCTTGTGCTTTCATCACGATTGACGATACTGTCTCGCTTGCTTCTTTTGTCCATTTGTCGTCCCATGTGTTGCTTTCGAGCAGGTTAGCTTCGCTGAATGTTGCATTGCTTGCAACTGGAAGAATCTTGTTGCTTTCTGCGTCGGTAGCGCTGCACTGCAGGATTACAGGAACGCCTGCTGGGATAACATCACCTTCGATTTCTGACAATGTAAATACATAGATGTCTTGGTCGTCCTTAGCCATGGTCTTGCCATAGTATGCTGCCATACCTTCAGGAAGTTGCATAGCGAAGTCGAAGTGTGCGCTTGTGTAGTAGTGTGTGCTATCTTTTACGTTACCGCTCAGCTTAACGCCGAAGTAATTGTCGGCTGTGTCAACTGCTTCTACGTACCACATAGCTGCGTCGCCAACGGTTTCGAGCTCGGTTGTAGCGTTGCAGAAGTCGAACTTAGCTTCACCTTCGGTGTAAGTTGTTGAGTTACCAGGATTTTCGCCAGACATGAGATAGATTTTCTTGTTCTGGTTGATGCGTCCTGCGTCGATATATTTCTTAACCAGCTGTCCGAAGTGACCTTCTGCCATTTCAGGAGCATATTCCTCGATAGTTTTGTAAACAGCTGATACAAATTCTTTGTAGAGTGTTGCAGAACCAGCTGCCATCGCTGCTTTCTGTGTATCGCTCATGTTTGCATCGAGGGTTTCTTTATTAGCTTGGTAGTAAGAAACGATGCCTTCGAATGAAGGAGTTGTAGCGTAAACGTAGTAACGTGGTGTTCCTTCAGCGTCACAGCCTGCGCTTTCGATGTGAACATTGAGATCCCACTTGCTAAATACTTGTTCGTTCAATTCAGTGTATGGATTTTCTGTTCCAAACAATTCTTTTACGAATGGTTTGAGCAGTTTGTCGCCCATCTTGTTCTTCAAGAATTCAACGTAACCATTGCCACTGTCGGTGCCGATAACGTCAACACCTTGTGAACGCAACGTTGTAAGAACAGGTTCGCCGTCAACGGTCTTGATACCAAGACGAATGATGGTTCCAGGCAGTGTCTTTGCGTCGTCAGCAGTTGCATTTGGCTGTGCCTCGAATGCATCTGTAACGTAAACATACTGCTCTCCGTTCGCGCGCTCGTGCGCGTTCTTTATTCTTACATACTCATCAATTTCAGCATTTGGCTCAACAAATTTCCATTTCGATACGTCTTGGATGTCTTCTACGTAATCGAAGGTGTTAGCGTTGTCTGCTGCAAGATAATAAGTCTTGTTTGGCTCAATCTTATTCAGGTTGCGCTCTACAAAGTCGCTTGAAATATTTTCTGAATGACCATCAGCAAAATATTCAACCATCTGCTCTTTCAGCCATTCCCAGCAAGTAATTTCCTCGCCTTTAATGACTTCCATCACGTCGTCAAGCAGTTCAGGAATGCGTGGCAGTGTAACGTAAGTAGAAACGGTGCCGTCGCCATTGTCAACCAGCTTCATGTTGCCGAAAGCCTCTGCATAGAGATCAGCAGCATAGTCAACGTCGCTCTTCAAGTTAGCAAATGTATATTCAGTGAACTGATCTTCTTCGCCAGCAAAGAACTTTTCCTTTACTTTCCTATTAGCTTTGTCGATGTATTCCTGTGCTTTGCTTTGGTTGTTGTCCAGTTTCTTTTGTGCAAACTCCTTAGAACGTTTGATTCCCTTCTGGATATATTCGCAAACATCTTGATTACCATTCTTAAGCATGGTGATCTGATAGAGGTTTGCGTCGTTGCGACTGATACGACCGAATTCTATTTCGAGAGTTGTGTTGGCGAGGTTTTCAAGTGTTGAGTTTGCTTCGTCAACGGTAAGGTCTGGCTCTGCCTTGTATTTATCTGTAACGTTAACAACCATCTCGGTCGCAACATTCTGTATCTGATATTTACCAGTCTCCAAGCCATCTGCATCTTCGCTAACGAGTTCCATCTTCCAAACACCGTTTTCGCCAAGACTTTCAATCTTGCTGGCGTCACAGAAGTCGAAAGTACCATTGTCTTCTGCGTGAGCGGTCAGATAATAGGTCGTACCTGGCTCCAGATCGTCAATGTATTCGTGTGACAACTGATAGAGATCGCTGGTCTTTCCATGGTTTTTCTCTACATAGTTCAGTATGTATTGTTTTGCCCATGTCCAAGCGTCTTTGTGTCCTGATGTCATAGCTTTCGAAACATAGTCGATGCCGATTGGAACAGCAGGAATGGTGAGCTTCAAGCGTGCAGTAACGGTCGTACCGTTAACACTTACAGGCTCCAATGACAGATAACCATAGTCGGTGTAGTACATGTCAGCTGCTTCGAGCGCAGTCTTGATGATGTCTGCCTTCTGATCTTCATCGATTTCAATGCTCGACGACATGTTCTCAAGGTCTTCCAAACGTTTGTTCAGCTTCTCTTCGCCCAACTCTTTAATCAATTTCAGCGCTTTCTCAACGTGATCGAACAGCTGAGTAGTGCCTCCATTGTAGGCGCCTTCCAATGAATAAACTTTGTAAGAACCATCTAAGTCCTTAGCTCCAATACCTACGGTGATACCCGTAGCATTGTCGGTTGTAACGTCAGGCTTCGCATAATATTTGCGATAAACCTTCACGTAATTTCCAGTGCCCAAGTTCGAAATCTTGTAAACACCAGAAACAGGTTTCTGTGCCCAAGCACCAGCGCATACGAAGATGGCTACCAGTGTAAGCACATAGCGTAATGATGTTTTCATAAGTTTGTGAGTTAATTGTTTATAGTTATTAAAGTTTTTTGTTTCTTTTCTGATTTTTCGGCTACTTACCCTATCCAAGCAAGGTCGTACTCCTAATTTGTTATGTGCGCAATCGCGCGTGCGTGCGAAAAGATGAAAAGCGGCTGATGCCTCTGGCGGATTTTAAGCTTCGTCGGTTTTTAGATTCAGTCAACCAGCTTTCAACACTATTTCTCACAGAAAAGTGCGCAAATATATGCATTTTTTTTTTTTTTTCTACAAATATTTGCGAAAAAAGTTTACATATTTTCAACAAAAATCTATAAAAATGCCAAATTTATGCCAATTCTTCATACATTTTATACCAATATTTAATGCGCGCGTACCTTATTTATAAATAACAAAAAAGGGCAGCACCCTGTTGTAGAGTGCTGCCCAATGATAGAGATTTCGGCAGTTTCTTAAGGTTGTTCAGTCTCTTTGCTGGCTGCTTCCTTCTTGTTATACTCGTAGTGAGCGGCTTCCTTACTGGTTGCTACGGCATTCAGTTCGGCGCGAGAGAACTCGCCAGTAGCGCGTGCCCTGAGTTTGTAACTGCGCAAGTGGGATGCGATGCTCCAGTCTTCGGCAGTATCGGCAGGCATCGCCTCGATACCAACGCTAAAGATTGCCAAATCATCGATTTTCACTGCGGTGCCGTTCAAAACCAACTCGTGGATGCAAGCAACCATGTCGGTCAGCATACCTTTGATAACGCCTTTCGAGAACGGAGTGTTGTGCTGGCTCATGTGATGCGCCAATCCGTCGATGTTAATACTCTGGTTAATAGCAGCACGGGCGTAAAACTTGCCGTAGGTGCTGGTCACTTTGTTTTTGTTTTGGTAAACTCGGTATTCAAGCATAATTGTAATTTTTTTTAAAATGTTAATACTAAATTTTTTGTTAATAAACTCTGTTTGTTTTTTGGTTCTCCTGCAGGTCAACCATCCCAAAAGTCTGATCCCCTTCCGTCGTCTGATAGGTTGTGCGCGCTGCAACTTTTCAAGTCGACTTCGTGTTTTCTTCCTTTTGATGTTGCAAAGATACAAACATTTTTCAAACTACCAAACTTTTTTATGAAAAATTTTTCAAAAAATTTACAAGTACTTTATTTTCAAGCACTTACAAACGAAAATTTTTTTCATTTTATTTTTTCGCCAGAAAATTGCATACTTCCGTCACGTTTTAGTCTGAAATTTTGTTGCGCTACTCTGTAATAATATATAAAGGTACGCGCGAGAAAAAATGAATAAATATGCAATGTTAAAAAGTAAAAAATGTTTACAAAATGCCCGATTTTAACACAATTTTAACGCACTTTCATCGACCAAAATTTTTTTTGCGACCAAAATTGCGACTTTTTTCAGGCGTTTTTTAGCACTCTTTTTTCAGAAACGAGTCGTTTTCAAAAATTTCCGAGTCGTTTTCAAAAATATCTCAGTCGTTTTTGATCGAAAAACGGCCGTTTTTTTGGTTCAAAATCGGCAAAAAATTTTCGGAAATCGCTAAAATTTTTGCACAAACTGCCGAATTTGTGCAAAAAATCGCTGTTTTTTGTCAAGATTTTTCGCTGCACACTTTTCCAGCGTGTGCAATTTTTTTTGAAAAACGGCAAAATCGTCAAAAAAACGCGCTAAAATTTCATTTTTTTTACCGCAAAAATATTTTTCGATTTTAACAATTTTTAATTGCATAATTATACGCATATTTTTGCATATTATGCACTTTTTGGTCAATAAACGTTAATTTTCGAAAAATCTTTACATCCAAAACTTACAGTTTGTTGAAAAAACATCGCGTTTGTTGAAAATTGTAAGTTTTGATGGGTAGAAAACTGCCAATTTGTAGCATAAATATGTATCTTTGTCAAGATTTCGTGCACAAAAAACGTGGAGTTGTTTTCACATTATTATATAATACGCGCGTTAGATCTACTAAAACAAACAAAATTATTACATAATCCTTTAACTTTGAAAATAATGAAACATTTCTCTACACCGAAAGCATTGTTGCTTACCGTAGCAATGCTCGTCTGCAGTCTGACTATTCAGGCGCAGAACGTGACCGTTACGCCGAAAAACGGTATCGCCCTGTCGTCATATACGGCAGGTGGTAGTACCGACAAGGCGGGTCTGAGTGCAGGTTTGTCAGCCATTTGGAAGCACGAGCAGTTACACCTGACGTGGACAACGTCGGATGAGGCCACACTTGACAAAGATGGCAAGATAGGTCACCACAACAACTCGATGGCGATTAAGTCTGACAGTACCTGTTTTATCCTTGTCGGCAAGAATGGACCAAACTACAGTATGGTTGAGTTGCCAAAGGGTTACAAATTCACTGGCTACAAATTCGTTTTGAAGAACAACGTTGCTGATGGCACGATTAAGAAACTGAGTGACAACACGTCTTTCAGCATCCAGCACGGCAATTATGTATTTGGAGAGTGCGACGGAACATCGAGTTGGAACTATACCAATTCAGTATCTTGCGGAAGTTCGCTGAGCGAAACCGAATACACACTCGAAAAGACTTTTGCAGCTGACGAAGGCTCAAACGTGCTTTTCTTTAAGTTTAGTAGCGACACGCCAGGCAGTGGCTATTTGGCAGCACTCGAGTTGACTTACGTTGAATTCTACTTCACCGCAGACGACTTTACGCTGACTGTTGCGCCAACTGAAACCTTTTCAGGCGTAAGTTACCACGAATATGCGTTCGATACCGACAAACAGCAGTATGGTGAAGTAACCAACCGCGCTGTGACCAATGGTTCGAGCATCTACAAACAGACTTATATCTACGCAAACGTAACCGACATCTACGCAAACATGATTTTCTACGAAGAAGCATGCGTTGGTGTAAACCTTGGAACATCATCTACAACACAGACTTACTCAAAAGAAGATTCTCTGTGGGGTAAATATGCGAAAGTAGCAGTCGGAAACAAGTCGATCGATGGCGTTCTGAACGACGGAACTTACTATTATAAGATTCAATCTGGTCAGAACTACTTCCTCGAAACACCTATTTCAGCAACGCAGAGCACCAGTGGTTACGAAGCACCGCTTGCTTATCGTATCACAGGCGCTACCGTTAACTACTGCAACCCAAGCACAACCGCTTACACATTGCGCGTTTGGGACTACACTGGTGGTGTGATCGGTAAAGGAACTGATAAAGAAAACTACGATGAAAGCAAGCACTACCAAGATATTACAGTAAAAGCAGGAGATGAAGGAAGCGTTACCGTTGGCGTTGACGAATACGGACAACTGAACAACGACGCTATCCGCGTTCAGATTATCTCAGAAGACGAGACTGTTGTATCAGGTTACGTTAATTTCAACGTTCAGATGCAATACTTGAACCCATATCTGAAAGGAATGTCAGTAGTTTGCAAGTCGGCAGATGGTTTGTTGAAACTGTCACAGAACTTCGAAGCAGACGATTTCTCAGTATCTGGCGGTACATTTAAGTTCTATGTTCCTAAAGATTACACAGGCGACAAAGTACAGATTACTTTCGAAGACCTGAACTCACAATATGCAACTAAAGACTACGAACTTGGCACCAGTGGTTATGCACGCCCATTGTTCGCTGGTAGTAAATTCTATAACTACTTCGGCGACTCACACGAGAAAGACGTGCTCAACTGCTACTACAAGTATCGCGATACGCTCGCATGCTACAATGCGCACTTCGAAGATGACAAAGTTGTTGTTTCAAACCTTGCAACCAAGATGTTTACCTTCAACAACCTCTCAACAGTTTACACAAGTGGCGGTTACATCCACGAGTATGCTTACTCGCTTTCTAACTACTTGCGTTCACAAGGTGGTCAGTTCGAAGAAAAATGGATTACCGTACCAGCATCAGGTTCGACAACAGCAACAACAGACACAGTATTCGTATTCGTATCCGACGTTGCGCGCTACCACATTGCGCCAACTACAGGTACAGAGCACTTCTTTGTTGCTTACTATGAAATGAAAGTTGACGTAGCACGCGAGAATGTAGATGTAACTGCAGAAGTTACGAAGATCTACGACACAACTTGCTACAATAAAGATGGCGCGGATGCTGACGATGCATTCTATGGCGTTGACTTCTATACAACCGACGAAGACAACAATAAGGTTGAAGGCGTTGCAGCATTGACCGCTGTCGGTACTGCACTGCAAAACGCTTTGAAAGCTAAAGCAACAGAAGAAGGTGTTGATTCGATTACCGTTGCACAGCTTCTCTATGTTGACCTATCTTCACTCGGTGGAATCTGGTTGAATGATACCTCATCACTATCTAAACTCTATGCAGCAGGAAACGAAAACGCTTTCATCTACTTGCCATTGAAGATGGAAGAAAGTGTTAAGCGTAACAACCTCGCAGCTAAGGAAGTAAATGGTAGTTCAACAGAATTGACTGCAATTAGTCCAGTGGTTATTACCGACCGCAAACCATTCTATGCTAAATATAACGTAGCTGTTCCTGATACTACTACAACGACTTACGCTCGTATGAAGACTTGGAAGGGTTACAAACTGCAAGAGTACGGAACGCTGATCGTGCCGTTTGATATGGAAGTAGATGAAGAAGGAAAGACTAAAGATGGTCAATTCCAACTGCTAACCATGAACGCTACGCAAGCCGTTGCTGACTCTATCAAGAACGCAAGCGCAGGTAATAAGAATTATGGTACTGCTTACTTCTCAGAACTCAAGTCAGTATCAAAGGCAGCTGCCAACACTCCTTACGTTATCAAGTACTTGAAGTATGACTCAACAGCTGATACAGATACTTCTTTCACTATCAAACTGAAAGGACAAGACATCGTTGCAACTCCTGACGCAGCAAAAGAAGATGGAAATAACTACTTCTTCTCTGCAGCAGAAGACCCAACGGCAACTGGAATTCTTACAAACAGCAGCAACGAAGAGACGACATACACCTTTACTTATCTTGGAACCTACGCAGGTAACGAGTTCAATAAGAACTGCTCTTATGACGGCACCGAAGGTGGTGCGTTCTACTTCTCTAACGAACGCTTCTTCAACTCAGCTGAATTGAAGAGTTACAATACGATTCCAACCTATCCATTCCGCTCGCTCTACTTCTACAAAGCAAGCGCAGGTGCTAAACCAGCGATTAAAGCACTGAATATCGTGATTGGAATCAATGAAGATACAACAACTGGCATCGATAACACAACTGTACAGCAGATTGCTAACGTGATAGGTGGCTACCACACGATTTCAATTAGCAGCTCTGCAGACCAACTCTACAACGTATTTACTGCAGCTGGACAGCAAGTAGCACGCGTTAACGTGAAAGCTGGACAGACTGAAACAATCAGCGTTCCTGCAGGCGTATATGTAGTTAAAGGCAAGAAGGTTATCGTTAAATAATTCAGGAGGAATAATAATGAAGAAAGCATATCAAATTCCTACAACCGAGTTCGTTAAGATGTACGAACCATTGCTCGAAGGCGAAGATTGGTCGGAATACAACCGTCCCGGAAGCGACGATGGCGGCGATGCTGTCGGTGTTGACGAACCCGATGAAACTGGAACAAATTATAATATTTGGTCAAAATAATCGTTGGAGAGAAAGTTTAAAATAAATTTTCATCATTTCTAATTACATCATTTGGGCTGGATGTTCGCGAGAATCATGCCAGCCCTTTTTGTATCTCTGCCGAAAAGCGACAGATTTTGATTGAAATTTTCCTCGCGCGCGTACCTTTTTTTATTATATAGCGCGACGATGTCAAACTTTTTCTTTACCTTTGCTCGCTCCCTTTCACATGATTGTGAGGCAGAAACCATTTTGACAAAAACTAAAATTATGCGAAATATGAAACGATTGCTTTACGTGGCGCTGCTATTTCTTTGCGCCCTGAGCGTCAATGCTCAAAAGTATGTTGGAGGCGACATCTCTCTGCTGCCAGAGTATGAAGATAGAAGCGCCACGTATTATCAGACCGACGGAACGACACAGATTAGCGACGTGCTTGGTTACTTGAGCGGTCAGGAGTGGAATGCTATGCGCGTCAGACTGTTTTATGATCCTTCTAAAGCGCCAAGCGATGAGCAGAAAGAGGGTGTTGTTCAGGATTTGGAGTATGTAAAAAAGTTGGGAAAGCGCATCAAAGATGCAGGATTTAGCTTTTTCCTCGACCTACATTATAGCGATACGTGGGCAGATCCATCGAATCAGTGGACGCCCGACGCTTGGACGGATGTGAATGATAGTGAAGCGCTCTACGATAGCATATACAACTATACGAAATTCGTGCTTGAGACGCTGGTAGCTTACGGCGCTACGCCCGACTTTATACAGACTGGCAACGAGATTTCTTATGGAATGCTCTGGGGAGCCAGCGGTAGCAGTTCGTATCGCTGCTATATCAATAATTCTTCCAACTGGGAACGTTTTACAACGCTGCTGTCGAACGCTTGCAAAGCGTGTCGTGAGGTTTGTCCCGATGCGAAAATCGTTCTTCACACCGAGCGTGTATCTACTGCAGGCACGACTTACGACGCTGAAAAGTATTTCTACACGCAGATGGCGTCGTATGGCGTTGATTACGACATCATCGGCTTGAGCTATTACCCATATTATCACGGACAACTCAAGCAGTTGAGCACCGCGCTCACGTCGTTGGAATCGACTTTCTCGTCGAAGAAGATTTGGATTGTCGAGACTGGTTATCCGCACGCTTATTCTTGGCCTTCTGGCAATTATAGTGCGGAATTTGGTCCAAGTGGAAGCGGTTCGACTTACACAGAATCGGATCAGTCAGACTATACCACTGCGTTAATCGATACACTGAATAATCACGCGAAGGTAACGGGACTGTTTTGGTGGTGGCCAGAAGCCAACGAGAAAGGCATCAACTACACCAACGCCGTAACGACTGGCTGGTATAATCAAGGTCTTTGGGACAACTCAACGGGTGAAGCGATGGAGTCGGTTAGCTTGTTGAAGAATTTTCTTACGGAGACCGAAGACGAAGAAACGAATATTTATATCGTAGGTGACGCTCCGTTTGGCGGTTGGGACCCATCTGCAGGTGTTCAAATGACCAACAACGGCGATGGAACGTACACTTACAGCGCTACTTTCACGAGTAAGACTGTTTACTTCGTGTTTGCCAACGCTCTCTCAAGCGACTGGACTGTTTTCAATGCATCTTATCGTTACGGTCCGTCGAGTGGCAGTGACGAAGACGTGGTTCTCGCGACTGAAACCGCTACACAACTTCAAGGAAACGGCAACGGAAGTTATAAATTCATTGGAACAGCAGGCAATACCTATACGTTTACGTTCGATTTGAATAAGATGACATTCAAAATTGAAGGAGAAATTTCTGCAGAGACTGAAACGACGTACACCGTTGCAGGAGAACCAACTGAACTTTTCGGTAGTTACTGGGATCAGACCGACACTTCGAACGATATGACGTTGAACGAGGAGACTGGATTGTACGAATGGACTGCTGCAGGCGTGGAACTCAGCGCTGGTACGGTGCAATTCAAAATTGTAGAGGATCACGACTGGGGCGTCAATTATCCTTCGTCGAATTATTCTGCAAGCATTGCAAACGACGGTGTATATACTGTGAAGATAACCTTCAATCCTGAAACGCACGAGATAACGTTTACCGCTACGGAAGGCATTGTTTACGAGTTTGGTGCTTCGGGTTACGGTACGCTTTATTATAGTCAATATAATTTGAAAGCGCCCGACGATGTTTGTGCAGGCACTTACGTTGTCAAAGATAATGAATTGGAAATGGTAGATGCGTATAATCCAGGCGACATTATACCAGCTGGAACGCCAGTTGTTATCTTGGCAACTCAAATTGTTGCAGCTATCGAGCCATCGCTTGCTCCTACGTCGTTTACTGCAGTCTTTGAGGTGACAGATGACGAAGGTACTGCTGCAACCAACAATGATTTGCTTGGATTTGACGAAGATACGGAGACAAGTGTTGACGGTGTGACCGACGGTTATAAGTTCTACATGCTATCTCTTAATGCTGCGGGCGACACATCATCAGTTGGATTCTATTTTGGTGCAGATAACGGAGCGCCTTTCACGAGTAAAGCGCACCGTGCATTCCTTCCTGTGAAGGATTCACAAGCAGCAAAATGTTATCTCTTGAAAGGACAGACGACGGGCATTGAAACGATAAAAATTACCGATTTCATCGAGAAAAATCAACCGATTTACGACATCACAGGTCGTCGCGTGAATAATCCGCAAAAGGGTATTTACATCGTTAACGGTAAGAAATTGGTGATTAAATAAATGCACTGGCGACGCAACGCATAGAACCGCTTCGCCAAACCGCAACAAATAAAGCCGCATCTCATGGAGGTGCGGCTTTATTGTATGTAAATTCCGACGCTATCGCTTATTGCTGCACGAACGGTCCGTATTGAAGCACGACGTAGTAGGGTGAACCCTGTGGTTTTCTGCGGTCTCGGCTGTGACGAATGGGCATTTGGATGATGCGAAGCTTCATCACTGTCGCGTCTTTTTGCGTCTTTTGTCCGATGGTTGCATATAGACCCGTTTTGTCGTTGGTTAATCGGCTGACTTGATACGTGCCTTTCAGTTTCGTGCAAAGCTGATCGCAAAGGCGTTCCGCTTCGGTTAGCGATGCGCATCCACGCTTGAGAAAATACTCGTTCAAACAACTTTTGCCCGCGATGCTATCGAAATTGAATTGTACTTCGCTCCATCCGATTCCGCCCCAGCGTAGTCCTTCGTAGATTACGTTGGTTTCTTCGCTTCGAACAGGCTCGCCAAACTGCTTTGTCAGCGAACTCATCGTCTTTTTATAGGTCGTTAGCGGCTTAACGCCAAACATTTTTTCCGTCTTTTGCGCCATACAGCAAACTGACAGAAAACAAATCGTCATTAAAAGCACGTGTTTCATGGTGGGAAATGATTGAAATTTTTGTGTATTTTGTGCAAAGAATATCGATGAAACTTGTTAAAAATCCCGATGAAATCGGTGATTTTTGTCAAATCTCGTTGTTTTTCGCTTTTAAGGCATGCGCCATACAGCACCAGCGCCGTATGGAGAAAATGACAAATCGATGCGCCCTGATTTTTTTGTGTTGATTCGTTTGTTGATCCAGCACGTTGCTTGCGCTGTTGCACTACCAATAAGCGCGCCACAGATGACGTCGCTCCAATGGTGCCGATTGATGTTGACGCGATGCAGTGAAGTAGCGGTCGCAAGTGCATAACCAGCAATCGGAATGAGTGGTGATGTTTTGCCATATTCGTTCAGCAGAATCGTAGCGCCCGCAAACGACACCGCCGCATGACCAGACGGGAATGCGTAACGGTCGCTTTGATCGGGTCGTTCGCTCTTGATAGAATGTTTTAGCGCATAGGTTATCGCCATCGTTCCAACGTAAGAAATTCCTACGTTGAGCGCCATATTTTTCCAATTGCTTTGACTCTCGACGCCAACCGCCTTCAATGTCAGCGCAGCAGCATAAGGTGCATATTGCAAAACATCGTCAACGCCATCACTATGATGCTGTTGCGCATGCGTAGTGATGGCGAATAGGATTGAAAAAAGAATGATTACGATTGGTTTCAATCTACGATATCTTTCTCTGTTTCAGGAACTTGTGTCGAACCTTTCTCTTTCAGTAAGAAGACGCTTAGCGTTGCGAAGAAGAAGAGAATGCCCGAAACGATCATCATGTTGCTTTGGAGCAGTGGTCCGTTAGAATCAGGATTTTGTCCTACTAAACTCAGAATGAAACCACCGAGCAATGCAGCAACGATTTGTGGCAAGCAAATTGTTCCGTTGAACAATCCGAGATAAGCGCCCATGTGTCCGTAGCCTTCGAGCGCGTTGGTGACGAATGTAAACGGCATCGCCAGCATTGCAGCCCAACCTGGACCGATGAGAACGAACGGAATGATTTGCATGTATTTATCGTGTACGAATGGGATTAAGCAGAAACCGATGCCAGCGATGAATAGACTGACAGCGTAAGCTACTTTCGTATTTTTGAATTTCGGTAGGATGGCAGCCCAAACGACGCTACTCATTGCTTGTACTGCATAAAGAATACCAGTCCAGTTGCCTGCTTCTTGGTATGCTTCGCTTGAAGGATCAGTCGTGTTGTACACTGTTTCTGCGATTGCACCAACAACATAGACCCACATATACATCAAAGCAGCCCAGCAGAAGAACTGAATGAGACCTACTTTCCAGAAGGTTTTCGGTGCGCGTTTCAGCAGTTCAATCCAGTTTGCACTATCTTTATCTTCGTCTTTCACTGGATTGTATTGCGCATATTCAGCAGGTGGCATTTCGCGAACCTTGAGAACGGTGTAGATCACGCATAGAATGAGGATTGCAGCGCCGATATAGAACGACCAAATCACTGAATCAGGAACGATTCCTTCGGGAGCTGTGTTTTTAATGCCAAGCCATGTGAGGATGAATGGGAAGCAAAAACCTACGACACTACCTGCATTGCAAAGGAAACTCTGAATGCTGTAAGCCTTAGCCTTTTGTTTTTCGTTTACGAAGTCGCCAACCATCATCTTGAACGGTTGCATCGCCATATTGATACTCGTGTCGAGCAACATCAACGTAATGATTCCGAAAATCATTGCAGCAGAAAGCGTCATGCCAAGACTGCCAGCGTTGGGCAGTAAACACATCACCAGCACTGCTACTGCAGCACCTATAAATAAATAAGGTATGCGTCTGCCGAAGCGACACCATGTCTTATCGCTCAGCGTTCCAACGATTGGTTGTACGAGAATGCCCATCAGCGGTGGCAGAATCCAAAACCAACTCAGGCTATGTGGGTCTGCGCCGATGGTAGAGAAGATGCGTGAGATGTTTCCGCTTTGCAAAGCGTAAGCAATCTGAACGCCAAAAAATCCGAAACTGAGGTTCCACAGTTTCCAGAAACTTAAATCAGGTTTTTGTTTCATATAATTGACTTTTTTAATGATTGTTTTCTAATATGAAAATCTCGATGAAATTTGTCTAAAAGTACCGATGAAATCGGTGATTTTTAACCCTTAAGCGAGGTCCATCGAGCTTAAAAATGGGCGATTTTTGATATATTTCTATTTTGTAGTGCCTCGAATGATGAGGTGCGTTCGCACGATTCTTTTTTCGATATGATCCTTCGGATATTCACCTTCCACGAGGTTGATGAGGATATCCGTTGCTTCGATGCCCACCTCTTTACCCTGTTGCTCGACGGAAGTAAGCATTGGGTCGCAAGAAGTAGCGTGCGCATCGTTCGAAAAGCCGCAGATGCTGATGTCATCTGGTATGCTAAAGCCCATTTTCTTGGCGCTATAGAGAATTCCGAGCGCAGTATCATCGTTTATTGCGAAGAAAGCGTCGGGTCGTTGTTCACTGTTAAGAATTTGTGGCGTGATCATTTGCGCGTCGTAGCGATTATCGCAAGGATAAACAAGACTTTCGTCGAACGGAATGCCATGCTTTAGGAGTGCATCTTTGTAGCCGTTGAAGCGATTTTTTGAAATCTCTAACGTCTCAGGTGCATTGAAAAATGCAATTTTAGTGCAACCCGTTTGGATGAGATAGCTTACCGCTTTGTAAGCGCCTTGATAGTCATCGACAACCACACGACTGGCGCTGACGCCCGTGCTGATGCGGTCGTAGAAGACGAGCGGCACGTTGTTATCGATTAGCTCTTGAAAATGATCGTATTGGAATGTATTTTTAGCTTGCGAAACAATGACGCCGCAAACCTGATTGCGCAAGAATTCTCTGCATATATGGCGTTCGCGTTCGTAGTCTTCGTTGCTCTGCGCGAACGCAACGATGTAACCTCTGCGTGCAGCTTCGGTTTCGATTCCTTGCAGAATAGTAGAAAAATAATAGTGGGGGAGTTGTGGAATGATTACGCCAATGATTTTCGAAGGATTCGTTTTCGCGTGGCGTAATTGTGCACCAATAATGTTTGGGAAGAAGTTGTTGTCGTTGGCGTACTGTTGAATTTTCTGCCTTACTTCTTCGCTAATCCGTTTGTTGTCATTCAGTGCGCGTGAAACTGTTGCAACCGACACGCCAAAGTGCTCGGCAATGTCTTTCATTGTGATAGGAATTCGTTGTTTCATGCGGTTAGTAGGATGATGTTGTGTGCAAAGTTAATGAAAAATATTTACGTTTGTTTCTCTTTTTTATAAAAATGTGTAATGCATTGTGCAAACGTTTGCGCATAAAATGTTTAATATTTTTTATTAAAAAGGTATCAAAAGTTTGTTAAACGATTATCTTTGCATCGTCACCGCAGAAGTGGCTTGCGCTATGGTTGCTATTGCGTTGGCAAAGAAAGACACCTAAAACTGAACAGATTTATATTAACTTTATAAACTTAATCCTTATTAAAATTAACAAAATGATGCAGGTAAAATTTACAATGCCTCGAAGAATGCTCGCATTATTGTGCGGGTTGATTCTTTCTGTCAGTGCTTTTGCTCAGCAAATCACTGTAAAAGGTCATGTTAAGGATTCTACCGGAGAGCCGGCAATCGGTGCCACGGTTCGCGTAGCGGGCCAAGATGGTGGTGTGATTACCGACGCAGATGGTAACTTTACCTTAACAGCCACACAAGGCGCTACGATTACTGTATCCTACATTGGCTATCAGGACACACAGGTTTCTGCTGCTCCTGATGTAGTAGTTACGTTGCAAGACGACGAAGCTACTTCGCTGAATGAGGTTGTAGTTATCGGTTATGGCGTTGTTAAGAAATCTGACCTTACTGGTTCTGTGACTGCGTTGAAGCCAGATTCAAAGAACAAAGGTCTCGTTGTCAACCCGCAAGACATGCTCGCTGGTAAAGTTGCCGGTGTGAGTGTTACCAGTGGCGGTGGTGCTCCTGGTGGCGGTTCGACAATCCGTATCCGTGGTGGTTCATCTCTGAACGCAGCCAACGACCCATTAATCGTAATCGATGGCGTTGCTATGGATAACAATGGTGTGAAAGGTCTTGCTAACCCATTGTCAATGGTTAACCCGCAGGATATTGAGAGCTTCAACGTGCTGAAAGACGCATCTGCAACCGCTATCTATGGTAGCCGTGGTTCGAATGGCGTCATCATCATTACCACAAAGAAAGGTCGTCGCGGACAAGCTCCTTCAGTTTCTTATGCAGGAAGTGTTAGCGTATCTATGAAGAATGGTAACTATGACGTGCTCAATGCTGACGAATATCGTCAGTTTATTGCTGCAAATTATGGTGAAAATTCAGAAGCTTACAATGCTTTAGGTTCAGCAAACACCAACTGGCAAGACGAAATCTATCGTACTGCAGTTAGCCACGACCACAACGTAACTGTTAGTGGTGCATTCAAGAATCTTCCTTATCGTGTTTCAGTTGGTTATACCAATGAACAAGGTATCATGAAGACCTCAAGTTTCAATCGTTTGACTGGTGCTTTGAACTTGAATCCATCATTCTTTGAAGACCACTTGACCTTGAACTTGAATGCAAAAGGAATGTGGGCAAAGACACGCTATGCAAATACAAGCGCAGTAAGTGCTTCTATTCGCATGGACCCGACACAGAGCGTTTACGCAGATGGTTATGACAACTTCGGTGGTTACTTCCAATGGTTGACCGCTGCAAGTTTCGGTGATAGCGCATGGCCAGAGACTTACAACACGTTGGCTCCTGCTAACCCTGTAGCTCTTCTTAATCTTAAAAACGATCGCGCTATCAGCCGTTCATTTATTGGTAGTGCTGATATCGACTACAAACTTCACGGATTCGAAGACCTTCGCTTCCACTTGACACTCGGTGCTGATATTTCTCAAGGTACACAACAAACTGATGTTGATCCTTACAGCAGCGATGCACATTATTATGGAAGTTATGGTTGGGATCGCATCCTGAAACGCAACTACTTGCTCAGTGCTTACGCACAATACTATCATGATTTCGATGAAGATCATCACTTCGATATCATGGCAGGTTACGAGTGGTCACACTTCTGGCGTAAACAACGCAATTCATACTGGGGTTATTATCCTTCAACAAGTTCACAGGCTGGTGAAGAATACAACAAGACCAACTATGAATATGCAACTGAAAACTACCTCGTTTCTTTCTTCGGTCGTGCAAACTACACGTTGATGAACCGCTACTACTTCACAGCAACTGTTCGTGATGACGGTTCTTCACGTTTCAAGAAACACTGGGCATGGTTCCCATCATTTGCTTTTGCATGGCGTATTAAAGACGAAAACAAATTCCGTCCAATCGATTGGTTGAGCGACTTGAAACTTCGTCTTGGTTGGGGTATGACAGGTCAGCAAGATGGTATCGGCGACTACAACTACTTCGCTAATTATCAAGTAAGTAACGGTGTTGGTAGTGCTTATCCATTGCTCGATGATGGTACTCTTTATCGTCCAGCAGGATACAACGAAGACCTGAAATGGGAAACCACAACAACCTATAACATAGGTCTTGACTGGGGTCTGTTCGATCAACGCGTTACTGGTACAGTTGACTGGTACTATCGTAAGACTACCGATTTGATTAACTACGCTTATCTCGCAGCAGGTACGAACTTCGTAACACAGTTCAACAAGAACATCGGTTCATTGTATAACACTGGTGTTGAAGCAGCTATCAGCTGGAAAGTTATTCAGAAGAAAGACTGGTTCTGGCAGTTGGATTACAACTTCACTTACAACAAGAACCGCATCACTAAGATTCTTGGTTCTTCAAGCGATGTAGTTAAGACTGGCGGTATCTCATCAGGTACTGGTAACACCATCCAAGCACACGCTGTTGGTCACCCAGCTAACTCATTCTATGTTTACCAACAAGTTTACGACGACAACGGTCTGCCAATCGAAGGCGTTTACGTTGATCGCAACGCAGATGGTAAAATCAATGACGACGACCTCTACTTCTACAAGAGCCCGATGGCACCTGTTACTATGGGATTGGCATCACGCCTCGAGTATCGCAACTGGGACTTCGGTTTCTCACTGCGTGCTAACATCGGCAACTACGTATTCAATGACGTAGAAGCAGGTATGTCTAACATTGCTACTGTTTACACAGCTTCACAAGGTTATGGTTACCTCACCAACCGCACTCCTGTTGTCATCGAAAACAACTGGCAAACCTATTCAAACGTTTTGTCTGACTACTTCGTTCACAACGCTTCATTCTTGAAGTGCGACAACATCACGCTTGGTTACAGCTTCGCTGATCTCTTCAAGAGTGGCAACTGGCAAGGCATCAACGGCCGTATCTATGGAACTGTAAACAATGTCTTTACAATTACGAAATATAAAGGAACCGATCCTGAAGTATTTGGCGGTATCGATAATAACGTTTATCCACGTCCAATCACATTCATCCTCGGACTTAACCTGAACTTCTAATCAAAACGCTACAACAATGAAAAGAATTTTCAATAACATCTTCAACGCAGTTCTCGTTCTTGCGGCTATGGCTGTAAGTTCTTGTACAGGTGACCTCGACGTTACGCCGATCGACCCTAACCTGAACTCCGAAGTTAATGTGAATGCGCTTTTCAACAAGTGCTATGGATCATTGGCACTGCAAGGTAATGGTGGAGCCAACGGCGATGCCGACGTTTCAGGTATCGATGGTGGTACAACGCCTTTCCTCCGTCAGATGTTCAATGTAAACGAACTCCCAACCGACGAAGCAATCTGCTGCTGGGGTGACCCTGGTATTCCAGAGTATAACTATGCTACTTGGAACTCATCACACCCAATGGTACAAGGTTTCTACTATCGTCTTTATATGGGTATCTCTTTCTGCAACCAATATCTTACTGTAGCTGCCGATCACGACGCTACAATGACTGCAGAAATTCGTTTCCTCCGCTGTCTGAACTATTATTATCTGCTCGACACATTCGGAAACGTTTCATTCTCACTCGAAGTAACTTCAGATCTTCCTCCACAGTACACCAGCGCACAACTTTACGCTTGGTTGGAGCAAGAACTTCTCGAAATCGAACCATCTCTATCAGCTCCTACAGCTAAAACATCAAGTTCAGCTGACTACGGACGCGTTGATAAAGCAGCTTGCTGGTTGCTTCTCGCACGTCTTTATCTGAACGCACAAGTTTATACTGGTACAGCACAATGGGCTAACGCTAAGACTTACGCAGAAAAAGTTATCAACTCTGCATACAGCCTCAGCACAAAGAGCGTAAACGGTTGGACTGGTTATCAGTTGATGTTCATGGGCGACAATGGCGAAAATGGTTCTTCATGCGAAGCTATCTTCCCAATCCTCTATCAAGGTGACACAACAACTTCTTGGGGTGGTACATTGTTCTATATGGCAAGTACATTCGCAAGCGACATGCACCCAATTCGTGGCGATGAAACAACAACCAATGGTACTGACGCTGCATGGGGTGGTAACCGCGCACGCCCAGAACTCGTTGAAAAGTTCTTCCCGAACGGAGCACCAAACGTAGCTTCTTATGATATGATTGAAGAAGCAGGCGACGACCGCGCAATCTTCTGGGGTCTCGATCGTACTCTCAACATCGAAAAGACCAGCGAATTCAAATGCGGTTTCTCTGTTGCTAAATTCCTCAACATCTATAGCACAGGCGCTACTGTAGGTACTAACAACACTCATCCAGACGCTGACTTCTTCCTCATGCGTAAAGCAGAAGCTTATCTAATTGCTGCTGAAGCAGATGCAAGAATCAATGGCGGAAGCACCTCTTCTACAGGTACTGGTTACATCAACCAACTCCGCACACGTGCACACGCTGAAACCAAGTCAGGATACACACTCGACAATATCCTCGATGAATGGGCTCGCGAATTCTACTTCGAAGGACGCCGTCGTTCTGACCTCGTTCGTTTCGGTAAATTCGGCGGAAACAGCGACTACATCTGGCAATACAAAGGCGGTACATACGAAGGACGTAACTTCGATTCATATCGCAACATTTATCCTATTCCAGCTAATGACATTACTAACAACAGTAATCTCACACAAAATCCTGGATACTAAGCACTACACCTTATTATATATAAATAAAAAGGACTAAAATATGAAAAAAATCATAATGTCAGCATTGCTGCTCGTTTGCGGAGTATGCTTGTTCACCGCTTGCGACGACGATAACGACAGCAATCCCGTGCTTCAGCATCCCACCACATTCACGCTGAACACACCGTCTTATGCTTCTATGGCTGTTGACCTGGAAGAGACTGACTCGATTGCATTCACTTGGTCACAACCAGCTTACGGATTCCCCGTTGTAGCTGAATACCAACTCCAAGTATCTCTCACAAACGACTGGTCGGTTGCTTACGACGAAGAGTTAGCCAACACTGGCGAAGCAACTTACAACACCTTGCCTTACTACTACACAACTTGCAAAGGCTATGTAGCTTGCGATCAATTCATGAGAGCTCTCCAACAACTCGGCGGATGGGCTGATGGCGAAGTTCCAGAAAATCTGACTGTCTATGTACGTTGCACATCATACGTACCTGGTTCATCAGAACTTTCAACTTCAGAAACCATTTACTCAAATGTTGTAACAATTGGCACCGTTCCTTACTACTACGAACTCAAAGACGCTGATCCTGAACTTTGGTACCTTACTGGTGGATGCATCGCTGATGGTAGCTGGTCGAATAGCGCATCTAAGATTGGTACAGGTATGATTCCAATGCTCCCACTCGAAGGACAATCTTACGACAAAGCAACTGGTACAGGTATTATCCAACACGTTGGTTACTTCCCAGCAAACGCTGAATTCAAGATCATTGCTCCTAAGGGTCTCGACAACTGGAACTATGGTATCTGCGGTGACGGCACTGATATGGGTACAACCTATCGTAATGGTGACGCTGACCCAGGTAACATCAAGATTGCTAACGCTGGTTACTATGTAATCCAAGTAAATACCGCTGATTGCACATGTACAATCACTCCTTATACAGGAAGCGTTGCTGGACCATTCAGTCCAATGTACATCACTGGCGACTTCGATTCATGGAGCGTTTCTAACGCAATGACTGCTGTTGAAACTTGGTCTGGCGCAGAAAACCACTTCTGGTCATACTTACTCACAGTAGATAGCGATGGTGGCGTTAAGTTTACTATCGAAGGCTGGGGCTCTAACTGGGGTTCATCAGGCTTCCCATACGGAAGTGGCGTAAACAATGGCGCTAACATTCCTGCAACTGCTGGAACTTACCAAGTTTACTTCAACGACATCTCAGGTCAGTATTATTTCATGGCTATCCAGTAAACACGAATTTTGGCAAAGGGCAGGCGCTCTGTCTGCCCAAGCCATTATCTCAATAAAACAAATTAGACAATGAAAAAGCTATTTTATGTAATGGGTCTCGTACTGCTTTTCGCAGCATGTTCAGACGACTATACCGACTGGGCTGACCCACAAGGATACGGCGCAGAAGAGGGATCGTCAGTAACGCTGACCATCGCCAACGCTTCGCCAATCGATTACGCTACGCTTACTTCTGACTCTGTGCAACTCTTCGTGCCTACAGTTTCATCAACAGATGAAAACGCTGTAACAACTTATAAAGTAGTTCTTTGGAACGAAGACCACACCCAAAGCGTAACTATCTATGCAAACGCTAACGGATACGTATCAGCTGAAGATCTGAAAAACGCTATGGAAACACTCTATGGCAAACGTCCAGACCAGCACTCAGTTGCTATCGACGTAACTGGTTATACTACCGTTAACGGCGTCACTGTTGCTAACACAGGAACTGCAACTGGTACCGTAACTCTCGAAGCTCCATTCATCGACACTGGCTACTGGCTCACTGGCGACTTCGCAGGATGGAACAAAGACGGCGCTCTGCAATTCTCACACAGCGACCAAGACGTTTATGACGACCCAGTTTTCAGCATCGTTTTCACAACTACTGCTGACAATCAATACTGGAAAATCATCTCACAAACCAACTACGATGGCGACTTCTGGGCAAATGGCGAGACAGGCGTTGTAGGTGTAACCACAGACGGCGACACCAGCATGTCAGGCAACCTCACCACCAACAATCCAGGCGCAGGTAAGATCGAGAAAGCAGGTACATACCTGATGACAATCAACATGATGGACTACACATACACCATCACCGCTATGGCACCTCAATTCTATATCTTCGGTAGCATCACTGGTTGGGACGGAACAAACGCATTGAAGGGTCTCATGTATCCGCAATCGTCATCTGTATTCACTTACACCACTCAGTTCTACGGCTCTGACACTTACATCAAGATGTGGCAGAAGGCTGACTTCGACAACTGGGAGAAGTGCTACAACACAGAAACCAACGGTACTACAGCAACCAGCGGAACTATCGTACAGAGTAACGGTGGCGCAATCTCAGCTCCTGGAACTGGACTGTATAAGTTCACTTTCAATCTCGGCAGCATGACCTACTCATGGGAGAAACTGTCGAACCAAAGCCCAACCGAATACAGCTCAATGGGCGTTATCGGCGACTTCAATGGCTGGGGTAGCGACGTAAGCATGACTCAGGTAACTCCACACAACTGGTATGTTCAAACAACTGTAACCGATGGCGGTCTGAAATTCCGTGCAAACGGCGGTTGGGACGTTAACTGGGGTGCAGATCTCACCATTTCAGCAACCGATTTCTATGGAACTGGCGTTGCAAATGGTTCAAACATCACCGTACCTGCAGGAACTTACGATTTCTATCTGAACGATATCACTGGCGAATTCGCAATCGTTTCAGCTAACTAATCAAAATTGCGTGCCAATTCGTTGAAATTGGCGCAAAAAATAACTCAAAAAAGAGAGTGTTGCACGCGTTTGCACACTCTCTTTTTATTTTCACAAATTCACCACGCAAGAATTGCGAAAAATTTTTACACAAACTAACTTGCAATTCTGGCAGAAAAAATTGTTAATTTTATCACATTTTGTCACAAATTGCACACAAGAAAAAAGTGTGCAGTGAAAAATATTGACAAAAAACACCGATTTTTTGCACAAATTCGGCAGTTTGTGCAAAAATTTTACATAAATTAAGAAAAAAAGTCGCAGTTTTTGCTTCCGAAAAAAGGCCGTTTTTCGACCCTAAAGAGCCACTCTAAATTTCTAAAGTGGCGCTTTACGAAAAAAATACGCTAAAAACACCCTCTCAAAACTCGAGATTTTGGGCGCAAAAAAATTTTTTGGCGCAAAAAATCAAAAAATAAGGGCATTTTTTGGCTGTTTTTTGCCATTTTTTGACGCATTTTTCAACCAAAATTTGGGCAAAAACTTTCACAAATTCACCGCGAAAATCTTCCAAATTTGTAAACTTTTTTCATCAAATTTGCACACGCCGAAAACTTTGCGTTGAGATCCATTTTTATCTCGTTGCGCTAACTCTTTAATTCCCAAACAAATAACCCGAATTTTCACCAACGAAAATCGTTGCGCAATCGATTGCATAAAAATTTTTATAAAACTACACCTTATTTTATATAAAGCAATCGCAAATTTCTTTATTTTTGCTCCAAATCATTCGATTTTTGCTTACCTAAAGCGACCAATCGACCCGAAAAAACAAAACCATTACAAATATGAAAAGACTTTACATCGCCCTGTTTGCGCTCGTTCTGTGCGCTATGACAGCAAACGCAAAAGTAGGATGGCCAAGCGGTTACACCGGCGTCATGCTACAAGGTTTTTATTGGGACAGTTACGACGATACTCGTTGGACTGTGCTCGAGAAACAAGCCGACGAACTGGCTTCTTATTTCGATTTGATTTGGATTCCGCAGAGCGGATATTCTCAGAGCCAGCAAAATATGGGTTACCTCCCACTGTATTGGTTCTCGAACTACAGCAGTTCTTTTGGTTCAGAAGCCCAACTGCGCTCGATGATCACTACTTTCAAAAATGCAGGACTCGGAACGATTGCCGACGTTGTCATCAACCACCGCGGTAACGTGAGCAACTGGGTTGATTTCCCTGCCGAAACCTACAACGGCGTGACCTATCAGATGGTCAGCACCGACATCTGCGCCAACGACGATGGTGGCGACACCAAAACGTGGGCAGACGCAAACGGATATTCATTGAGTTCGAACAACGATACAGGTGAAGACTGGAGCGGCGCACGCGACCTCGATCACAACTCATCGAACGTGCAAAAATGTGTAAAGGCTTACCTCGATTTCTTGCTGAACGACCTCGGTTACGCTGGATTCCGCTACGATATGACGAAGGGTTACAGCGCTTCTTTCACAGGTCAATACAACAACGAAGCAAATCCAACCTACAGCGTAGGCGAATACTGGGACGGCAACGCAACTACAGTGAAGAGTTGGATTGACGGCACAAAAGTTGACGGCGTAATCCAGTCAGCTGCCTTCGACTTCCCATTCCGTTACACTGTTCGCGATGCGATTAACAACAGCAACTGGTCGAATTTGGCAAATTCTTCTTTGATGAGCGACGCTGCCTATCGTCAATACGCAGTCACATTCGTTGAAAACCACGATACAGAATATCGTAGTGCGACAGCTTCTCAAGACCCAATTAAGAAAGACACGCTCGCAGCCAATGCTTGGCTTCTCGCTACACCAGGAACGCCTTGCGTTTTCTTGAAACACTGGCAAGCATACAAGGAAGAAATCAAAGCCATGATCGACGCCCGTAAAGTCGCTGGAGTAACCAACACAAGTTCGCTTACGAAATACGCAAGTTCAACGAACTACTACGCTGGTTATACAACAGGAACGAACGGTCAGTTGCTCGCTGTCGTTGGTACAAACGCAGGAACTTACACTCCTACATCGAAATGGGTGAAAATCTTGTCGGGTTATCACTACGCTTACTATCTCTCGAAGAGTACAGGCACTGCTTGGGTTGACAAACCATCAGGAACCTACAAGAGTGCATTCGATGCAACACTCACAGCCATTAGCTCCGACACCAGCGCTAAGCTTGTTTACACCACAGACGGCACAGATCCAACCGCATCTTCAACCTCTGTTTCGAGCGGAACAAAGATTAATATTTCAACTGCATGCACCCTGAAGGTAGGTCTGCTCATCAATGGCGTCGTTAGCGGCATCGTGACGCGCGTTTACGACTTCGAAGAAGCAAGTACATTCGAACCTTACGAAATTACAGTGTATGTCAACGTCGATAACGTAGGTTGGAGCACCGTAAACTTCTGGACTTGGGGTGGCGATGGCACACACGCACCAACCAACACATCATGGCCAGGCGACAAAGTCACTACAACCACAACGATTGACGGCAAGACATGGTACTATAAAACATACACCATCAATTCAGAAGACGACTACGTAAGTTTCGTATTCTCAACTGGCACTGGTACTCCACAGACAGTCGATGTGAATTACGTCAATAAAACAAGTTATTTCGTTATTTCTACCGAAAAGAGTGGTGCAAACTATCTCGTCAACGACGACACCGACAACCACGATACAACAGGAATCAACGACATAACCACCGATACCCAAAAGCATAACGGCAACGTTTACAGCCTCGATGGTCGCCTTGTTCGCGCCAATGCCAACAGCGTTGAAGGTCTTGCAAAGGGAATCTACATCTTGAACGGCAAGAAAATTGTTGTAAAATAACGTCAGACCATTCTGATTTGACACACTCCGATTGAAAATCATCTCGAGAAGATTTCTGGATCATACGTTCTTCTGCAGGAAATCTTTTCAAGATGATTTCAATCTATAAGAACCAAAACAAAAATCTACACAAACCCACTTCAAATCTTCACCATGATAACAACACGACGCTATCTCCTGAAACTGGCATTCGTTTTTTGCCTATTCTCACTCTTTGTTCCGCAAACGCAAGCCTACGACGACGATTTCGTAGGTGGACGAACCGATTTTCGCGATGAAATGGTCTATTTTGCTATCACAACGCGATTCTACGACGGTGATAGCGGAAACAACTGGCAATGCTGGGACAATCAAGACGCAAACTACGGTGATCCATGCTGGAGAGGCGACTTTAAGGGACTCATCGACAAGATGGACTATATTAAAGCGCTTGGATTCACGACGATTTGGATTACGCCAGTGGTGGAGCAGGGCAGTGGGTACGATTATCACGGCTATCACGCAGCGAATTTCTCGTCAGTTGATCAGCGCTATCTATCCGATGACATCGATTTTCAAAGCGTTATCGGCGCAGCGCATAGTCGTGGGATGAAGATTGTTTTGGATATCGTTCTCAACCACACAGGAAATTTTGGTGAAGCCACGCTCTGCCCGATGTTTAAGCGCGATTGGACAGCCAATCAAGCCGACATCAACGCGTGTATGATACCCATTACCGACAACGGACGCTTGACCGAGAGTTACGCTACGTCTGCAGCGTCATCGCAGTATGCTGCTCGACTGGCGCAAATGAAGAACACCGACGGCGTAAACCATGACTCTATCAACTACTGGCATCACTTTGGACAATTCAATTGGGACAACCAGACGCGTTGGTGGGCACAAATCGCTGGCGATTGCGTTGACTTGAACACCGAAAACCCTGCAACGTATAAATATGTGCGCGAGTGCTACGGCAAATTCATCGAGATGGGCGTCGATGGCTTTAGAATTGACACTGGCGGACACATCGCTCGACTCACATTCAACAAGGCTTTCATCCCTTATTTCCAAGAGATGGGCGAGAAATACAAGTCGAAGCGACTCAACGAATGCCCATTCTACATCTGCACAGAGGTTTGCGCGCGCTATCAAGGCAGCGTAACCTATCGCAATCAACCAGCGTTGTCGCCTTATTTCTACACGTGGCAATCGTCATCCACACTCACCAGCCAATGGAATGACGACGAATCCTACTGGCATGGACTGAATATCACCGAGAGTACCGACATGACAACGCTCGATAACATCAAACTTTGCGAGACAGAATACAGCGAGAACAGCACAGAGACATCGTCGGCGATGCCAACGAGCAACAACGCATTGCTCAACGGCAACACCTACCACACGCCTGATTATACAAAATCATCGGGTCTCAACGTCATCGATTTCCCAGTGCATTATAGTTTCAGCAGCATCTCGAATGTTTGGAGTTTGTTCGACAGCGATAAATATTACAACGACGCCACATTCAACCTCGTTTATGTAGATTCCCACGACTATAGCCCAGGTCCGAACGACAGCAAGCGCTTCAATGGCGGCACCGATCAGTGGGCTGAAAATCTCGATCTTATGTTTACGTTTCGCGGAATACCTTGCCTCTACTACGGAAGCGAGATAGAATTTCGCGCGGGCGTTACAATAGACAACGGAACCAACAGCGCGCTGAAAGAAACTGGGCGTGCTTATTTTGGCGGTTACATCAAAGGAAACGTTACTCCTACTGGATTCGGAACGTATAGCGAAGCCGACGGAAATTTGGCTGCTACACTGAATCATCCTCTCGCGAAACATATCGGCAGATTGAGCCAAATTCGCCAAAAAGTGCCTGCGCTTCGCAAAGGTCAATGGAGTAAAGAAGGATGCTCGGCTACGAGTGGTTACGCCTTCAAACGTCGCTATACAAACGGCGACATCGACAGTTACGCGCTCGTTTCAATCAATAGCGGAGCAACGTTCACGAACGTTGAAAACGGAACTTACACCGACTGCGTCAGCGGTGATCAACAAACCGTAACGAATGGCACGCTCACCACGCGCTCGTTCAGCGGTCAGGGACAAATGTGCGTGTATGTTCTCGATGGTCCAGGCAAGGTTGGCGAAGATGGTCCGTATCTTTTCACAACTACTGCAGTGACTTCGTCGGCGACAACCTACGATGGAACGGAAGAAGAATCGTCAACGAATAATGGCGGAAAAACGGAATCGGGCGCTGTTTCATTGGATTCGCTGGAGGTTTACACGCCATGTCTGAACGCAGGTGAGACGGCTTGTTTCTACGAAAGCGCAAGCAATGTCAACGCCATCGCCATTTGGGTGTGGAATTCCACGTCGAACTTCACTGGCGGCAACTGGGATACGAAACCAAACATGACGTTGATGGGAAAAACAACCGATGGAACGCGAAAGATTTATAAATGGACGTATTCGGGAAGCGTTACAACAGCGCCATCAAACGTCATTTTCGTGCCAGCGGGCAGCAATCAAACAGCCGATTTGACGTACTATAACGGCGGTTATTACATCGATGGCGAATACAGTTACACAGTCGGCTCTTGCAATGATTATCCAACCGTTTCGGCGGACAAAGCGTCAGGAACCTATCACGATGCGTTCACCGTCAATCTCACCGCTTCCGAAACCTCTGCCACTATCGTTTACACCACCGACGGCAGCGATCCAACCGCATCTTCTGCGCAAGCGGTTGGCAGTACATCCATCAACATCACCGAAACCACGACAATCAAAGCGGGAATCCTCGTGGATGGCGAAGTTTACAACATCGTTTCCTACACCTATACCATCACTGACAAAACGGGAATCACAATCTACGTTACCGCATCTACCGCGCCCTATCTCTACGTATGGGACGGAAACGGCGCTGAACCAGCAGGATCGTGGCCTGGAACATTGCTTTCGCAAACTGTTACAATCGATGGCGTGACGTATTACTACATGACGTTCACCGATTACACGATGATTAACATCATTTTCAACAACGGCAACGGCGGACAAACAGCAGATATCACAGGCATTACCGAAGATAGTTATTTCAGTTATGACGGAACATCGGGCTATACCAAACTAACGCCACCGACAACGAGCATCACTACGCCAACCATTCAGCAGAATTATTTTACCATCTACTCGATTTCTGGCGTTCGTGTAGCACAAGGCGATGATTTCCGCACGCTCGTTGCGCGACTGCCGAAGGGCGTTTACATCGTCAATGGACAAAAAATGGTGTTGCGTTAAAGCAAGATAGAAACGAAAAATGAGGCTTTTCCCATCCGAGAAAAGCCTCATTTTTTTTTGTAGTTCTGTCGTTTAGAGATACAGCATAATGGTTTGCACCACGCGGAAGATGACGTATCCAATCGCGATGACTGCACAAACAACGCGCGTTGTCTTTGGTAGTCCAGCGAAATGGCGCGTTGGGCGCAGCAATGCATACGCAAACCACAGCAAAACAACGACAATGGCGATGAAAAGAATCCAAGCAAATGTTTCCATCATGATATTTTTTAAGGGTTAAACATGTAATTTCGTTATTCTTTTTTAGTAGAATCGGTCTCGGCAACTTGTGCATCACCAGCCTGACGTGCTTTCTGATAGAGCTCGTGCGCTTTGATGGCGTTGCGTTCTACACCAATCCCATACTCATAGCAGCTTGCCATCGCGCGAATCGATGCAATATTGCCTTGCTCGGCTGCCTTTTCGTACCAGCGAAAAGCTTCTTTGCCGTTGATTTCTACGCCAAATCCATTCTGATAGCACATGCCCAACGAATGTTGTGCGCTTGCATCGCCTGCGTCTGCCTTCACGCGATAGTTCTCGACTGCCTTTTCATACCACTGGTGCATCGCTTTCTCATCGGGTTCTGTGCCCAATCCTAACTGATAGCACACAGCCAGCGACATGCATGCATCGCCATCGCCTTCGCTTGCTTCGGTTTTCAGGTTTTTGATGGCTTCAACCCACCATTTTTCTGCAGCTTCTTCATCTTTATTTAAGCCGCCTGTGCCCGAATTGTATGCGAATCCGAGATTGAATTGCGCGCCACCGATGCCCTGATCGGCTGCTTTGCGATACCACATCATCGCGATGGTGTCGTTTTTCGTAACACCCTCGCCGTTGGCGTAGCGATTTCCGAGTTCAAATTGCGCTTTTGCATCGCCGTTGGCTGCCTTTTCTTGCAGCGCTTCGAGCGTCAGCGCAGGCTGTTTCGCGACAGGCGCTTTCTTCGAACAACCAACGAGAACCATCAACGACAAAGCGACCAATATAATCGTTTGTTTCATAGTTTTGTTTTATAAAAAATTCGTTCGAAAAACGTTTATCTTCTGGCTGCCTGACGATGCACTACAACGACAGAGAATATCTGACGCACGTCGCTCAAGTCGATTTTCGCATCGTGATAGCGTGGATTGAGCGAGTGGAGCGTGATGGTGTGATGCTCAACATCGTGTTCAACCAAGCGTTTCAACACAATACCTTCGTCGGTCACTACAACAAAATCGCGCTTATTGATAAACAGTCGGCTATCGCGCCAGTAAATCGGTTCTACTTCACGACAAATCAGAATGTCGCCCTGCAGATAGGCTTCGCTCGTGCCGTCATCCATCGAATCGCCATGCACTTCTATCGCCAGCCAATTGCCAGTCATGTGGCGGTCGGGCATGAACGGAATTCGCGGAAGCTGTTCAACGTATTCGGGGTCGGTGTGTCCAGAAAGATAACCCGCGTAAGCGTATTGCTGAACCAGCGGAACCCAAGCCACTTCTGGCTGATTGATGGGCGCAATTGTCTCGCGTAGCAAATTTCCGCGACCTGTACGAATAAATTCTGGATTGAATTCAGGATATTTTTCTATAATCAAATCCTGCATCTTGCGGCTAATGGCGGTCGTCTTCTTCTCGTCTATCGCATCGTAAGCCCACTGAGAGCGTTTCATGCCCAACGTGTTAGAAAACTGATTGACGCTCACGCCAAGATAATTGGTAATGGTTGAAATGATTTTTTGTGCAACTTCTTTTTTCATGTTACGTATTTTATTGGTTTGGTTTATACTAAAAAACGAAAAATCTTGCTCCGATTTTCAATCTAAATGCAAGAATAACAATCGGTTCGGTGCGTAAAAATAGTAAAACAAAATGAAATAACAAACAAAATGCAACGAAAATTGTTCGTTTTGTGCAAAAAATAGCCTTTTCACGCAACGCGCGCGTACATTTTCTTATTTTCTGACCGAAAAATTGCACCAAATTCTGAAAAAAAACAAAATGAAAACCGAAACGCATCTTTTGCTTTCATTTTGTCAGATGGCGAAAACCGATTTTTTAGACCCAAAAAATAGGCAAAAAACAGGTTGATTTCACAAATTTTAACTGATGCAATTCTGGAAAAATTTACGCGTTTTTTCAGCGTATTTTAACACTTTACAAAATTTTCTAATTGTTAAAAATGTTAATTTTATCGTTTTATGCAAAAAATATACGCTTTTTTCGATTTTTTTTGTGCAAAACAGCCAATTTTTGAACGTGAAATTTTGCCGAAAACCGATTGTTAAAAAAGTTAAATGATATGAGATAAAATTTTATCTCACGTGAGATAATTTTCTAAAGTGCCCATTTACGACTCGTAAACAGCCTTTTTGCGATGACCGTCTGCGCAAAAGACGAAAAAATAGCGCGCAAAACGCACTTTTTTTTCACGTAAAATGTAAATTTTTTTCATCGTTTTTTCGCTTTTTTTCGAAAATCAAAAAGTCAGAAAAACGTGCCAAAATTTGACAATTTGCTGATTTTCTATAGAAAAATTTGGTGCTTCCAATTTTTTCGCGTACTTTTACGCAAAATCTACTAACACGAAATCGCGCTAAACAGCGTTTTTAGAGATTTCATTCGCAACAAAAACAAACAAATAAAACACAAAATCACCATGAAACAAATGTACACTAAACTTTTAGTCGCACTTGCGCTGTTTCTCGTTCCTACGCTTGGCAACGCCCAAGAAGTGAACGACGACTACAACCCGAAGTTCAGCGACACGACTATCGAGTTTCTCGAAGCGCAAAAGAACAACACAGCGCCACAGAAAGGCATTGCACGCGCGCAGAAGCGTGGAAACAATGTGGAACGCGTTGACGGATTTATCTATCTCTACGACATGAGCCAGACGGATGAGGTCGAGGCGCTCGGCGTTCGCATCCTTGAAAAATTTAAGAAGTTCCTCTGCGTCGAAATTCCTGTAAACGCTTTCGAGAAATTAGCTGCTTTGGAAAATGTAAAGCTGATTAGGGTTTCGGAAGCTGCTGAAGAAGAAACAGACAAAGCACAAACCGACACCAACGCTGACGATGTTTACGAATTTAGTGAAGATGCACAAGCAGCAGGTCTCGAGCACATGTACGATGGAAACGGCGTCGTTATTGCGCTCATCGATGGCGGTGTAGATTTTAATCACCCTGCTTTCAAGAACGAAGACGGAACTTCGCGCGTCGTTGCTGTATATCGCGATATTACAGACGATGACGGCAATACCAGTTTGCAGTTTCTCACTGGCGAAACGTTGACTGCCGCTCTCGATACAATGACTGCCGATATGTTTACCAGTTCACACGGAAGTCATACCGCAAGTATTGCAGCAGGATCAAAAGTTATTGTAGAAAAAAACTACGTGAATTACTTCCTTAATAAAACCGCTTCTGTCGATACTTTACACGGAATGGCACCAAAAGCCGACATCATTCTGTGCGCACTTAAAGGCAGTTACACCGAGGCTCGTATTCAAGCAGCAATGAAAAAAGCCGTTGCTTACGCAGATTCTGTTGGAAAACCAATCGTAATGAGTGTGAGTCTAGGTTCTATGGGTGGCATGCACGATGGTACTGGTTCGCGTCCCGATGTTACTTATGAGCTTTTCGAAGACCAACCAGGTCATATCTATTGTAATTCTTCTGGTAATTACGCTGGCGGTCAGAACTATGCAATGGGTCAATTATCGCAAGAGAATCCTATATATGTAATGGTTAGTCGTCCTGATACAGTGCTTTATGATATGTATTCATACCATATCGTTCGTAGTGGCATTAATACATATAAAGCAAAGTTTATGATTGTTGATACAGAAAGTAACACTGTTGTTTGGGATGGCGATTGGATGACAAAATCTACAACAAGTTACACTACAACAAGCACAGACGCCAATGGCGTTGCACTGTCAGACTTTGTTTCTTCTATTAGTACTTTGAAATTTAATCGCTACGTTGAAAGCACATATTCAGGCAAATATTATGTGAAATTCACTGCAGACATGAAATTTTCTGATAAGAAATATCGTCCATGCATTGGATTTATTTTGACAGATGAAGGCAGTGGCGAAGATTATCTCGATAATTACATCGTTGATAACTTTGATGTTTATGATTTTCAAACCTATACAGGATTGAGCGACTACAATTTCCTTGAAGGAACTGACTATGATTGCGCTAACAATGCTTCAACCGACTGGAATGCTATATCAGTTGGTAACTACGTAACACGTAAAAAAATAACCATTGCTCGTTATCAGTCAGCAAAAGACAACTATGGATTAACAACTTATACGTATAAAAAAGATGAAGGTGATATAGCTATTTCATCAAGTTATCGTAAATCAGGTTACGGTGCTGCACGCCAAGACCAGAAAATCCCTACTATAGGCGCTCCAGGTACATATCTTGTTGCTGCATTCAACCGCTATGACACCAAAACTCTGCGTCTTGATGGTACAAAGAGTTCATCTGCTCCTGTAACTCCTGCAAATTCTCGTTTCGATTTATCGTATGGCGTTTATGGAACAATGTCTGGTACTTCTATGGCATGTCCAGCAGCAGCTGGTATCATCGCTCTGTGGTTGCAAGCTTGCCCAACGCTGACAACAGCTGGCGTGAAAGACGTTCTTGAACAAACATCACGCACCGACAGTTATACTGAAGCCGATCCCGATCGCTTTGGTTACGGAAAGATTGACGCGCTCGCTGGAATTAAATATCTGCTCGAAAGCGATCAATACGACACGACTGGCATTACCGAAATCAATGCAAGCAATCCATGTTTCGACGGAAAAATCTACGATCTCAATGGTCGCGTGATTTCAATCAGCCAATACAACTTGCCAAAAGGCATCTATATCAAAGACGGAAAGAAGTTTGTTGTGAAGTAAACAATACTTTCGAAAATCTATTTCATACAAAAAAACGCGACGGACTATGTGGTCTGTCGCGTTTTTCTTTGTGCAATATTTTTCTATCTCATAAAAATACAATCCTACTCTATAATATATAATAAGGTGTAGGGTAGAGATAAAACACAGCCGCGAACGCTTTTGAGGCGCTCGCGGCTTTTTCAGTAAAGAGTGTGTATGCTTCCCACCACGTCAGCACACGTACTTTCCTAAAATCTTTACCTACTTATTTGTTTAATCCAGCAATTCTGCCGACAAAAGTACGGAATAAAACGTTACATGCCAAATCTGCGAGCGAGAAATTGCGTGGAATAAAAAATCGACTGCAGCAAATTGATTCTTGCTGCAGTCGGTTATGAGTGTAAGTCGTGTGGATTTTATTTCCAGAGCGACATGCTTTCTTCTTCGTCTTCGTAGATGTTATCGTCAATCTCCTCGTCGCTCAATTGCTTGTCGGTAGATCCAGTATAGATTGGTACCAACAATTCTCCGAGGAGAAGCATTTTTACGTTTGGTTTGATATATTCTTTTTTCATCTTACAATGACTTTTTTACCGTTGATGATGTTAATACCCTTTTGAGGCTGGCTCAACTGTTGTCCGTTGAGGTTATAAATCTTGTTATCTTTTACTTCTGTGTTGTTATCGATGCCATTGATGCCTGTCGTTCCATCGTCTGGAGCAAGGATGTTAACCTTTGCGTAATGGTCGTCGAGTGGAAGATAAGCGCGGTTTGCCTTCAATGTTTCGCCAGTGAAGTTATAGAAACCAACATCTGCACCATCTTCGTCTGCCAAAGTATAGATATATTGTGCTGCGGCTTCTTCTTTTGCTGCTTCAACAGTGATTTCAGAAACCGTTCCGAACAACATATTATTGGTGATTGCGTCAACCGATTTTACAGTCTTAGGGAAGAAATACGTACCTTCAACTGCGTTGACGATAACGCCTGTGTTTGTAGGAATATAACCTGTGATTTTGTGTGTTGCTGCTTCGCCTTCGTCTATTGTTTCATAGACATACATTACTGAATAAATGTTTTCATCATCAGGAATCACTACAGGATAATCCAAATACATTGTTGCGTATTTGCAGCTCGTTACATCAAGTTTGTAACCCTCGATTTCAACGCGGAAAGTATTGTTCGTCAGATTGACAAAGATGCTTGCTTCAACGTCAACTGGCAGCTGTACGCTGTAGTATGAACCATCTGTAGCCAGTTCGCAGTCAACGCCAACCAGCGCTGCTGTCAATGTCCAAGTATCGCTTGCGCCATCGCAGAGCGGACCGAAGCGGTAAGATGCTATATCATCCCAAGGCGTTTCGCTTGAGCTGTCTGCCAATTTCTTTGTAAAGCCAACGTAACTGTGTCCGTCGCCACTGTCAACGGTAGTCAATGAAGTGCTATATTCGCCTGTTGATTCGTCATATTCCATCTCAGTACCTTCGCTTGCACTCCAGTCGCCTGAAACGTTACCAAGCAGATATACGCTCGTCTTGCCTGCACTTAGCGTAACAGTTCCTGCATATAGGTCAACAGTTACATCGTATGTGCCTGCCAAAACCTTGAAAGCGTCTGTTGTACCGAAGTCGCCCATTTGTACGGCAGTGCCAATCATGTCGGTTGTAATCTCATAGTCGCTTGAAACAGCACCACGACGATAGTCGGTGAAGCTCCAGTCATCGCTACTTGCACCTAATTTTGAGGTAAAGCTAAAGTATGCGTAGCCATCGCCTGCATCTGAGAATGTAGCGCCTTCAAGTGTGAACACTTTCTCGTCGGTTGTGCTCATCTCGATACCAGCACTCGGATCCCAGTTGTTGCCATTCACTTGTCCAAGAATGTAGAGTTTGCCATTGTATGGGTCAACTACTTCGCCTTCGCTTACCTTTGTAACAGTAATTCCCACTTCGTTCGTCTCAGGATTGAACGTAAAAGTGATGTCGTAAGTAGCTGTTTCGTCGAAAGTGTACGAGTAGTTGCTTGATGGATAGGCTGTTCCCCAGTCGTGGTCTAATGCAACTTTGAACTCAAGCGTTGTTCCGCCACTGATACTGATGCCACTCTTGGTCAGCGTATAGATGCCATCGCTGCCCTTAGTCATGTCGTTGTCAGTGTTACCTACGTCCCAAGATGTTCCAAGAATGTCGGTGAGCGAACCAGCTACTGTATAAGTGTGGTCGGTAATCTCTTCAACCGTTCCTGAAATCTTGAAAGTCAAATTGTTTGCATCGAAAGTAATGGTATAGGAGTTGCCTGCTGTACCCGTAAATTGGTAACTTCCGTTGCCATTGCCTTGTCTTTGCGTTGTGGTTTCAGTATCAACGGTTACAGTTTGATTGCTACCTGTTGTTGGACCATAGCGATAAGTGCCGTTAAAGGTGTCCCAATCAGAGCTGGATGATGCTAATCCGTCTGAGAAGACAAACCAAACAGTAGCAGATGTCAGCGTAGCGGTGTAGGTATAAGTACCATCGCCATTCGATGTCATCTCAATACCATTCGATGGATCCCATCCGTTTCCGAACGGAGCGTTACCAACGAGGTAAATAGCAGCTGTTGCGTGAATCGTAAACAGTGCAACAAATGCCAGTAAAAGTGTAAATTTTTTCATCATAAAGTGCTTATTTTAAAGTGGTTATATGTTTTAGGTAACCGCAAAAATACTGGTTTACACCTTATTATATATATAAAAAAAGAATATTTTCAACAAATTTTTTATGCAATCGATTGCGCAGCGGTCAAAAATGGTACAAAAAACGCCTCGAAAACCGCCAAAAAAAAGTGTTAAAAAATGGCGTTTTTTTCACGAAAAAAAAGTGTTAAAATTTTTGAGTTTTCAGTGTTAAATTCTAAATAAGCACCAAAAAAGATGCGCTGATTTTTAATTTTTTTGGGGGTCTCGTGCAACTTTCCGTCAGAAACCAGTCGTTTTTCGGTCAAAAACGACTGAGAAATTTTTGAAAACGAGTCGGAAATTTTTCTAAAGTGCCGAGTAATATTTTTTAACAATTGGATTTTTTCAAAAATTGGGGGTCAAAAACTTCGACTTTTTTGCCAAAAATCACGAAAAAAGCGTATATTTTTTGCATAAAACCATAAAATTAACATTTTTAACATTTGAAACGATTTCAAAACGCCATTTTTTGCCAAAAAATTGCATCAAAAAAATCGAAAAATCAAGTGTGAACGAAAGTTAAAAATGCGTGTGAAAACTTGTTAAATTTTCGTGTTAAAAAGTGTAAAGTTTTCTTAACGGCGCAAATTTTTGTGCAACCATTTTTTTCAACCAAATGAAACGTTTTTTGAACCTACTCTCAAAAATGCTCAACCGAACAATTTCTTATTATATATCAATAAATATGTACGCGAATGTTTGCTATTTCCAAAATTTTTTTTATAATTTTGCCAACGAAATGAACAACTATTGCTTCCATAACGAGCAACTTTCCCTCTCGATCAAGCATTTCCCCTTGATAACACACTTATTCTCTTTTTATAAACCCAATTTTTAATAACAAATTCTATGAAACATTATTTACGCTATTTGTTCACACTGCTCTTCGCAGCATTGTGTACTACAAATGTTATGGCTGATGAAGTCACGTTTACCGCTGGAACGGACAACGGAACGGGTAGCACAACAGCCTCTTCCTTCGTTGTAGAAAAAGGTGTGGTCAAAATTGCTGTATCGAATGGTATGGCAAGTAATAATCATTACCGTATTTACAAAGGTCAAACATTGACGGTTTCTGTAACAGGTGGAACCATTCAGAAAATCGTTATGCCTTGTACTGCATCTGGTACTACTAAGAATGGTCCTGGTTGCTTTACTGCTAACACAGGAACATATTCTTACAGCGGTTCAACGGGAACTTGGGAAGGCGATGCTGCATCTGTCGTTTTTACTGCAAGCACTGCCCAAGTTCGCCCTACAACTATTACAGTTACTTACACGTCAACTGCCACTCAAGCAGACCCATCAAGTTCTTGGTCATCAGGAGCACAATTTAATACAACAGTAGGCGGAACGGTAACAGCTAAGTTTACTACAACATCAAATGGTGCTATTACTTATGCCATTGAAGATGAAAGCATTTGCTCTTATGATTCAGAAAACCAAACAGTGACTGGTTTGGCAGTAGGAAAAACACATATCACTGCTTATGTAGCTGAAACAGATACTTATCTTGCAGATACGGTAAAAGCATTGGTAGTCGTTAAAGACGCAACTAAGGAAGATGCAACTGTAACTTGGGATCCTACATCTGTAAGTGTTGCTACTGGCGAGACAGCTACCGCAAAAGCAACTACCACTTCCGACAGCGAGATTACTTACACCGTAGCCGACACAGGCATTGCAACCTACGATTCTTCTACTGGTACGATTACGCCAGTTGCTGTGGGTACAACAACCATCACAGCCAGTGTACCAGAAACAGATACCTATAATTCAGCTTCAGCAGAGTTGACTGTTACTGTAACGAAAGGCGTTTCTACTGTTACCGTTAAGCTTCAGAGCAACTACGAAGAAGCATTTACGACCGGATTTGGTGAGTTTACGAGTGACGAAGCAACAGCTAACGGAACGAAAGTATGGAGTTACAGTTCAACTTATGGTGCAAAAGCAACCGCATACGTTAGCAACACAAACTACGCAGCAGAGTCTTACTTGACATCTCCGTATATTGTACTTTCGAAAGAAACGGTTGACGGCACTGAACCATCTGCAGCAAAACTGACTTTCAGTCATGCAGGAAAATACTTCTCAGACGTTACAACGATGAAGTCACAGATTGGTGTTGAAGTTTCAGAAGACGGAACCAACTGGAGCGCACTCGACATCGACAACTGGTGCGACAATTCAAGCTGGGATTACTATGATGCAACCATAGATTTGACGCAATATCTTGGTAAAACCATTCAGCTTCGTTTGAAATACACCAGTACCGCAACGAAAGCAGGTACATGGGAAGTGAAAAACCTTGTTGTATCAGAATCAGGCTTGAAGAACCCAACGATATCTTGGGCAACGGATGTTGACTCTGTACAAATTGCAGACATCGCCAACTACGTGCTGCCTGAATTGACAGTAGATCCAAGCACATTGACATACACTATCAGTTCAACTGACGATAACGTTGCTTACTATGACACAGACGACGAAGCATTCTACGTGCTTACCACTGGTACTGTTACTATCACAGCAACAACAACCGCTACCGACGAATACGCAAGCGCAAGCGCCAGCTTCAAATTGGTAGTCTATGACCCAGCCGCTCCAGC